>Ga0190274_10000703_pt1 | contig 19587 bp, 20 predicted proteins | sample Popmic531T_FD_133002 | JGI IMG/M metagenome (GOLD analysis project Ga0190274, IMG submission 133002) | Populus adjacent soil microbial communities from riparian zone of Yellowstone River, Montana, USA - 531 T | ecosystem: Environmental > Terrestrial > Soil > Riparian zone | place: USA: Montana... | reverse complement strand
GACCGGTTCCTCGACCGGCTGGCGCTCGACCACGCCGGGCGCTTTGAACTCGGCCGGGCGGGTCTCGGTGGTGGCGACCTCGCCGCGGTTGTCGAGCGGGCGGCCGAGCGGGTCGACCATGCGCCCGAGCAGCTCAGGGCCGACCGGGATCTCCAGCAGGTGGCCGGTGCGCTTGACCGTGTCGCCCTCGACGATCTTGTCCCACTCGCCGAACAGCACGGCGCCGACGTTGTCGGCCTCGAGGTTGAGGGCCAGCCCGGTGACGCCGTGCGGCAGGTCGAGCATCTCCAGCGCCATCACGTTGTCGAGGCCGTGGATGCGGGCGATCCCGTCCGCCACCGAGAGGACGGTGCCCACCTCGGTGAGGTCGGCGGAGTCGGTCTCCAACCCCTCGATCCGCTCCCGCAGAATGCTTGCGATCTCGTCCGGCTTGATCTCCATCGGGTGCTCGCTCCTCCTTACGCCGCGCTCGCGACGGTCTTTCGAAGTTTCTCCAGGCGACTGCGGATGCTCGCGTCCAGGACCATGTTGCCGACCTGCAGGACGATGCCGCCGAGGATGCCGTCGTCGACGCGGCTCGACAGCTCGACCTGCTCGCCGGTCTGGCGTTCGACCTCTTCGCCGATTCTCCTGACGACCGCTTCGTCGAGGTCGACGGCGCTGACCACGGTGACGTCGAGGCGGCGGTTCTCCTTCTTCCAGAGCTCGTCGAACTGGCGACGGATGCGGAAGATTTCCGGCATCCGGTGCTTCTCGACCAGCAGCTCGAGGAAATTCGTCAGCTCCGGCTCGGCGCCGGAGATCGCCCGCCCCAGGCCATCCCGCTTGTCCGCGGAGGAGAGGTACGGGCTGAACAGGAACACCTGCAGTTCCTGGTTGCGGTCGACCGCGTCGGCGAACTGGGCCAGCTGCGACTGCAGCGAGTCGAGCTTGCCTTTGTCCTTGCCGGCCTCGAAGAGGGCGTCGGCGTATACGCGGGCGGCCTCGGGCATCTAGTTCTTCTCCGCCCCCGAGAGCGAAGAGAAGTCGACCTCGGCGAGAGCCTCCTCGACGAGCCGCTTCTGATCCTCGCCGGAGAGGCTCTTGCGGGTGACCTTCTCGGTCGCCAGCACGGTCAGGTCCGCGACCTCGCCGCGAATCTGCTCCAGCGAGCGCCGGGTCTCGGCTTCGATGTCCCGCTTCGCCTGGGCGACCAGCTCCTCGCGTTTCTCCCTGCCGGCCGCGGTAGCCTCCGCCTCCGCCGTCTCGGCGGCTTTGCGGGCCCGGGCCATGATGTCGTCGGCCTGCTCCCGCGCCTCGGCCAGACGGCCGCGGTACTCGGCCAAGAGCTCGTCGGATTCGCGCCGCTGGCGCTCCGCCGCGTCGATCGACTCGGCGATCGTTTTCGCCCGTTTGTCCAGGGCCTCCTGGATTTTCGGGAAGGCCAGCTTACTGAGAACCCACATCGTGAACCCGAACAGGAGCAGGGTCCAGATCATCAGTCCCAGCCCAGGCGAGACGAGGAAGCTGCCACCGCCTTCCTCGCCGCCCGCTGCCTCGGTCGCCAGCGGGATCGCGGCGGCTATGTAGCCGAGCAGATCCATGCGCCTAGAGGAAGAAAGCGATCAGACCGAAGATGAACGTGTAGAAGGCCACGGCCTCGGTCAGCGCGAAGCCGAGCCAGCGGATGCTCTGGAGCTCGTCTTTCATCTCCGGCTGACGGGCGACCGACTCGATCTCCTTGCCGAAGATGATGCCGATGCCGATGCCGGCGCCGATCGAGCCGAGGCCGGCGCCGACGCCGAGCGCGATCGCCTTACCGGCGGATTCGATGCCTTCGTCGGAAATGGCCGCGACGACGGGGGACAGATCCATTGGGAACAGTGCTCCTTTTCTAGTGACTGGCGGAGGTTGCTCCGCCGAGGTAGATGGCAGTGAGGGTCGAGAAGATAAATGCCTGCAGCGTTGCGATCAGCCCGACCTCGAGGATGAAGAAGAAGAAGGCGAGCGGGAAGGTCAGCGCGCCGAGCGCGGCGATCCCGAGCAGTACGGCGAGCCCGCCGCCCATGAAGAGAAGCAGCAGGTGGCCGGCGAGGATGTTGGCAAAGAGCCGGACGGAGAGCGAGATGAGGCGGGCGAAGTGCGAGATCGCCTCGATGATGAAGATGAAGCCCTTGGCGAGGGGGTTCATGTCCTCGAGGCCGGGGGGCAGCCAGCTTGCGAGGTACTTGATCGGCCCCTGCGCCCTCACTCCCTCCAAGTGGTAGGAGAACCAGACGACGAGCGTGAGGACGAGCGGGATCGAGAGGTTGGCGGTCGCCGCGTAGAGGGCGAAGGATGGGATCTCGATGCCGAAGACGTTGACGGAGTGTTCGGTGTTGGTCGGCAGCGGCAGGAACCCGATCATGTTCGAGAACCAGATCCAGAAGAAGATTGCGGCGAGGAAGGGGAACCATTTTTTCGCCATCTTCGGATCCATGTTGCCGCCGGTGATCGTGTTCTTGGTCATGTCGTAGGCGACCTCGATCGCGGTCTGGACCCGGTTCGGCTTCTGCTGCATCCGTTTGGCGATCCAGAGCATCGTGCCGATCGTCAGCGCGCTGGCCAGGAACAGGTAGAGGACGGCCTTGTTGATCGAGAAGTCGATGCCGCCGAGTTCCAGCGTGATCCAGGGCTCGAGTTTGAACTCGTTCTGGGGCTGGAAGTGTTCTTCTTTGCCGGAGCTGGGAAAGATCAGCACCATCAGGATCGCGATCGCCAGGTAGACGCCGAGCCCGATGAAGACCTTGGCCTTGGTGCTGAGGCCGCTCTTCGGAGCGCTCGTCGCCTCGTCGGTCATCAGGCCCCCTGACCCTCGGGCTCGCCAAACAGGTGGGAGATCCCCTGGGCGGCGAAGGAGACGGTGAACAGGACGAGGACGAGGACGGCGGCTGCGAGCCCGGCTTCGCGCTCGGCGAGGCCGACCAGCAGCACCGCGGTCGCCATCAGCCAGACGCGGCCGAGGGCGCTCATCGCGACGATCCCCATCGCTCGGTTCCGGTTGCCGTCCTTCAGCTCCCCCTGCACCCGGGCGGCGACGAACATCTGGATCCCTTTCTGGACCAGCCAGGTGCCGGCGCCGACCGCGAAGCCGAGCATCGGCAGACCGCCCAGCAGAAAGACGGCAAGGGCGGTGGCGAGCACGATCAGATCGACGTATTTCGGAGGGGTCATAAAGACAGAAAGACGCCCGGCTCGGGCGGAGCGGGCGGACCCGCGACTATATCCGAAAGGCCCCGCGAATGGCTTTGTGGAGCCACTTCGTGAGGGTTGCCACTACCCCCCGGGGGGCGTCGGGCCGAGTGCCTCGAACTCCCCGGTCTCCGGGTCGAGCGCCGGGAAGCTGCCGGTCTCGAGCTCCTGCGCGACCGCCGCGTCGACCTCCTGCGCAGCGGGGGCGGCGCGCCCCGCCCGGCGGCGCACGCCGACCAGCTGGCGCAGCCGCATCTGGCGCAGGGTGAGGATCTCCAGCACCGAGACGAGGTAGACGCTGGCGGCCAGCGCGAGCAGGCCGAGGAGGATCATCACCGCAGTCCAGAAGGGGTCGAAGCTGCCGTGGTCGTCGCTGTAGGGGACGAAGCGCAGCGCCAGGGCCAGCGCCGCCATCACCAGGGTCCAGCCGTAGAGGTAGAGCAGGGTGCGGCGCTGCGAGAAGCCGATGTTGGCCATCCGGTGGTGGAAGTGCCAGCGGTCGGCTTTGTAGATCGGCCGCCGGTACTTGAGCCGCTTGGCGACGACGAAGCCGGTGTCGAGGATCGGCACCGCGAGGATGATCAGCGGCAAGAAGAGGGCGATCACGGCGTTCGTCTTCAGCGCCCCCTGGACGGCGACGGCGCCGAGCAGGTAGCCGAGCAGGTTGGAGCCGGTGTCCCCCATGAAGGTCGTCGCCGGCGGGAAGCCGTGACGCAGGAACCCGAGCGAGGCGCCGGCGGTGAGCGCCGCGAGGACGCCGGCCGCGGTGCGGTCGAGCGAGAGGGCGATGATCGCCAGGGTGATCGCCGAGATCGCGCAGACGCCGGCGGCGAGCCCGTCGACCCCGTCGATCAGGTTGATCACGTTGATCATGGCGACGATCCCGATCACCGTGCCGACGTCGCCGAGGTGGACCACCCCGTCCCAGGGCAGCGTGAAGAGGTCGACCGAGCCGGGGTCGAGGCGACCGAAGAAGGGGAAGGTGAAGTCGGTGACCGTGACCCCGGAGGAGACCGGGATGATCACCGCCGCGGTCTGGCCGAGCAGCTTCACCGCCGGGTTGAGGTCGAAGACGTCGTCGGCGACGCCGACCAGGGCGATCGCGATCGCGCCGAGCAGGATCGCCCGGCTCTCTCCTTCCCACGGCAGCCAGATGAAGCCGGCGACCAGGACCCCGGCGAGGATCGCGAGGCCGCCGAGCTTCGGCATCGGGGCGGTGTGCAGAGAACGCTCGTTCGGCTCGTCGATCGCGCCGACGCGGAGCGCGAGGCGGGTGGTCAGCGGCGTCAGGAGCAGGGCGAGCAGCCCCGCGACGAGGAAGGCGAAAAGCGCGTCCGCATTAGATGGCATGGCGGTCGAACCAGAGAGTAAGCGCCATCAGGCCCCAGAGCTGACGGCTCAGGTCTTCGCGCCCCGAGCAGTGGCGGTCGAGCACCGACCGCACCGTCGCCGGGTCGAGGCAGGCGTGGCGCTCGAGGTTCCCCGCGGAGAGAACCTCGCGGGCGAACGGCTGCAGCGGCCCGCGCAGCCAGGCGGCGAGCGGGATCGAGAAGCCCTGCTTGCGGCCGTGGACGATCTCGCGCGGCAGCAGCGGCGCCAGCGCCCGGCGCAGCAGGCGCTTCTTGGCGAAGCCGCGGACTTTCAGCGGGGTCGGCAGGGCGAACGCGAACTCCGCGACGCGGGGATCGAGGAACGGGACCCGCAGCTCCAGCGAGTGGGCCATGCTGAGCCGGTCGGTCTTGACCAGCAGGTCGTCGGCCATGTAGATCCCGAGGTCGACGTCCTGCATCCGCGCCAGCGGCGCGGCGCCGGCGGATTCCGCATAGCGCTCCCGGTAGAGGTCGAGGGGGTCCCAGCCGGGGTCGCCCTTCCCGAGCAGCTCGTGCCGGCGCTCGGCCGAGAAGATCTCCTTCCAGCCGAGGTGGCGCATCAGCGGATCCGGGTCCGCTGCGGCACGCGCGAAGCGCTTCGCCTTGTAGTCGAACCCGACCCGATCGGCACGACTCGGCAGCCGCTCGATCAGCGGCGAAGCCAGCGCGGCGAGACGGCCGACCCGCGGCGCCAGCAGGTCGGCGACGTAGGTGTAGTAGCCGCCGAACAGCTCGTCTCCCCCCTCCCCCGAGAGCGCCACCTTGACCTCGCCGGCCGCGAGCTCGGAGACGAGGTAGGTCGGCAGCGCCGATGAGTCGCCGAAGGGCTCGTCGAAGGAGTCGACCAGCTTCGGCAGCAGCTCGACCGCGTCGGGGCGCAGGACCAGCTCGTGGTGGTCGGTGCCGTAGCGCTCGGCGACCAGCCGCGCCCGCGAGAGCTCGTCGAACCCCTGCTCCTCGAAGCCGATCGAGAACGTCTTGACGGGTTCGGCCGACTCGGCCGCGGCCAGCGCCGCGATCCCGCCCGAGTCGACGCCGCCGGAGAGCAGTACCCCGACCGGCACGTCGGCGACGAGGTGGGCGCGAATCGAGTCCCGCAGCACCCCCCGGAGCTCGTCGGCCAACTCGCCCGCCGGCTCGGAACGCGCCTGGCCGGCGGGAACCGGCCCGGGACGCGCGTAGCGCCGCTGCCCGATCTCGCCGTCGCGCCAGGAGAGCACGGTGCCGGGCGGCAGCTTGCGGGCCTCGGCGAAGATGGTCAGCGGTGCCGGGATCGAGTTGAAGGCGAGGTAGGCGGACATCGCCCGCGGGTCGATCTCCCGCGAGAAACCGGGCTGCTCCAGCATCGCCTTCAGCTCCGAGGCGAAGGAGAGATCGCCGTCGACGTGGCGGTAGTAGAGCGGCTTGATCCCGAAGCGGTCGCGGGCGAGCAGCAGGCGCCGCTCGCGGTCGTCCCAGAGGGCGATCGCGAACATCCCCCGCAGCCGCTCGACGAAGCCCTCGCCGTGCTCCTCGTAGAGGTGAACCAGCACCTCGGTGTCGCACTCGGTCGCGAACCGGTGACCGGCGGCCTCGAGCTCCCGTTTCAGCTCGCGGTAGTTGTAGATCTCGCCGTTCTGGACGACGACGACGCTGCCGTCCTCGTTGGCAATCGGCTGGTGGCCGTGGGCGAGATCGATGATCGAAAGCCGCCGCGCCGCCAGCGCCACCGGCCCGCGATGAAACAGCCCCTCGTCGTCCGGGCCACGGTGGACCAGGGTGGCGTTCATCCGTCGCACGGCTTCGAGGTCCGGCGCCTCTTTGGAGCTAGCGATTCCACAGATCCCGCACATAAGGCGGGCAGTCTCGCAGCAGCGGCTCCGCCCAGAGTCACGCGTCTGCAGTTAGACGTCCATAGCAAGCCCAAATGCAGACGCGTGAACGAAGCCAGCCCAAATCTGAGAGCGGATCCCGAACCACGAGGAGGGTGGGGCATCCTCCGTACGAGCGGCGTTAGCTATTCGCCCAAGAGCTCGTTCTAGGACTGCCGTCAGTTCTGCCCAGGCGAATAGCCCAGCGAAGGTAGGAGGATGCCCCACCCTCCTCAGCGGCTTCAGGGTCCGCGAGATCAGCCCTTCTGTGGTGCTGCCGGGCCGCGGCCGAGGACCTTGGAGACGGTGGCCAGGAGGACGCTGAGGTAGAGCGTGACCGAGCGGTCGGCGATGTACTCCATGTCGTGGGCGAGCTTGTTGGCCCACGACTCCTCGCGGGTCACCCGGGTCTGGGCGAACCCGGTGACGCCGGGGCGGACGACGAGGCGCTGCCAGTACTGGGGGATGTCGCGGCAGAGCTCGGCGAAGAAGGAGGGGCGGATCGGGCGCGGCCCGACGATCGCCATGTCGCCGCGCAGCACGTTCCAGAGCTGCGGCACCTCGTCGAGGTGGGTGGCGCGCAGGGCGCCGCCGATCCGGGTCCGCTCTTCCTCGGTGCGGCGGGTCAGCTCCTCACCGTAGTAGGGACCGAGCCGGGCTTCGGCGTCCGGCTTCAGGGTGCGAAACTTGTACATCCAGAACAGCTCCCCGGCGCGGCCGACCCGGGCGCCGCGGTAGAGCACCGGGCGACCGGAATCGAGCGCGATCGCCACGGCGATCAGCGCCAGCAGCGGCGAGAGGACGAGCAACACCGAGGCGGAGATCAGGATGTCGAGCCCGCGCAGAACCGCGTCGACGGGGCGGTGCTCGCTCTCAGCCGCAGGGGCGATCAGCTCCTCGAAGCCGGTCTCGGCCTCGAGCTCCGCTAGGAGGGCGTCACTGGGTGGGGCTCGCCGCGCGATGAGGCCCCGACGGTACCGAGAATGGTCTCGACCAGAGTGGCCGGGTCGCGCCTGGTCGGCGCAGCTTGGGCGGTCCGCTTCTCCAGCTGCAGAGCACGCGGATCGGTCAGGGGCCGCAGCCGGCCCGACCTGATCAGCGCTTCGTCGACGCCGCCCAGCCGGCCCCCGTAGGTCGTGTAAACCGGCGTCCCGAGAGCGGCCGCCTCGCGGTTCATCGTGCCGCCGGCCGAGAGCACCAAGTCGGCGAGCGCGACCAGGCTCTGCGCCTCGACCGCACCGTCGGGAACGATCAGCGAGGGCAGCGCGAGACCGGTGATGAACTCGCGCTGGGCCCCGGTGCGCGGGAGGACGACGGCGTGCACGTCGCTGTCGCGGCCGAGCCGGTCGAGCACCTTCGGGAAGAGCGGGTTCGACTTGCGGTGATAGAGGGAGACGTCGGGTGGCGGGCGGACGATCACCACGACCCGCTCGGTGTCAACCGCGAGCCGCGTCAACGCCTCGGGATCGGGCTCGAAGTCGTAGAGGTAGTACTCCTCCTTCAGCCCCGGGTACGGGAAGAGCTTCTCCGGCGTCACCCCGAAGCGGCGCAGGCGCTCGGCCGGCACCGAGTCGGGGAACATCACCCGCCTGGCGAGTCGGCAACCGATCCGGTGCTGGGTGACCGCGTACTCGTAGTCGTGCATGTTGGCCTCGGGGATGCCGAGCGCGCGGGCGGCGATCGCCAGGTCGTTGGAACCGTGGGCGAGCGCCAGGTCGAACTCGCGACCGCGCCCGAACCGCAGCATCCCGGCCGTGCGGGCACCGAGCCGGTAGGCCTTGCGGACCCGCGAGGCGCCGCCGTGGCGTCCGATCGGGGTGTGCGGGAGGCCGTGCAGGTCGAGCAGCGCCTGGGTCTGGGCGTAGTCGCGCGAGGTCACCTCGACCGTGTGCCCCTCACGCTGCAGGCGTTCGATGATCGGACGCAGCACCAGCACGTGCGCCGGCGCGCTCATGTCGACCCAGATCCTCACGGGCCGACGGAGCTCAGACGATTTCGCTGCTGGCGGTCCGGCATCCAGGTGCCGGGTACCGTTTCATCAGGTCGTTGACTTCGGCGCGGACCCGCTCCGCCACCGCCTCGTCGCGCGGCGCGGCGACGACCTCCTCCATCCAGCCGGCGACTTGCGCCATGTGGTCGGTTTCGAGGCCGCGGGTGGTCAGGGCCGGCGTGCCGATCCTCACCCCGGACGGGTCGAACGGTTTGCGCTCGTCGAAGGGAATCGAGTTCGCGTTGGTGACGATCCCGGCTCCGGAGAGAGCGGTGGCGGCTTCCTTGCCGCTCAGGCCCTTCCTGGTCATGTCCATCAAGATCAGGTGGTTGTCGGTGCCGCCCGACACCAGGTCGAAGCCCCGATCGCCGAGAGCCCCCGCCAGCTCCTTCGCGTTGGCGACCACGCCGTGGGCGTAGTCGCGGAACTCGGGCGCGAGCGCCTCGCCGAGCGCGGCGGCGATCGCCGCGGTCTGTTGCTGGTGAGGGCCGCCCTGCAGGCCCGGGAAGACGGCCCGGTCGAGAGCGGTGGCGTGTTCCTCGCGGCAGAGCAGCAATGCTCCCCGCGGGCCCCGCAACGTCTTGTGGGTCGTGGTCATCACGACGTCCGCGTGCGGGATCGGCGAAGGGTGCGCCCCTCCCGCGATCAGCCCGGCGATGTGCGAGACGTCGGCGACCATCAGCGCGTCGACCTCGCGGGCGATCTCCGCGAACCCGGCGAAGTCGATCGTCCGTGGCACAGCCGTGCCGCCGCAGAAGAGGAGCTTGGGCCGGTGCTCGAGCGCCAGCTCGCGGACCGCGTCGAGGTCGACCCGACCGCTCTCGCGCTCGACGCCGTAGTGCGCGGCGTTGAACCAGATCCCCGTCGCCGACACACCCCAGCCGTGCGTCAAGTGCCCCCCTGCGGGGAGCGAAAGGCCCATCACGGTGTCGCCCGGCTCGAGGAACGCGAGGTAGATCGCGAGGTTTGCCGGCGACCCCGAGTAGGGCTGGACGTTCGCGTGCTCGGCGCCGAAGAGCTCCTTCGCGCGCGAGATCGCCAGGCGCTCGACTTCGTCGATGACCTCGTTGCCCTCGTAGTAGCGCCGACCGGGATAGCCCTCGGAGTACTTGTTGGCGAGCACCGACCCGCTGGCTTCCAGCACCGCGGCCGAGCAGTGGTTCTCGGACGGGATCAGGCAGAGCGAGTTCGCCTGCCGCTCGTCCTCACGCTGCAGGAGCTCGGACAGCTGGGGATCGGTGAGATCGATGGATTGGCTCACCCAAGCGATGCTACCAGCGGCGGTCGGCCCGAAAATCAGCGCCACCGGCCGGCTGGGTAGCCTGCCGCGATGCCTCGTTCGAGATGGATGCCGGCGGTGCTCAGCGCGATGTTCGCGCTGAGTGGGGCGGTTGCGCCAACCACCGCGGCCGCGCCTCCCGAGAGCCCCTGCGAGGGCCCGCAGGCCGCCACCCTGCTCTGCCCCAACCTGCGGATCGGCCCGGCCGGCGAGATGTACCTCCAGAGCAACGGGCCCGGCCGGCAGCTCCTGCGCGCGACCAGCGACGTGCGCAGCCGCGGGTTCGGGCCGATCGAGTTGCGCGGCACCCGCAACGGCTGGCGCACGATGCGCACGGTCCAGCGCATCTACCGCAAAGGCGGCGGCCACCTCGACGTGCGCAGCCAGGCGACCCTCCGCTTCGCCGGGGTGGGCGCGTACTTCGGCGGCTTCTACTGGAAGGTGCACCAGCTGGCCCGGTTCGACCTGCGCCGTGTCCTCCCCGACGGGACGCTCGGCGGCGTCGTCCGCACCAGCCCCAAGCTCAACTACTGCCTGCGTGACCTCGAGCTGACCCGGCCCGGCCGCCGCGCTCCAAACGGCCGCCATTACCCCGGCTGCAACCAGAACCCCTACCAGGACCGGGTCACCCTGGGGACCTCGGTCGGCTGGTCGGACATCTACCCGGCGCCGTACCACCAGCAGTGGATCAACGTCGCCGGCCTGCGCGGCTGCTTCGGCTTCGAAATGATCGTCGACCCGAAGGAAGCGCTCTTCGAGTCGAACGAGGGGGACAACACCTCTCTCCGCACCGTGCGGCTGCCCTTCACGGGCGAAACCGGCTGCTAGGCGCGCCGCGCGCTCAGCCGAGCCCGACCGAGGCGAGGGCACTCGCCAGGTCGCCCTCGGAAAGGGCTCCCGGACGCAGAATCGTCCAGGAGCCGTCCTCCTCGATCGCGGCGATGTCGAGCACGGTCGAGGGCAGGCCGGTCAGCTCGCCGCCGTCGATCGCCAGGTCGGCGCCGGCGACGATCGCCTCCGGGACGTCGGCGAAGCGGGAGGGCGCCGGCTCGCCGCTGAGGTTCGCCGAGGTCTGGAAGATCGGGCACATCGCCCCGGCCAGCGGCCCGTCGAGGAGGCGCAGGCCGAGCCGCTCGCGGTCCTCGCGGCAGGCGAGCGGGTAGCGGTGCTCGGGATTGGCGACGACGAGCGTCACCGGCCCGGGCAGCAGGGCGCTGACCGCCGCGGCCGTGCGAGGCCCGAGACCGGCGACCAGCTCGCGCAGCGCCAGGGGCGAGAAGTACATAACCGCCGAGGGTTTGCCGTCATCGCGGCCCTTCAGCCGGTGGACGCGGGCGATCGCCTCGGCGTCGAGCGGATCGCAGGCGAGCCCGTAGAGACCGTCGGCGGGGAACACCGCGACGCCGGCGGCGGCGATGCACCGTTCGAGCGCACTCCGCGCCGCCGCGCCGCCGTCGCGCTCGATGCCGACGATCTCGGTCATCGACGAGACCCCGTGAGCGGCGGCGCGACCCTCACCGCTCCCCCACCACCACCCGCTCGATGCCGGCGAGATCCCGGCGCGCCTCCGTGCGCCCGAACCGGGCTTCCCGCATCAGCTCCGCCACCGCATCGGCCTGCCCCTCCCCCACCTCCAGCGCCAATGCCGCCGGAGCCATTGTCTTTTGTAACCCTGTGGGTGACAAAAGGCAACCGCGCTCACGCAGGAGACGGCGAATCGCGTCGAGGCCGTCGGGGCCGGCGAGCAGCGCCTCGCGGGGCTCCCACTGCGTGACCTCGGGCTGCAGTGAGGCCCAGTCGCGTTCGGCGACATAGGGGAGATTGGCGACGATGAGGTCGAAGGCGTTGGCCTCCGGAACCGTGCCCTCCATGAAGCGGACGCGGTCGGCGAGGCCGAGACCCTCGGCGTTCGCCCGTGCGACTTCCAGCGCCGCCGCGGAGGTATCGGTCGCCATCACATCGCACTCCGGCAGCTCGTCGGCCACGGCGAGAGCAATCGCGCCGGAGCCGGTGCCGACATCGAGCAGGGTCCGTGGTCGCCGCTCCAGCGCCACTTCGACCAGGAGCTCGGTCTCCGGCCGCGGGATCAGCACCCGCCGGTCGACGGCGAGCTCGAGGCGGCGGAATCCTTTGCGACCGAGGATGTAGGCGACCGGCTCGCGTCGCAGCCGCCGCCGCACCATCTCGCCGAACAATCGTGCCGCGGCGGGGTGAACCTCGACCCCGATGTCGCTCGCCAGCGTCGCCCGATCCATTCCCATCGCCTCGGCGAGAAGGACTTCCGCATCGAGGCGCGCGTCCTCGATCCCGGCCGCGACGAGGGCATCGGTCGCCGCGCCCAAAGCCTCGCGCGCGCTCGCCTGCGCCACCGCCGTCACCGCTCAGGCCGCGGAAGCGGCGGCCTCGAGGCGTTCGCGCTTCTCCTCGGCCGCCAGCGCGTCCGTGAACTCGCCGAGATCGCCCCCCAGCACGCCGTCGAGGTTGTGCGAGGTGAGCTTGATCCGGTGGTCGGTGACGCGTCCCTGGGGGAAGTTGTAGGTGCGCACCTTCTCGGACCGCTCGCCGCTGCCGACCTGGGCCTTGCGCTCGGAGGCGATCTTCGCCTGCTGCTCGGCGATCTCGCGCTCCAGCAGCCGCGCCCGCAACACCCGCATCGCCCGCTCCTTGTTCTGCAGCTGGGACTTCTCGTCCTGCATCGAGACGACGATCCCGGTCGGTTCGTGGGTTATCCGCACCGCCGAGTCGGTCGTGTTGACCGACTGCCCGCCCGGCCCGGAGGAGCGGTAGACGTCGATCTGGAGGTCGTTCTGGTCAACCTGGACCTCGACCTCCTCCGCCTCCGGCAGGACGGCGATCGTCGCGGTCGAGGTGTGGATGCGTCCCTGCGACTCGGTCTCGGGGACGCGCTGGACCCGGTGGGTGCCGCCCTCGAACTTGAAGACCGAGTAGGCGCCCTCGCCCTTGACCGCGAAGGTCACCTCCTTGAAGCCGCCCGCCTCCGAGGCGGACTGCGAGAGCACCTCGGTCGCGAAACCGCGCTCCTCGGCGTAGCGGCCGAGCATCTTGTAGAGGTCGCCGGCGAACAGGGCCGCCTCGTCGCCGCCGGTGCCGGCGCGGATCTCAACGATCACGTTCTTGGCGTCGTTGGGGTCGCGCTCGACCATCGCCAGCCGGATCTCCTCTTCCAGCCGCTCCAACTCGGCCGGCGCCTCCTCGGCGACCCTGCGCAGCTCCTCGTCCTCGCCCTCGGCGAGCAGCTCGCGCGCCCCCTCGAGGTCGTCCTTCAGGGTCGCGTACTCGAGCGCCAGCTCGCGGGCCGGCTGCAGTTCGCGGTATTCGCGCCCCACCTCGGCGTAGCGCTCGCGGTCCCCGATCACTTCGGGATCGGACATCTGCGCCTCCAGCTCGGAGAAGCGCGCCTGGATCTGCTCGACCAGCTGCTCGATCACGCCTACAACCCTAGACGGGGACTACGCGACGATCTCGATCTGCTGCTGCTTGGCGGCCTCTTCGGGGTTCTCGCGCTCCAGCACCGCCTCCAGGGAGGCGATCGCCACCGCCAGCTGCTCTTCGTCGGGCTCGCGCGTGGTCAGGTTCTGCAGCATCAGGCCCGGCCACATCACCGCCCGCACCCAGCGTTTGCGCCGGTTTTTCCCGGCCCACTTGATCACCTCGTAGGAGAGGCCGGCGATCAGCGGGATCCCGAGGATGCGCGAGAGGACCAGCCAGTACCAGGCCGGCAGGCCGATCGGGGCGAAGACGAAGATCGCCAGCACCATCACGATCAGCAGGAAGCTGGTGCCGCAGCGCGGGTGGAGCCGCGAGTAGAGCTTCGCCCGCGAGGGGACGAGCTCGTCTTCGGCCTCGTAGCAGGAGATCGTCTTGTGCTCGGCTCCGTGGTACTCGAAGACGCGCCGCAGGTCAGGCAGTTTGCTGATCACGACGATGTAGCCGATGAAGATCGCGGTGCGGAGGATCCCCTCGATCAGCCAGAAGAGCAGCGCCGATCCGAGCTGGTCCTTGATCAGGCTGGTCAGCCCGACCGGAACGACGAAGAAGAGCCCGATCGAGAGCAGCAGGGAGAGGAAGATCGTCACCCCCCAGACCCAGCCGCCGATCTCTTCCTGCTTGCCCTCCTCGTCCTCGTCGAGCTGGGCGTTGGCGGAGATCGCGAGCGCCTTGAAGCCGATCTTCATCGACTCGGCGAGGGCGACCACGCCGCGGACGATCGGCAGGCGCCAGATCCTGTGCCGCTGCGCCCACGGCTTCAGCGGCTCGGACTCGATCTCGATCTGCCCCTCGGGGTTGCGCACCGCCACGGCCCAGACCGAGACGCCGCGCATCATCACCCCCTCCAAGACCGCCTGACCGCCGATCGGCGCGTCGCGCTTGGCGACGAGGGCGCCGTCGGGCATACGAAGCGAGTCTCCACCGTTGGTGGAGGCAGCAGACGATGCCTCTGCCGAGCCCGCCGGCGGGCTCACGGGCTACTTCCCAGCCCTGTGCTTGGCGGCGCGGCGCTGGAAGCGCTCGACGCGACCACCGGTATCCACCAACTTCTGCTTGCCGGTGTAGAACGGGTGGCACTCGGAGCAGAGCTCGACATGCAGGTCGTCCTTGGTCGACCGCGTGTAGAACTGGTTGCCGCACGAGCAGTGCACGTTGGCGAGCTTGTACTCGGGGTGGATTCCGGTTTTCATCAACGACCAGTCTAGATCACGCGCGTAAATTGCTCGTGCAAGGGGTTTGGGATCCCGTTCGCCCTGCCGATAGCTGAGCATGACGCCTCGCCTATCGACGGCGCCGGACTCCGGAATCGCGCGTGGGATGCGGCGTGCCCTTGCCGTGCTGCTGATCGGCGGCACCGCCCTCGTCGCGGCCCACTACTGGCTTGGCGTCGGCGGCGGGCTGCACGACGTGATCGGCGCGGTCGTCTACGACGCCGTCGTGCTGGGGGCCGGGTTTGCCTGCCTGGCCCGCGCCTCGATCTACGGCGGCGAGCGCCGCGCCTGGATCCTGCTGGGCCTGGCGATCCTCTCCTGGGGAGCGGCCGAGGTCTACTGGTCGGTCGCGATCGAAGACAACCCCAATGCCCCCTATCCCTCCCCGGCGGACGTCGGCTACCTCGCCTTCTACCCGCTCGCCTACGCCGGCCTCGCCCTGCTGGTCCGCGCCCGGGCGAAGGAAATGAACTGGCGCCTCTGGATGGACGGACTGATCGCCGCGCTCGGCACGGCGGCACTTGGCGCCGCCTTCGTCTTCGATTTCGTCGCCGAGAAGACGACCGGCTCGATCCTGGAAATCGCGACCACCCTGGCCTACCCGCTCGGCGACCTCCTGATGCTGGCGATGGTGGTCGGCGTGATCGCCCTCACCGGCTGGCGCCCCGGGCGGACCTGGGCGCTCTTGCTCGCCGGGCTGGCGGCCCTCGTCATTGCCGACATCGCGTACACCCTGCAGCTCACCGAGGAAGCCCTCCCGGGGGGAAGCTGGGTCGAACCGGTCTACCTGATCGCGGCGGTCTGCCTCGGCGCCTCCGTCTGGCAGCCGACCGCCGCCGCGGAGATCAGCTCGCCGGTCGAGCGGCGCCGCGAGATGGTCGTGCCGGCGGTCTTCGCCGGCGTGATGATCGGCCTCTTCGCGATCCAGTACTTCAGCGCCACCAACAGCATCTCCACCACGATCCTCTGGACGGCGACGATGACCGCTGTCGTCGTGCGTCTCGGCATGAGCGACCGGGAGAACCGCGAGCTGCTCGAGCAGGTGCGAACCGACTCGCTTACGGGGCTCGGCAACCGCGGTCGCCTGCAGGTCGATCTCCCAGCCCACTTCGACCAGGCGAGCGTCGAGCGACCGCTGCGGCTGATGCTGCTGGACCTCAACGGGTTCAAGCACTACAACGACACCTTCGGTCACCCCGCCGGGGACGAGCTGCTGGTGAGGTTCGGGGCGGCACTGCTCGACGCGGTGGGCGATGACGGCACCGCCTACCGGACCGGGGGAGACGAGTTCTGCGTTTTGCTCATTTGCGAGCCCGAGCGCCTCGACGAGGTCAGCCATGCCGTGACGCGGGCACTGACGGCCAACGGCCCGGGCTACTCGATCGGCTCGTCCTGGGGGACCGTCGAGATCCCAGCCGAGGAGAGCGAACCCTCAGCGGCGATGCAGCTCGCCGACGTGCGCATGTACGCGCAGAAGGAGTCGCGACGGCCGGGCCCCGCCGACGACGAGATCGAGATCGACGACGGCGGCGACGTCTCGGTGCGGCTAGAGGGCCGCGACGGCGAAGCTCTCGAGCAGGGCCAGTAAGACGACGGTCACCTCGGCCCGGCTGCCCGGGTCCTCGGAACGGGCGACCAGCATCGCCGCCTCGTCGAGCGCGCCGAGCAGCAGGTGGGCCATTGGCTTGACCGGCAGGTCGCGGATCTCGCCGGCCTCGATCGCCGCCGCCAGGCTCGCTTCGATCAGGCCGAGTCCGTTGGCGGCGCCGATCTCCCGCCAGCGGTCCCAGCCCAGGACGGCCGGGGCGTCGTGGAGAGCGATCTGCCGCAGCTCCGGCTCGGCGCACTCGTCGAGGAAGGCCTCGATGCCGGCCCGCATCGCGTCGAGCGGGCTCTCCAGCTCCGAGCCGAGAACGATCCGCGCGACCCGCTCGGTCGATTCGGCCTCGAGCTGCTCGTAGGCGGCGTCGAGCAGGCCCGGCTTGCCGCCGAAATGGTGGTAGAGGGCGCCGCGGGTGACGCCGGCGGCGCGGACGATCTCCTCCGTGCCGACCTCCTCGTAGCCGCGTTCGGTGAAAAGACGGCGGGCGGCGGCGATCAGCGCCGCCCGGGTCGCCTCGGTGCGCTGAACCTGCGTGCGGCGTTCTGGATTCACATTCATACAGTCTGTATGTTAATAGCTCTAACCCCCGACGTTAGGAGATCGCGATGACCCAGCGCAAGGAGATCGTCCTGCCGGCCGGCAGGATCCGCTACCGGGAGGCAGGCAGCGGCAAGCCGATCGTCTTCGTCCACGGCTACCTGGTCGACGGCCGCCTCTGGGACGGCGTCGTCGACCGCCTCTCCGACCGCTACCGCTGCCTCGCGCCAGACTGGCCAATCGGCGCGCAGCAGGTCGCGATGAACCCCGACGCCGACCTCTCCCCCTACGGCATCGCCTCCATCGTCTCCTCTTTCCTGGAGGCGCTCGACCTCGATGACGTGACGATCGTCGGCAACGACTCCGGCGGCGCGATGTCGCAGGTCCTGGTCACCCGCCACCCCGAGCGGATCGGCCGCCTCGTGCTGACCAACTGCGACACGCACCAGAACTTCCCGCCCGGGCCGTTCAAGGCGCTGGTTCCGCTGGCCAAGATGCCCGGCGGCATGACCGCGATCGCCCTCCCCTTCCGGATCGGCGCGGTTGCCCGTGCCGCCTTCAAGCCCTTCGCGAAGGACATCCCGCCCGAGCTGGTCGCGTCCTGGATGGAGCCCGGCCTCAACGATCCAGGGGTCAAACACGATCTGCGGAAGGTGACGATTGGGATGAACAAGCGCTACACGCTGGAGGCGGCCGAGAAGCTGCGCGGCTCCGACCTGCCCGTGCTGCTCACCTGGGCGCCCGGCGACCGCGTCTTTCCGCTCAAGTACGCCGAACGCCTCGCCGGCGAAGTGCCGAATGCGCGGATCGTCCAGATTCCGGACTCCCGCACCTTCGTCCCACTCGACCAGCCGCAGCGCCTCGCCGACGCGATCGCGGAGTTTGCGCCCACCAGCTAGGCGAACACGCGTTCCCCGACATTCGCAAAGTGCAGCCTTTTCGTCCGACCGGTGGTTGAGTCTTCCTCAAACCCCCTACAGGACGGAGAGCTAGTGACCAAGCAGATCTTCGACCAGGACCGGCCGCGGAGCACGATGGCCCAGCGCCTCGACGAAGCGTTTGCCGGTTGCGAGGAGTGGACGGTCGTGGCAGCCCCATCTCGGCGCAGCACGCTCGAGGTCGCGCCGTGGGTTGCCCCGACCGAGTCCTCCCCACCGCAGGACCGACTTCCGCGCGCAGCCTAGGTCTCTTGGTACAACGGGCCGTCGCCGCCCTCGGGGAGGGTGAGGCGGCTGCCCTTGGCGGTGATCGCCCCGCACTGCACGCAGTTGGAGGCGGTGACGTGGACGTCGACCTCGGTGGCGCCGTTCTCCAGCTGCTCGTCTGGGATCTCGTAGACCTGCGCCGGGCACATCGAAACCCAGGTTTGGGCGATCTCGCGCGGCACCTTGGTCTGGACGCGGACATGGTTGGGAGCGTCGTCGCGGGTCGCGTTGCCCGATAGGAAGACCGAGTCGAGCTTGTTGAAGGTGAGCTCGTTGTCGGGCTTCGGGTACATGTCGCCCGCCTTGCCGAGGTCCACCTCGATCTCGGAGTCGTGCTCCTGCTTCCAGTGCCCACCCGGGAAGTTGCCTTTGGTGACCGTCATCGCCGAGGCGATCGCGCCGCCCAGGAAGAAGCCTTTGGAGAAGGGCTGGCGCATGTTGCGCGATTCCTTCAGGTCCTTCTCGATCGCCGAGTTGCGGACCTTCTCGTCGTAGGCCTCGAAGTTGACCGATTCGGGATCCGCCTTCAGCGATTCGACGATCGTCTCCGCCGCGTACATCCCGGCGTGCATCGCGTAGTGGACGCCCTTCAGGGTCGGGATGTTGACCATGCTCGCCGCGTCGCCGGCGACCATCATGCCGGGGACCGCAAGCCGCTTCGGCATCGCGAAGTAGCCGCCCGAGGGGATCGTCTTGGCGCCCCAGGCGACCCGTTTGCCGCCCTCGAGCATCTTCTCGATGAAGGGGTGGGTCTTGATCAGCTGCAGCGCGTCGTGGCAGCTGAAGGTCGCGTCGGTGTAGTCGAGCCCGACCACGAGGCCGATGCAGATCTTGTCCTCCCCCATCGGGTAGATGAAGGTGCCGCCGAACTCGTTGAAGCGCGGCGACTTGCGCAGCGGCCAGCCCATCGTGTGGATCACCCGGTCCAAGGGCTCCTTGACCTCCCAGACCTCTTTCACCCCGAGCTCCCAGCGCATCGGGTCGGCGCCGTGCATGTCGAAGTAGTCGTAGGCGGCGTAGGTGAGGTGGCCGACGGTGCCCTCGGCGAGCACGGTCGCCTTCGCGGTCACGTCGGATCCGGGCTCGAAGTTGGCCAGCTCTTCTCCCTCCTTGCCGCGGCCGCGGTCGCCGGAGCGCACGCCCTTGACGATCCGGTCCTCGACCAGCAGCTTCGTCGCCGCCGTCTCGCTGAGGATGTATACGCCGGCCTCTTCGGCTTTGTCGGCGAGGAAGCGGCCGAGTTTCGAGACCGAGGTGACGTAGTTGCCGTGGTTGCGGAAACCGGGCGGGGGCGGCTTCATCGGGAACGCTTTGCTCTTGGTGAGGACGTAGACGGCGTCCTTCTTCACCTCACCGTAGACCGGCCACTCCTCCTTCGGCAGGTCGGGGAACAGCTCTTCCATCGCCGAAGGCTTCATGTTCGCCCCGGAGAGCAGGTGCGCCCCGGCGACTTTGCCCTTCTCGATCACCGCGACCGGAACTTCGCCGAGCTGCTCGGTTAGCTCCGGCTCGTCCTCCAGGAGCTGCATGAGCTTGTTGGCGCAGGCGAGACCGGCGGGCCCGCCGCCGACGATCGCGACCCCGACCTCGATCCGATCCTCCGGCGCGTCGGTCGGCGGACCGATCGCGTCGGCGGGATCGAACGGGGGCGGGAACTCGCTCGGGGCGACGGCGGGCATGGACTCAGCCGCCCTTCTTCGCTTTGATCGCCTCGGTCAGCTTGGGGACGATCTTGTGCAGGTCGCCGACCACGCCGAGGTCGGAGAACTCGAAGATCGGCGCGTTCGGGTCCTTGTTGATCGCCAGGATGTTCTCCGAGTTC
>Ga0190274_10000702_pt1 | contig 19592 bp, 17 predicted proteins | sample Popmic531T_FD_133002 | JGI IMG/M metagenome (GOLD analysis project Ga0190274, IMG submission 133002) | Populus adjacent soil microbial communities from riparian zone of Yellowstone River, Montana, USA - 531 T | ecosystem: Environmental > Terrestrial > Soil > Riparian zone | place: USA: Montana... | reverse complement strand
CGACCAAGCGAGGTCGCTTCCCGGCGCTGAAAGCAGTGGTCAGCTACCCACCGGGAGCCGGCTATGCCAACACCGCCTTTGCCCAAGTCACCCTGCCCCACGCACAGTTCATCGAACAGGCCCACTTCAAGACGATCTGCACCAAAGTCCAGTTCGCAGCGAACGCCTGTCCCGCCGGTTCGATCTACGGCAAGGCAAAGGCGTTCACACCGCTCTTGGACAATCCCGTCGAAGGCCCGGTCTACCTGCGCTCCTCAACGCACGAACTGCCCGACCTGGTGATCGCCTTCAAAGGCCAGGTCGACGCGGTCCTGGTCGGCAGGGTCGACACCGGCAAAAACGGTGGGATCAGAAACACCTTCGAATCAGCTCCCGACGTGCCGGTCTCCAAAGTCATCTTGGAAATGCAGGGCGGCCGCAAGGGCCTTTTGGTCAACAGCGAAAACATCTGCAGAAAAGAGCAGCGGGCGATCGCCCACCTGGTCGGCCAAAACGGAGTGGTCTCCGATTCGAGGCCGCTGGTGAGGAACGACTGCAAGGGCAAGGCCAAGAAGGGCCGCAAGGCAAAGAAAGGCAAGCGCTGAGTGGGGCGCCGCCTTCTCCTCGGTGCCCTGTTCGCGGGGGCGCTCGTCCTCCCCGCGACGGGGGCCAGCGCGGCCGGCCCACCGCTGATCGAAGCGACCTGGGTAACCGAAGTAACCGCCACCTCGGCCCGCCTCAGAGCTGAAATCAACCCCAACGGGCTCGCCACCACCTACCGCTTCGAATACATCACCCTGGCCGCCTATGAAGCAAACGTGGCTGCCGCCAAAGAACCCTTCGCGGGGGCCAGCAAAGCACCGCTGAGCGGTTCGGCAAGTGCCGGCTCGGGGTCCTTCGGCCTCGAAGTCTTCCAAAGCGCCTCAAAACTCACCCCCGCCACCAACTACCGCTACCGCGCGGTGGCGACCAACGCCGCCGAAACCACCACCGGCCCCGAGCGAGCGCTCGGCACCGAGGAGCCGACCAACGTCTTTTCCCTGCTCGATGACCGTGGCTGGGAGCTGGTCTCCCCGGTGGACAAGAACGGCGGTGAGATCCAGGCCCCCGAAGCGATCTTCGGCGGCGGGACCTTCCAGGCCGCGGCCAACGGAGGCTCGCTCACCTACTCCTCGGCCGATTCCTTCGCCGGGGGCAAAGGAGCACCCCCCGGCTCCCAATACATCGCCACCAGAAGCGGCTCGGGCTGGTCGAGCGAGAACATCACCGCGCCGCTTCAATCCGGCGGCTACGGCGATCAACCCGACGGGGTGCCCTACCAGCTCTTCTCCACCGACCTTGCCCGCGGCGTGATGCTCGACCCCAACCGCTGCGGGGAAGGCGAAGCCTGCCCGCGCGGATACTCGATGCAGCAGGGATCGAGCCTCACCTTGCTCGCCCAAGCCCCGGGCCTTCGCTTCGAAGGCGCCAGCCCCGATCTGCGCCATGTCGTGCTCGGCTCGCCCGCGGGGCTTGAGGAGTGGAGCGAAGGGGGCCTCGATCCGATCAGCGCGACGCCCGGTGCGGCGCTTGCCGCGCCGGCGGCAGCGATCTCCGCAGACGGCTCGCGGGTCTACTTCACCGCGGGCGGGAACCTCTACCTGCACGAGGGCAGCGCAAGCGTGCAGGTAGATCAAGCCCAGGGGGGAGGCGCCGCCTTCCAGGCCGCCTCGGCCAACGGCCGCTACGCCTTCTACCTCAAGGCCGCCCACCTCTATCGCTGGGACGCCGAGAACGAAGCCGCAGAGGACCTGACCCCGGGTGGCGGCGTGCAGGGAGTGCTCGGCATCGCCGAGGACGGCTCGCTCGCCTACTACCAGGCCGCCGCGGGCCTCTTTGCCTGGGATGAAGGCAACACCACTGAAGTTGCCGAAGGCCCGAACGCCGCTTCTTCGAGCGACTACCCGCCAGCGACGGGAACTTCAAGGGTCAGCCCCGACGGAGAGCATCTGCTCTTCCTCTCGGCCTCAGAGCCAACCGGCTATGAAGCAAACGGCGAGAGCGAGCTCTTCCTCTACGGCCCGCCGCCGGGCAAAAGCCAAGCGGTCCTTGCCTGCGTCTCTTGCAACCCGACCGGCGAACGCCCCCAGGGCTCAGCCTCGATCCCCGGTGCGGTGGCCAACGGATCGACCCGTGCCTATAAGCCAAGGGCCCTCTCGGCCAACGCCAACCGCGTCTTCTTCGAGTCGGCCGATGACCTGGCGATCCAGGACTCAAACAACGCCAAAGACGTCTATCAGTGGGAGGCGAAGGGCGAAGGCAGCTGCACCAGGGAAGGCGGCTGCGTGGGGCTGATCTCAAGCGGCAGGGGAAGCGAAGCATCCTCCTTCATCGACGCCTCCGCCGATGGCTCAGACGCCTTCTTCCTCACCGAAGCATCGCTTGCCTTCGGCGACCCGGGCTCCTATGACCTCTACGACGCCCGTGTCGGCGGCGGCTTCCCAGCCCCACAAGGCGCGATCACCTGCGTCGCCGATGCCTGCCAGCCCCTCCCAGAAGCACCCGAAGACCCGACCCCGGGGACGCTGGTGTCAAACGCCGGCAACCCGGCGCCGCGCTTCACCACGCTCAAAGGCAAGGCAAAGCACAAGCCCAAGAAAAAGCACAAGCCCAAGAAAAAGCACAAGCCCAAGAAAAAGCACAAGCACCACAAAAAGCACGGGGGCAAGAAGTGATTCGCAAGGCTGCCCCATGCGTTGCGCTTGCCCTGGCCCTTCTTTCCCTTGGCGCCCCCACGGCTCAAGCTGACTTCGGCTTCAAGCCCGCCGCCGAAGGTTTCTCCTCCCAGCCCCTGCGCGAAGGCGGCGCCCCAGACCAAAGAGCGGGCGCCCATCCCGCGCTGCTCAGGACTGAAATCAACTTCAACCTCGGCGAAGAGCTGCCAAGCGATCCCGGCGTGCCGGTAACAGAAGGCGACGTCCGCGACCTCGAGATCGAGCTGCCGCCGGGCCTGGTCGAAAACCCAGCTTCCGCGCCGAAGTGCTCCCAGGCGAAGTTCCACACCCCGCGCGGGACGACCGCCTTTGAAGAAAGCCTCTCGGGGGAGAGCTGTCCCGAAGACAGCCAGGTGGGCATCCTCACGCTTCGCTCCTCCTATGGCGGCGCCACGGCGCGGAGCTTTGGCCTCTTCAACCTCGCACCCCCACCCGGAGCGCCATCGCAGCTCGGCGCCAGCCCCTACGGCTCACCGCTCACCTTCATCCCCGAGGTGCGCCAGGGCGAAGGCGAATACGGCCTCACCCTGGTGGCCAGGAACATCTCCCAGACGGTCGACGTCTACGGCTTGACCCTCGAAGTCTGGGGCACGCCTTCCTCGATCACCCACAACTCCCAGCGCGGCGATTGCCTGAACGAGTCAGAGCCCTCCTTCGGCTGGGCCAAATGCCAGATCAACCCCGGCAACGCCTACCTCACCCTGCCGACCTCCTGCGAAGGGCCGCTGGGCTTCCAGGTCAGAGCCACCTCCTGGCAAGAACCACAGAGCAAGGTCCAAAGCAGCTTCGAGGCCCCGGGCCCCGAAGGCTGCAAAGAACTCAGCTTCGAACCGCTTGCCGCAGCAGCGGTAACCGATCCCCGCGCCTCCTCGGCCTCGGGCTATGACTTCAACCTCTTCGTCAACAACTCCGGTTTCCTCGACCCCCGCTTCAACGCCCCCTCGCCGGTCAGGAAGGCAGTGGTATCGCTGCCGCAGGGGATGACGATCAACCCCTCGGTCGGCGCCGGCCTCGGCGCCTGCACTCCGGCCCAATACGAAGCCGAGACCGCCTCCTCGGCGGTGGGGGAGGGCTGTCCCAATCAAGCCAAGATCGGCGACTTCACGGTCAAGACCCCGCTCTTCGAAGAGGGGATCGAAGGATCGCTCTACCTTGCCTCCCCCCATCAGAACCCCTTCGGTTCCCTGCTGGCCGTCTACCTGATCGCCAAGGCCCCCGATCGCGGCATCGTCGTCAAGGTCGCGGGGAGATTGGACCCAGATCCAACCACCGGCACCCTAACCGCCACCTTCAACAACCTCCCCCAGCTCCCCTACACCGACCTCAAGGCCCACTTCCGCGAAGGCCAGAGAAGCCCGCTGGCAACCCCGGCCGCCTGCGGCTTCTTCGCCTCCCAGATCGACCTCTCCCCCTGGAATGACCCAGGCAAAGTCCGCCACAGCGCCTCCAACTTCCAGATCGGCGCCGGAGTCGACGGCGGCCCCTGTCCCCAGGGCACCCCTCCCTTCGCCCCCAAGGTGAGCGGAGGAACCCAAAACTCCCGCGCCGGCGCCTACACCCCCCTCTACCTGCACCTGACGAGGACCGACACCCAGCAGGAGTTCACCTCCTACTCGGCGACCCTGCCGCCGGGCCTCTTGGGAAAGATCGCGGGGATCCCCTACTGCCCCGAGGCAGACCTGCAGCGGGCAAAGGCAAACTCCGGCTTTGCCGAGGCAGAGCACCCCTCCTGCCCGCCCGCCTCGGAGATCGGCCACACGATCGCCGGCTATGGCCTGGGCCAGGTGCTCACCTACGCGCCGGGCAAGCTCTACCTCGCCGGGCCCTTCCACGGCTCGGACTTCTCAGTCGTCGCCGTGGACTCGGCCACCGTCGGCCCCTTCGATCTCGGCGTCGTGATCGTCAGATCGGCGATCAAGGTCGATCCCCAAAGCGCCCAGGTATCGATCGACTCCGAGGGATCGGACCCGATCCCCCACATCATCGACGGCATCCCGATTCACCTAAAAGACATCCGCGTCTACATCTCCCGCCCCAACATGACCCTGAACCCGACCAGCTGTGACCCTTTCCAGCTCTCCTCGACGATGAAGGGATCGGGTGCCTCCTTCGGCGATCCAAGCGACGATCAAAGCGCCACCTCAAGCGCCCCCTTCCAGGCCTTCAACTGCGCCGCGATGGGCTTTGCGCCGAAGATCGCCCTGCGGATCAAAGGCGGGACCAAACGCGGCGATTACCCGAAGCTTCGGGTCGAAGTGAAGCCAAGGCAAGGCGATGCCAACATCGCCTCCGCCCAGGTGGCGCTGCCGCCCTCGGAGTTCCTCGCCCAAAACCACATCGCCACGATCTGCACCAAAGCCCAGTTCGCGAGGGATGCCTGCCCAGCGGGCTCGGTCTACGGCCACGCCCGGGCCTTCACCCCGCTGCTTGACCTCCCCCTGGAAGGAAACGTCTACCTGCGCTCCTCCAATACCACCCTGCCCGACCTGGTGATCGCCCTGCGGGGAGGAGGCAAGGGAATCAAGATCGACCTGGTCGGCAAAATCGACTCCTACAAAGGCGGCCTGCGGGGCACCTTCAACACGATCCCCGACGCCCCGGTAACGAAATTCGTGATGACGCTTCGAGGCGGGCGGCACGGGCCGATCCAAAACTCCGAAGACGTCTGCGTTGGGACAAAGCAGATGACGCTTCGCTTCAGCGCTCACAACCGCCTCGGGCTCAAGGGGCACCTGGGGCTGGGGGCGCCCTGCGGCAAGGCAAAGGACAAGAACAAAGGCAAGGCGGGGGGCAAGAAGTGAGGGTCAGGGTCAGCTATTTCGCTGTGGTCGCGATCGCCGCGCTTTTGCTCCCCGCCGGCGGCCAGGCCGAGCGGGTCCTGCTCTCAGGCGAAGCGGTGAAAGCCAAAGAAACCCCCGGCGGCGCGATCCTCGACGCCTGCGGAATCGCCTCCACGGGCGGGCGGATCTACGTCTCTGACTACTACCACCACGCGATCGAGGCCTTCTCGCCAACAGGCGCCTTCGAATCCCAGCTGCCCTTCAACTCCGCAAGCGGCCCCTGCCAGCTCGCCGCATCCCAAAGCGGCGCCCTCTATGCAAACGACTGGCACGAGGGAGTTCGCAGGGTCCTGCCCTCGGTGCTTGCCCTCGGCGCAGGCAGCGCCACGGGAGTGGCGGTGGACCAGGCAACCGCCAACGTCTACGTCAACCGCCGCACCTACATCGCCGCCTATGAACCCTCCGGGGCTCCGGTGCTGAAAGAAGGCCAGCCATTGACAGTGGGCCTGGGAACGCTGGGCGACGGCTACGGATTGGCTTCCTTTGGCGGCCGCCTCTACGTCCCCGATGCCAAAGACCAGACCGTCAAGGTCTATGAACCTGCCCTCGACACCGTCAACCCGGTGAAAGTGATCACTGGCTCAGCTACTCCACAAGGCGGCTTCAACTCGCTCATCGACGCCTCGGTGGCGGTCGACCCCAATAACGAACACCTCGTGGTGATCGACAACCTGCAACCGGGCTTCGAGCACCCCCAGGCCGCGATCGACGAGTTCGACTCCAAAGGCAACTTCGCGGGCCAGGTATCGACCAAGTTCACCGACGCAGGACCCTCCGGCCTGGCCTTCATCGGCGCCAGCCTCTACGCCAGCGCCGGCAACGCCGGCGAAGGCGGGGTGCTTCGCTTCGGGCCCTATACCTCGGGTGGGACCTTCAGCGCCGCCCGGCAGGGCGCCGCTGAGCCCTCCACCCAGCTCTCTGCGGTCCAGGCCAATGCCGGCTCTTCGTCTTCGCCTTCACCCGCCGCCCGGACCCAGGCCGTGATCGTCCAGCGCTCCGGGATCAAGGTCTCCTTCGAAGGCAAGCTGGCGCCAAAGAAGCTGCCCCGCCACGGCTCTGCCCCGGTAAGGGTGGCGGTGGGGGCGAAGATCGCCGGCGTTGAAGGAAAGGACCCACCGCAGCTGAAGACGATCTCGATAGCGATCAACCGCTACGGGCACTTCGATCCCACCGGCCTGCCGATCTGCACCGAACGAGACATCCAGCCGGCAACCAACCAAAATGCCCTCAAGGCCTGTCGGGACTCCTTGGTTGGGGTCGGCAGCTTTGAAGCCAAAGTCCTGCTCTCCCAGCAGTCCCCTTTCCCGGCGGAAGGGAAGATGTATGCGTTCAACGGCAGGATCCATGGAAAGCCGGCGATCCTTGCCCACGTCTATGGGACAAACCCCGTCCCGACCTCCTTCACCTTCCCCTTCGAGCTGAAGCCATCGAAGGGCACTTACGGCACCGTGCTCAAGGCCAAGCTGCCCCAGGCGACCGGCAACTCCGGCTATATCACCGGGCTCTCGATGAACCTGGGAAGGAACTTCTCCTTCAAGGGCAAGCGCCGCAGCTACCTGAGCGCCAGCTGTCCTGCGCCGAAGGGGATCTCAAAGGCTCCCTTCTCACTGGCCCATGCGACGTTTGACTTCAAGGGCGGGCGGAGCATCGGGTCTACGCTGGTGCGGACCTGTGGGGTGCGGGGATAAAGAATTTCCGCAGTTTGTGAATATAGATCCTCTCTGGATTGCTATATAGCTGAGTGGTTCAGCACTATAGTCCCGTTATGGGTTCAGCCATAAAAACGCATAGGACCACAATCGAGATTGAGGTTCCTGCCTTCGAGGGAGCCCGGAAAGCACTCGGCACCGCCGGCTACAAGGAGACCGTGAACGAGGCGCTGCGGGTTGTCAGCCGAGGCGAGCTGCTGCATCGCGGGGCGGCGCTGATTCGCTCAGGGTCCCTCGGCCTGACCACTCCCGCCGAGCTTGAAGAGCAGCGCCGGCCCCGGGTCTAGGTGCCTCGCTACCTCGCCGATACCTCGATCTGGGCTTGGGCGCAGAGGTCCGAGCGGCCCGACGTTCGACGGGCTGTTCGCCCCGCTTGATCGCCTTCCGCTCACCGGCTCAGGCGTTGAGCGGGCGCTCGACGTCCAGCGTGAGCTCGCAAGCGCATCGGACGGCAGCCACCGCCGTCCCGCGATCGACTTCCTGATCGCTGCCGCCGCAGAGGCCGCCGGCTCGGAAGTCGTCCTCTGGTGCTTTGACAGAGACCTGAAGGTGATTTGCGAGCACACCGGCCAGCCCAGCGAGCCCGAGGCGTCCACAGGGGCGGGGCACTGACGTCACGGACTGGGCGAACCGCCTGATGGGCTTCAGCTCAGCGACAGCGCCAGCTCTTCGCTCGCCGCCTCGTGCCCCTCGTAGGGCAGCACCGCGAAGTACATCAGCGAGGGCAGGAGGGACTCGAGCTCGTCGGTCTCGCCGCGGTTGAGGCGGGAGTAGAGCAGGGCCTCGATGCCGCCGACGATGCCGGCGGCGGCGATCGCCGAAGGCGCCTCGCCCGCCGGCGCTTCGGCCCGCACCTGCGTATCGAGGCAGGTGGCGAAGTGGTCGAGCAGCGCGTCGCGGCGGAGCAGGGCCGGGGGGCAGGCGGCGCGGGCGTCGACGATCAGCGACATCGCCGCGTCGGGCTCCTCGACGACGAAGCGCAGCAGCCCCTCGAGCGCCGGGCGCAGGCGCTCGCGCCAGGTCTCGCCGTTCTCGCCGGCGGACTCGAGCCGCTTGCGCAGGCGGGCGGCGGCGGTGTCGAAGGCGGCGAGGAAGCAGGCTTCCTTGTTCTCGAAGTGTTCGTAGAAGGTGGGGCGCGAGACGCCGGCGCGGTCGAGCACGTCCTGGACGCTGACCTCGCGGTAGGCGAGCTCGGCGGTGGCCCGCAGCATCGCCGCCAGCAGGCGCTCGCGCTGGACGGCGCTGACCAGGTCGGCGGGCAGCGAGCGGATCCCGGAGGGGAACTGGCCTTCGCCGCCGGACAGCAACTCGGCGGCGGCGCTAACGTCGGCGGGAGGCCAGCTGTCGCCGAGCGCGGCGAGCAGCATCTCCTGACTGAGTTCCACTCTGTTCGAGGCCATTGAGAAACCCTACCGTTTCTGTTATAAACCCAGCGAGTCCCCGCACGGTACCATCTGAGTTGCGACCGTGCAAGGAAATTCACGGTTCCGGGGGTATCCTTGACCGATGCCGCCGCGCGCACAGGCGAAGACCGGGATCCGCTCCGACTCGCTCCCGGTCCGCCCGGAGTTGCCGCGCGAGTTCGTCGCCGTCCACAAGCGCCGCCGGATCATGGACGCGATCGCCGATCTGACCGCGGAACAGGGCTACGACGCGACCAAGATCGGCGACATCGTCAGCCGCGCCGGCGTCGCCCGCAAGACTCTCTACGACAACTTCGAGGGCAAGGAGGAAGTCTTCCTCGCCGCCTTCAACGCCGGCGTAGACGAGGCGATGCGGCGGATCGAGGAGGACTGCGCCGCGGTCGAGGGCAACTGGGAAGAGCGCGTGCAGGCCGGCCTCGCCGCCTTCCTGCGCTACGTCGCCGAGGAGCCCGCCCTGGCCCGGATGTGCATGATCGAGGCGCTCTCGGCGACCCCGGCGGCGACCCAGCGCTACGAGGAGGCGATGCAGCGCTTCGTCGATCTGACCAAGCGCACCGTCCCCCAGGACGACCAGCTCCCGGAGACGATCGAAGAGACCCTGGTCGGCGGCGTCGCCTGGATCGTCTACCAGCAGATCCGTCGCGATGAGACGGAGAAGGCCGAGGACCTGCTGCCCGAGCTCTCCGAATTCATGCTCGCGCCGTTCCTCAGCGCCGTGCAGCGCGAAAAGGCCTGAGGCAAGAGCCCCCCGCATAGATATCAGATTTATCTGATAATCTCATAGGATGACGCGACTGACCGCCACAGAGGTTGCCAGAGAGTTTTCCGACATTGTCAGCCGGGTGGGTGCAGGGGAGGAAGTCGAGGTGACCCGCAATGGGGTTCCTCTCGTGCAGATGCGGCCGGCGCGCAGCGGGCAGACGATCTCGGCATCCAGGTGGCGCGAGCTGATGGACACCGCGCCGGGGATCGACGATGGCTTCGAGCGTGATGTGGAGTCCGCGCGGATGGACATCGGACCGCCGAGCGGGGCATGGCCGTCCTGATCGACACCTCTGTGCTGGTCAATGCTGAGCGGCGTGGAGAGTCACTCGAGCGTGCCGTCGGCGAGGAGGATCGCGCGATCAGCGCGATAACCGTCAGCGAGTTGCTGCATGGCGTCCATCGTGCGGCCGATGAGCGCATACGCGCCCGCCGGGAGGCGTTCGTGGAGCACCTGCTTGCATCGATCGAGGCCCTGCCGGTCACCACGGCGGTCGCGCGAGCTCACGCTCGCGTGTGGGCGAGCCTAGAGCGGAAGGGCACCCTGATCGGAGCACACGACCTCTGGATCGGGGCGAGCGCCCTGGCACATGGTATGAGCGTCGCCACGGCCAACCCCGGCGAGTTCGAGCGGATTCCGGGCCTCGTCGTGGCGCCGGTATAGCGGCAACCGGCTGTCGCGTCGCGCCCCGCTGCTCACGCCGTTCCTCAACCCAGTGGATTCACCCACCGCAGGCCTGTGAAGCGGGCGAAGTCGGTGTCGCAGGAACAGAGCTCGGCCCCGTGCTCGATTGCCAGCGCCGCCAGGTGTGCGTCGCTGGTGAGGTTTCCGGCCGCGCCCGTCGGCTCGAGCAGCTCGCGCAGGCGCGGGGCGTGGCCGGGCGTGGGGTGGACGACGTCGGCAACCGGCTGTCCGAGCCAGCCTTCGACGTAGTCAAGCGCCTCCTCGGCGCTGAGTGGGTTCTCGAGCACAAGGGGATTGGTCGAGATCCGAACGAAGCCGAGCAGAACCGCCCAGGCGAAGGCGACCGCCTCTGTCCCCGAGAGGACCTCCTCCAGCCAGGCGCGGGCCTTTGCGTGCCGGGGTGCCTCCTCGTCGATCGCGTAGATGAGGAGATTTACGTCGGGGAGCTTCACTTGCGGAGATGAAGCTTCCGCAGGGTCTCGGCGTCTTCGAGCTCGCCCGCCAGCTGAAGCGCCTTGTCGAGATTGACGCCCGGCCTCACTCCGAGTCGCCGGGTCGGGAGGCGATAGGGCCGTGCGCCGACGCCCGCGCTCTCGAGCCCGCGCCGCACGTTCGAGTTCAACGCCTCCTTGAAGGAGATTCCGCGCTCGCGAGCAGCCTGCTTCAGCTTTGCCGCGACATCCGCGTCCAGAGTGACCGTGGTTCTCATGTAGGCATCTTAGCATCAGACTTTTTGCTGTCATGATGCTTCAAGAATTGGCAGTCTCCATTTCCGGCGCTTAACCTCCTCCAGTTCTGGTGTAGCGGTTCAGGCCGCGCGCCGAGGCTGGTCCAGGATCGCGGCCAGCTCCGGGCCGAGATCCGTCAGCCGGGTGGCTTCCCCGGCGCAGATCCGCGTGCAGACGAAGGCGAGCGTGGCGTCGATCAGTCGCTCGTCCAGGCCTGGCGGCCGGACGGCGACCTCGCCCGGCCCATGGTCCCGGCGCAGCATCGCGGCGAGGCGGGAGATCAGCAGGCGCCGGGCCGCCGCGACGGCGCTCGCCTCGAGCGGCGCCTGGGCGCAGAGCAGCTGCGCCGTGTCCGGCTCGGAGGAGAGGAAGGCGAGCGCGGCGTCGATGCCGACCGCGAGCGGATCCGAGCGCGGGTCGCGCGTGGCGCATGACGCGTCGATCTCTTCGCAGAGGCGATCGGCGCTCGCCACATAAGCGGCGAGCACGCAGTCCCAGAGGTTGCCGAAGTGCTTGTAGAAGGTGCTGGTGGAGACATTGGCCAGCTCGCTGACGTGGGTGGTGGTGACGCCGGCGTAGCCGTGCTCGGCGAGCGCCTCGGCCATCGCCGCGATCAGCCGCCGCCGCTGGTGCTCGACGACGAGGTTGGCGGGGATGCCGTGGCGACCGGGGGGGAGGCGCCGGGGCAGCGGCGCGCCCCCCGCGAAGGGGCCCTCGCCGGGCTCGCGGGGGACCAACCGCAGCTCGGTCATCGTCCCGCACCGCCGAGCTCGGCGCTGTCCGTCGCGAGCTGGGCCTTTGCCGCTTCGAACTCTTCCTCGGCCGCCTCGCGATCCAGGTAGGAGCCGGCGACCAGGTGCATCAGCTCGGGCAGGGCGTTCCAGATCCGGTTCTGGGTCCCCGTCGCCAGGGCGTCGCAGACGCAGGCCTCGATCCCACCGACGACGAAGATCCCGGTCGCGCTGGGGGGAGCCTGGTCGGGGTCGAGCTCGCCGCGGACGCTGTCGAGCGCCTGGGCGAGACGCTCCACCGCCGTTTCGTGCGCTGCCATCGCTCCCCCGCCGGCAACCTGCACCTCGACGAAGAGGGCGCGGGCGATGGCCGGCTGGTCGGTGACGAATTGGAAGAGCTTGGTGATTCCCGCGCGCACCCCCGCTCGCCAGCCCTGCGCCGAGATCGCTGCCTCGAGCAGGCTGACGCCGAGCCGCTCGATCCAGGTCTCGTAGGCCTGCTCGAAACAGTCCTCCAGGCTCTCGAAGTGATCGTAGAACTGCTTGCGGTGCCCGCCGCTGTACTCGAGCACCGCGCGCACCGAGGCCGCCCGGTAGCCGACCTCGCCGACCACGTGCAGGGCGCCTTCCATCTCCCCCTCGCGCACCGTGGCGTCGGGCGTCGGGGCTGCCGTCTCGACTGGGAGCGCCTCCCTGGCTGCCGCGCAAGCTTCTGGTCGCATTGCGTTGCTCTCCTTGTCGCGAGCTTCTCCCGGTCTCCCGGGCTGCCCAATAAAAACTACTCCTTTTTTTCCGGATATGAAATCTTTTTAGGAAGAGCTATCCTCGGCCCATGCAGTACCTCTCGCAGCGACTCGCGGCTGAGCCGGCGAGGACGCGGGAAAGCGACCCTCCCCGCGGCGCCCTCGCCACGAGTCAGCGCGAGCGCATCCTCGACGCGACCGAGGAGCTGATCGCCGAGAAGGGCGCACCGGCGACGACGATCGAAGCGATCGTCAAGGCGGCCGGCGTCTCCTCGGTCACCTTCTACGAGCACTTCCGCAACAAGGAAGAGTGCTTCGTCGCGGCTTTCGATCGGGGGGTGGAGGAGTTGCGTGCGGCTGTGCCGGGGCAGCCGCACGGGGCCGAGCAGGTCCTGGCCGCGTTGCTGGAGGCGATCGATGCCGAGCCGTTGCGAGCGCGCCTCTGCTTCGTCGAGGCGCAGAAGGGCGGCCCCGAGCTGCGTGCCCGCTACGACGCGGCGCTCGACGCGGTCGCCGGTGAGCTCTCCGATTCGCTTGGACAGGCGATCGTCGGCGGGCTCGCCTGGCTGTTGCGAGAACGGCTCGAGCTGGGCGGGGGAGAGGGCGTGCAGGGCCTTCTACCGAGGATGACCGAGATCGTCCTCGACCCCTACCCGGCCGATGGCTGAAGCGGCACGAGATCTCGCCGCGGGCAAGGTCCGCCTGCCGCCGGGGCGCCACGGCCTGCCCCGCACCTTCGTCGTCGAGAACCAGCGCGAGCGCCTGCTCAACGGCGTCGTCGAGGCGGTCGCCGAGCACGGCTACAACGCGACCACGATCGGCAAGATCACCGAGGCGGCGAAGATCTCCCGCCGCACCTTCTACGAGTACTTCAAGGGCAAGGAGGACTGCTTCCTCGCCGCCTACGAGATGATCGACGCCCACGTCCGCGGCTCGATGCTGGCGGCCGGCGACCCCGCGGAGCCCTGGCCCGAGCAGGTCCGCGACAGGCTCGCCGCCCTCCTCGACGTCCTCTCCCGCGACCTCGCCATCGCCCGCTTCTACCTGACCGAGCCGCTCGCCGCGGGCGGCGAGATCGCCGCCCGCTACCGCGACGCGATGCAGCTGCTGGCGGAGACGATCCGGCCGGCGGCCGGGCCGGCCGAGATGGACGTGGAAGTGCGCGACCAGGTGCTGATGGGCGGCGTCGCCACGCTGATCGCCCGCCGTCTCAAGGCCGGCGAAGCGGCCCAGCTGAACGAGCTCCTCCCCGACCTGGTCGAGCTTGCCCTGGCGCCCTACCTGGGTCGCGACGAGGCCCGCCACGTCGCCCGGAGCCGCTAAAGCGTCCGGACCTCGACCAGGTCCTCGATGATCTTGAAGTCCTTGGCGTTGCGGGTCAGCAGGGCCACGCCGTGGACGTTTGCGGTCGCGGCAATCGCCAGGTCGAGAGCACGGCGCCGCGGTTGACCGCCACGCTGGTTGACCGCCGCGTGCAGGCGGCCGCACTCGCGTGCCGCCTCCGTATCGAAGGGCAGAGCGTCGAAGCGGTCCTCGACGATGGCGAGCCGGCGCACGCGGCGGGCGCGAGCGTCGTCGTCAGGAGCGACCAGGACGCCGAAATGAAGCTCGGTCAGCGAGACAACGCTTATCGCGGCCTCCTCTTCTGGACCTGTCTCGCCGCCGATCAGCACCGAGGTGTCGAGCAGGACCGCCACCTGTCTATCGGGATGGCGTCCAAGGGTCGCCGATCTCGCCGCCCAGCGCCTCGAGATCCTTGATCAGGACGGGGTCGGCTGGGGCTCCCCAGAGGTCGGCCAGCTCGGCGGCGGGCACCCACTGCCGCGCGCGGACAGGCCCCAGCCGCGCGACCGCGCGGCCGGAGACGGTGATTGTCATCTCCTCCCCGGATTCGGCCCGGCGCAGCACCTCACCGATCTTGTTGCGCAGTTCTTTTTGAGGGACAGCCGCCATCGATCGAACGGTAGCAAAGTTGCTACCTCAGATTTTAGAACCGCATTCCTTCTTCTTAAAAACTTAGACTTGCATTCGTAAAACGTTTCTTTTATGCTCTCGCCACAGCGCGTTTGCGAAAGCGCGCCCCACAGGGACATAACCGAGCCTCGAGGAAGCCGCAAAGGGAAGCGGCGGGCAGAGGGGCTCACGGGACAAGGAGAGAGCTTTGAGACGCCACGCGAAGGCATCGTCTGCTGGATCGACTTCGGGCGCCGGTTCGGGCACCGGCCGCATCGGCTGTGCCCTGGCCACGGCCCTGCTCGCCCTCCTGCTCATCCCGGCCCTTGCCTCCGCCGCGCCGGCACACCCCTTCCTCGAAACACTCGGCAGCGCCAATCAGCCCACCTTCAGCGTGGATGGGGCCGCGGGGATGGCGGTCGACCAGTCAAGTGGCGACCTGCTCGTGATTGACAGGATCGCTGGCACCCTCAGCCGCTGGAAGCCCGACGGCAGCGCCGAGGACTTCTCCTGCACGCCGGGTCCCAACTGCACCGTCTCGGCAAACGCGATCACCGGCCTCTCCTTCGGTGCCCCCATCGAAGTGCAGGTAGCTGTCGATAACTCCGGCGGTGCAACCGACGGCAACATCTACCTCGCCCATTCCAACCTGGTCGACGTCTTCGGCGGTGACGGCACCCACCTCGGCCAGCTGACCGGCTACAGGGAAAGCCTCCCCGCCGGCCCCGAGACCAACTTCGGCTACGCCTGTGGCGTCACCGTCGACCCCGCCGGCAACGTCTACGTCGGCGATGCCGAAGGAGGGGTCAACCCCGGCGTGCACAAGTACGAACCTTCCGGCGCCGTCCCGGTCAACGGCGACAACACGCTCACTATTCCCGCTCCCGAAAAAGCGACGGAACCCTGCACCCTCGCCGCCGGTGCGGGCCCCAGCGCCGGCTCGCTCTTCGTCACCACGTTCAGCGGCAAGGTCACCAAGTTCAATGCCACCACGGGCGCGGAAGACTACGAAGTCTCCTCCGGCTCGACGATCACGGCCAGCGTCGACCCTTCGAGCGGCCACCTCTACGCGGCCAAGGCGAGCGAAAAGATCGTCGAGTTCGACGCCTCCGGCTCCAGTCTCGCCGAAGTCATCGAAGTCTCCTCGACTCCGCTGGCCAACTTCCCTCAGGGAGTCGCCGTCAACGGATCGAGCGGCAACGTCTACGCAGACCGGTCGGCTTCCACCAACATCGAAGTCTTCGGCCCGATCAAGTTTCCCCTGACGGTCAAAAAGGCCGGCAACGGCGAAGGCACGCTGACCAGCACCCCGGCGGGGATCGATTGCGGCAGCGAATGCACCGCCGAATTTCGCCAAGGCGAAGCGGTCGAACTCAAAGCCGAAGCCAAAGCGGGCTCTGAATTCGCCGGCTGGAGCACGATCAGCGGCGATCCCGGCACCTGCACCGGCACAACCTCGCCCTGCGAAGTGACGATGAGCGAAGCGACCGAACTGCAGGCCTTCTACTTCCAGGCGGGCACGATCGCGATCACCTCGCTGAGTCCCGGCCAGGGCCTCTCCGAAGGCGGCAACTCGGTCGAAATCAAAGGCGTCAACTTCACGGGGGCTGAATCGGTCAAATTCGGCTCCAACTCCGCCACCTTCACGCTCGAAAGCCCGACCCTGATCAAAGCGACCGTCCCTGCGGGCACGCCCGGCAAAGCCCGCGTCACCGTCAAAGCCCCAGGCGGGGAATCGATCGACACCGAAGCCGACGATTACACCTACCTCCCCTCGGCGCCGACGGTATCGGCGATCAGCCCGACCAAAGGCCCGCTGGCCGGCGGGATCACGGTGACGATCAGCGGCGCCAACCTGGCGGACGCAACCTCGGTCAAATTCGGCACCTCCTCAGCGACGATCACCGAAGACACCGCGACCCAGATCAAAGCGACGGCCCCAGCCTGCTCAGAAGGAGCCCTCCACGTCACGGTCACCACCGCGGGGGGGACCTCGGTAACGAGCGCTGCCGACGAATACACCTGCGTCCCAGTCCCAGCCGTCTCCTCGATCAGCCCGAGCAAAGGCCCAAGCTCGGGCGGCGCCGCGGTGACGATCACCGGCACCAACCTCCAGGAAGCCACCTCGGTCAAGTTCGGCACCGCCGAAGCGACGATCACCGAAGACACCGCGACCCAGATCAAAGTCACCTCGCCAACCTGTCCGGCGGGAGCCCTCCACATCACGGTCACCACCGCGGGGGGAACCTCGACAACGAGCGCGGCCGATGAATTCACCTGCGTGGCCGCTCCCACGATCACTTCGATCACTCCCGCCAAAGGTCCCGACGAAGGCGGTAACCAGATCGAAATCTCAGGCCTCAACCTGAGCGCGGCAAGCAAAGTCGAATTCGGCTCAACCGTCGTCAACCCGCCCTTCCTCTCCAACTCGGCGACCAAACTGAAAGTCAAAGCACCGGCCCACGCAGCGGGCAAAGTCGACATTCGCATCACCACGCTCGGCGGCACCTCGGCGATCGTCGCGGCCGGCGAATACACCTTCATCGCCCCAGCTGTCCTGACGATCCAAAAAGCCGGCAGCGGCTCGGGCTCGGTCAGCTGCGACGGAGGAGCCTGCAAAGCCAGCTACGTATTCGGCGCCAAAGTCGCCCTCACAGCCTCAGCAGACCCAGGCTCCACCTTCGCCGGCTTCTCCGGCGGCTGCTCGGGGACGAGCTGCACGCTGACTCTTGAAGCCGACACGACGGTGACCGCGACCTTCACCGCCAACCCGCCAAGCGGTGGTGGAGGAGGTGCAAGCACCCCGGCCCCAGCTCCGGCCCCCGCACCCACCCCTGCCCCCAAGCCGCTCAAGTGCAAGAAGGGCTTCAAGAAGAAGAAGGTCCACGGCAAGGCCAAGTGCGTGAAGGTCAAAAAGCACCATAAGCGCCCGGCCAAGCACGGCAGGAGTGCTTAATGAGCGGGTGGGGCGCCAGGCGGCTTGGGCTTCTCGGCCTGCTCGCGGCGACGGCGGCGCTCGCCTTCGCCGCGGTGGCCCAGGCCAAGGAAGTCCGCTTTCCGCTCGGGCCCCTCGGCAGCTTCACCGAACCGAGAGGGCTGGCGGTCGATCAAGGCTCCGGAGACATCTACGCGATCGACGGGCGCTCGGAGGTGCAGCGGCTGACGATCTCGGCGACGGCGGGGCAGTTCCGGCTGAAACTTGGCGGGGGGGAAACCGGGGATTTGGCTTCAAACGCCGAAGCGTCCGAAGTGCGCGACGCACTGCGTACGCTGGTCTGCCCTGGCGAAGAATGCATAGCGGTCCCGGAAGGCAAAGGAAATGCAACCGGCTCCACCCCGTACAAGATCCTTTTCGGCGGAAGGTTCGCAACCACTGAGGTAGAAAAACTTCAATGCCTGCCCGGCACGACGCCGCTCTCGGGCGGCAGCGGCTGCTCGGTGACCACCACCGAAGATGGAGTCAACGGCACGATCACCCGCTTTCACGCCGACGGCACTCCGGCAGAATTTTCGAGCCTCGGCAGTAACACGATCGACGGGAGGGACCCGGGGGCGGATCTGGTGCCGCAAGGGGGCCTGCACTTCACCGCTCCGTTTCTCGTGCAGGTGTCGGTGGACGAATCGGGCGGGGCAACCGACGGCGACGTCTACGTCACCCAGCTCGGCGACCACCTGGTCGACGTCTTCGCGCCCTCGGGTGAATTCAAAGGCCAGATCACCGAATACGACGAAGGTGGGGCCAAAGAGCTTAAAAACGTCTGCGGGGTGACGGTTGACCCAAGCGGCGACGTCTACATCGCCGACTTCTTGACCGGCATCCACAAGTACGACCCGGCGGGGAACAACATCGCCAACTTCTCGACGGTCCCATCGCCGTGCACCTTGGCGGCGGGCGCAGGACCGACGAGCGGCTTCCTCTTCGCCAACCGCTTCATTGGCGAACTGTTCAAGCTCGACGCCACCAGCGGCGAAGTCAAGTACGAAGTCTCCAAAGAAAACACCACGGTCACGGTCGACCCGGCGAGCGGCCAGGTGTTGACCGCGACGAGAAGCGAAGTGCGGGAATTCGACGCCTCAGGGACGAGCTCGGCGACCCAGGTCGGCGCGGTTGCCGCCGCCAGCCCCGTCAGCGGCGTCGCCGTCGACGCCACCAGCGGCAACCTCTACCTCTCCCGCGAAGGAGCGCAAAGCCTCGACGTCTTCGGCCCGGTCGTGACCGTCCCCGACGTCATAACCGAAGCGGCCACCGAGCTCACCGCCAACTCGGCGACCCTGAACGCCACGATCGCCGCCGCCAACGTCCCGGGTGCTAGCTGCCACTTCCAATACACCACCGAAGCCGCCTACCTCACCGACAAAGCGATCAGCGGCCACGACGGCTTCAGCGGCGCCCAGAGCGCCCCCTGCGAACCCGCCGGTCCCTTCAGCGGCACCGCGATCAACGCGGTCAGCGCCGAAGTCTCCGAACTCAGCCCAGAAACCAAATACGAGTTCCGCATCGTCGGCGAAAACGCAAACGGCGAAAGCAACGGCAAACCCGAACCCTTCGAAACCCGCGGCAAACCGGCGATCAAAGGCGGCCTCGCTTCAGAAGTCACCACCACGACGGCGAAGATCTCAGGCGAAGTCAACCCGCGCGGGTTGGCGAGCAGCTTCGCGGTGCAGTACGTCACCCAGGCGGAATTCAAAGCGGGCGGTTACACCGCCGCGACCACGACTCCCGAAGAAAGCGCCGGCTCTGGCGCGGGCTTCGCCGCGGTCTCCCAAGAGCTCAGCGGCCTGCAACCGGGCACCACCTACCACTTCCGCCTGATCGCCAAAAACGAAGCGGGCACCGCCATCCCGGGTGAGGACCACACCTTCACCACCTTCACCCAGCCAAGCGGCCTGCCGGAAGGGCGCGCCTATGAGCAGGTATCCCCGGCGGTGAAGCTGGGCGAGGTCTTCCCGCCATCAGGACAGGGTGGGTCCGGTACCTGCAAGGCCTGCACACCTGGCTGGGCCAAGGGACGGATGCCGATGCAGGTCTCCCCCGACGGCAACTCGATCGCCTATGAGGGCAATCCCTTCAGCCCGGGCCTGGCCTCCGGCGCCAACGAGTACATCGCCGGCCGCGGCGCGGGCGGCTGGGCGACGACGCCGCTCAGCGGTCCCGAATACGAAGATGCGGCCAACGGCGGCGCGGGCTTCAAAGCCTTCTCGGCCGATCTCTCCCGCGGCGTCCTGTACCAATGGAACCCGACGCTCAGCCCAGACGCCCCGCCCAACTATCCCAACCTCTACCT
>Ga0190274_10000701_pt1 | contig 19599 bp, 17 predicted proteins | sample Popmic531T_FD_133002 | JGI IMG/M metagenome (GOLD analysis project Ga0190274, IMG submission 133002) | Populus adjacent soil microbial communities from riparian zone of Yellowstone River, Montana, USA - 531 T | ecosystem: Environmental > Terrestrial > Soil > Riparian zone | place: USA: Montana... | reverse complement strand
GACAAAGGCGAAACCGTTTCGTGCGAGGAGTGCGGTACAGATCTTGAAGTAGTAGGACTCGATCCGGTAGAGCTGGACATCGTGGAGGAAGAGGATTTAGACGACGACGAGGACGAAGACGAATTCTGAAAAGATAGTAGGCAGGAGCAGGAGGCAGTCGGCAGGTAACCTCGGACCTGCGGCCTGCCTCCTGCTGCTGCCTACTGTTTTTTTCCTTCCGCTTGAAAGCCGGGACGACTTTGCCTCAGGGTCAACCCACTTGGACCCTCGATTCTAATATTGTGAAACTGGCCATCCCGGCGCTTGGATTCCGGTGGATAGAAGGCCAGCACATACGCCGACGTAACTTCCTCAGCCAGGGCGCGAAACAACGCGTCATAGTTCGACTCTTCCGCGTATACGCTTCTGCCGCCGGTTAGTTCAGCCAGCCCACTAACGTCCAGTGGTGTGGGCAACGGTTGTGTCGCCACCGCCATCATCCGCGAATAAGAAGGAAGGGTGACGACATAAACGCTGGCATCGGCGGCATTCGCTCGTTCGATGACCGTGCGAGGTGAAACTGTGTCTCCAACAGGAAAACCGTCAGTCACGACCAGGACAGCGCGTTTCATCAAACGACGTTCACGGGTCCGTGGCGCATTTCGGACAAGCGAGCGAATCGCATCGTCAACTGCGTCGTAGGTGTGAGTCGACAGCCCATTTGGCTCGCGGGCTATTCGCTCGAATGCTCGATCGAGCTTGTCAGCTTCAGCCGTGAACTTCTGCAGTGTCTTCACGTTCATTCCGAAGGCCATCACCGAGTAAAGCGCTTTGTGGCCCGTCAGTCTTGCTGAAAATGCATTTAACGCACTTCTCAGCCGTCCCATCTCATCCAACGTCATGCTGCCGGAAATATCTATTGCGAATACGACTGCGAGCGGACGAGGCTGCCCGCTGCGGCGTTCCATCTGAAAAAACGAGAGCGGTTGCTCGACGTTATCAAGGAATAGTTTGAAATCCTGCTGTCGAAGATTTCGAATCGGCCGGCCCTCGTTGTCCGTGGCCACTACGTCGAGTGAAACCAGATCGGTATCGATCTTCAACACGTCATCCGGCTGCTCATTTTTTGGAAATACTTCGCGAGGTCGTTGGGCCCGACGATCAGTTTCCTGTGCCTGACACGGTAAGAGCGTTGCGCATGTGAGTGCGGCAAGCAGAACGACGATGGAACCACTGCGGATCTGTTTGATGAACCGGCGAGACGTGCTCATTGGCTTTATTGCTGCCTGGGGAGAGTGTCGATTTCAGATGCCTGATGCTGATGACCGACCAACTTGAGACTGTTACGGCTTTCAAGTTGTCGACGAATGCTTCTATTACGAGTGATGGCAAACTAAAGTTCGTCAGACGTTGGAGAACAGACCCTCGGATTATATGAAGCGGCTTATTAGTCGCCAAGTTAGGAGCCCCGGGCGGTAAATCAGGCCGGTGTTCTCATTCACACCGTGGCTTTAGCCCGGTGCCCACTGGGCTCAATATGATTGCCGAACCGTTTCTAACGGTTTTGTGGTGGCAAGAGATTAACGAGAAACCGTTGGAAACGGTTAAGAGGTAGCTGTGAATAAACTTGATCACCGGGCTTAAGCCACGGTGTGAATGAGAACCCACAAAGTTTTCCAACGAGTTCAACCGTCGAGACAACAGGCGTAAGGTTCAGTGCATCAACCCAATGTCAATAGAGCTTGCGGCGACTGGCAGGTAACAGTGCTATGATCCTGAACTCAGATTCTCATATTTAGGCTGTTTAGTCCGATTGAGGCGGCAAAAATCGAATGAAACTTAGCAGATCAATCTTCTTTGTCCTTACTTTAGTGCTGTTGGCTTCGAATGTGCCGGCTCAGGATCGGTCAACTGGCGGCTTAAAAGGCAAGGTTAGGGTCGAAACAGGACCGCCTTCCGGGGTTGCGGTCGTGGTGAGGCAAGGTGAGCGGGAAGTTGCTCGTGGCCTGACAGATAAGAAAGGTGAATTCCTGATATCCCGCCTCTCACCCGGCGTTTACGGAGTAACGATACGCAAATCTGGGCTGAGCGTAGGCACAATCGAGAATGTCGAAGTCAAAGCTGGCAAGACCAAATCGCTCGGCGATAACCTCGTCCTGGCAATCGATGAAGGTTCCATTGCATTTATCAGGGGCAGCATCTTTACCGAGGATGGCCGGAGTTTGCCAAACGTTCGGGTCGATCTGTCCAGGATTCAGGATGACGGTACGCTGAAGAAGATTGATGGCCGCGTCAGTAATGAGATCGGGGCATTTGTGTTTCGCCTCACTCCCGACTCTGCCAAGTATCGCCTTACCGCTAAGGCGGGCGGCGGAGAGCCAGTCAGCAAAGACGTTGATGTTGATGGCGCCGCTGTTTACCGCGTCGCGCTATCAATAAAGCTCCCGCCAAAGTAGGTAGCTCGCACAAAAAGCCTTGTTTCGAGTTCTTTCCGTGGGATTTCGTGTGATTTTGTGGATCGTATGGTTACAAGTGACTACGAGAACGATCAACTAAATCACACGAAAGAAACTCGAACCCAGATCTTAATCTGTTTTATATTTTGCTGACGGTTTGTCTTTGCTATAGGATGACAAAAATCCTAAGCCATGGAAGACCGCGAAGAATTTCTGACTGCTCGCCAGCTTGCCAAAGTGCTGCAAGTTAGCGAAGCAACTGTGCGACGGCTTGCACGCAAGCGCCGCATTCCTTCGGTTCGGGTCACACCACATATTATTCGTTTTCATCTGGACGCCGTGCGTGAAGCGCTCGACGTTCCTCGTTCGAGAATCCGTCACGGCGAATTTAACGAACGAGTGGACGATGCGCAGCTGTCGTTCGAGGACCTGTTGTTGAGCTGATAAGAAGGTAAATGGTAAATGGTAAATGGTAAATAGTTAAGAAACCGGGATCGAGGGGGTTGAAGACGAACCATAGGCTACCGAAGTCTTACCATTTACTATTTACCATTCACTATTTACCAGGATTCATTTCCAACCAGTTATCACCCTGTTTCACGTAAATGCGGGGTTGTCGAATCGGAAACTTTCGGGCGAACGCCGGATTGCTTCGCAAGAACTTGTTTATCGTTCCGCTATCTCCGGTGGCCACGCGCCACTTGCCGGCCTCACGCACGAGGTATTGCTGCACCACTATCTTGCCTTCAGCCGGAATCGGACTACTGACTCGCCCGTAGAGCTCAGTATCGGCGACGGCGATATTACCGGCGACGCGGACTGCCCCGATGCTAATTCGGTCAAGCGCGTAGCGGTTCTGTGATCTCGTCAAGGCCTTTATGAAACCGTCGCGAGACATCCGAGTTCGTGATGAAGAGGGCAGGGAATCGTAGACCGCGCCAAAGTCTCGCGACTGCAACTGTTGAAAAACCTGTTGCACCACGGCGCGGACGTCCGCTTCCTCGGAAGCGCGGGCCGAACCGGGCATAAACCAGACGACTGCCATGGCCACAAGCAAGATTGTTTTAAACTTGAATCCAGTCACGTCAGTTCTCTTCGAACTCATCCCCATCCTCGTCGTCCTCCCAATTGCTCTGCTCTCGATCCGCCGCGTCGACAATCGCTTTCATTTGAATGCGGTAGTTGAGGAACCACGCCACGATGCCCAATGTTGCTATCACAAAGGCCGTATTAAGCTCACCTCGTAACAGGAAAAATGCGGCGGCCAATATACAAACCCCTGACAAGATCATCCAAAACAGTTTCACGCGAATACCATTCAGTCCTTACTTAATGCTCACCGGAATTACCAGGTCGATGGTTCCCGGAGCATAGCAAACAGCTTCGTCACATGCTTGGATGCGTAATTTAGCGGCCAGAGGTTGTTGGCCGGGCTGCGCCGATTTATCAATCTTAATGGTGGCCTTTACCCCGGTGTCTCCTTCATAGACGGACAACGGTTTTTCCGCAAACACAAACTTCCGGCTGAGCGGTTTCGGATACGAGACCTTAGCGATTGAAACGCCGTTAACAGCAGGAGCCTCGAGGACGGTCGCTATCAAGTAAGGGTAAGTCGGAGGATTTGCATTGATGTGATAACCGTTTTGAATGGTCAAACGCACTACCGCGTCACCTGAACTCCCGGCGGCAATCTCGACGGGCTCGGCAACGGTCTTAACCACGTCGACTGATCTCACCTGTTTGTCTTCTTTAAGAGCCGGCGTTGCGGCCGGCGCAGGCGTTGATACGGTAGTGGAATTCTGGACAGGCGTGGAGCAACCTGAAGCAACTAACAAAAGCAACAAGCAGAGATTTGCAATACGCATGGATCGAGTCATCTTTTCCTTTCGGACTATCGTAAGGTTAAGCCAGGTGACCATTGTCCGACACACTTTAGTTTGTCGCGATCTTACCGAAGGAGCCTCTCACTTATAAAGAAGTCTCTGACCGAAACTATCGACAAACTAAAGTGTGTCGGACATTTTCGGTGGCGGCGGCGCATCTGAAACAGCTTCACTTTTTGCCGCGCCACGGCTGAACTGCATCTTCCTGGCGCGACGGAACAGAAAACGAGCGATCAGCAAGCCGGGGAAAATAACCAAAATCAGAATCGGAATCATCACGATTACGAAACGAATGAGAAACAACACTATCCCAATTGCCACCTCGACGCTGTCTGCGAATGCCTCCCTGACGTTTCTGCCAAATCCCGAGGTGTTTACGACAATGGCATTTGGAGATTGAAGGGCAACCGTGATCGTCGAGAGGCTGGCACGGTTTTCAAGAAACCTCTTGCGACCTTCGAGTTTCTCGATTTCTGTCCTGACTTCGGCAATCTGTCGTTGTACTTCGAGCGCGTCTTCTACTTTATGGGCCTGCTTCATAATCTCGAGGAACTGAAGTTCGAGCGCCTTCTGTGTTTTAATGCGCGCCTCCAGATCGATAAACTCCTCGGTTACATCCTGACCCGTCATCTTCTCCTGAAGCACGCGACTGCCAGTGCCGCGTATCTGATCGAGCGCGGAGCCAAATTGCGTGGCCGGCACCCGGATAACCAGATTCACTTCCAGTTCCTGCCTGGAGTCTCCAACCTGTCGGAGCTTTGACTCAGAAGTAACGACAAACCCGCCCAGTGACTCAGCGATCGAAGTAATCTTTCGTTGGACTTCTGCAGGAGCTCCGACTTCAAGCGTCAGATCGGCGTTGCGAATTATCTTTCGATTCATCGCTTCAGCCATCGACTGAGATTGATCAGCCTGATTTAGCGAAACTTGTGCAGTGGTTGCATCCCGTGAATCAGCCACTGACTTTGCTTGCGGGTTTTGCGCACTGAAACCTTCGAGCCTACTTCTCTCAAGTTCTGGGCCCGCGGCAGGCGCGGACGAACCATTCGAAGGGGATTTCGTTAAGCCGCATCCGGTGAATGCTATTAGCGCCACGACCAAAACTGAGAACTTTGGGAATCTCATAATGAGCCTCCATCGCCAGGATTAATTGGCGATAGAACGTTAGCCCCAAGCCCTACTTGCGGTTTAGTGTGCGTAATTGTGCGTGACGGAATCATTCACCGCTCTCCGCAGTTTCGTCAGTCGCGCCCGGCTTCTTAATACCAAACTTTTCCAGGCGATACTGCAGAGTGCGGAAAGTTAGTCCGAGAAGCTTGGCTGATTTGGTGATGTTGTAGTCTGTCTGTTCCATCGCTTGCATGATTAAGTCTCGCTCAACGTCTTCAAAGCTGATGCCTTCAGGTGGCAACTTAAACGCCCCTTCCGAAACAGGACGCGATTCCTGCCGGACTTCGAGAGGCAAATCATCGATCGTTATCTCATCACCTTCACAAAGAAGGATGGCGCGTTCGATGGCCGACTCCAGTTGCCGCACGTTGCCGGGCCAGCTGTAGTCCAGCATCAGTTTCCGCGTTTCCCCAGTTAACCCGCGTACGAGGCGAGACGTGTTACGCGTGTGCTTCTTCAGGAAGTAGTCGATCAGTACCGGAATATCTTCCCGCCGCTCGCGCAGTGGTGGAACGTCAACCGAGAGGACGTTGATGCGATAGTAGAGGTCGTCTCGAAACCTGCCATCAGAAACCATGGCCCGCAGGTCGCGATTGGTTGCAGCAATCACCCGAACGTCAACGCTGATTTCATGAGTGCCGCCGACTCGCCGGATTTTCCTTTCCTGCAAAGCGCGCAACAGCTTGGCCTGCATGGCTACGTCAAGCTCGGCAATTTCGTCGAGGAACAGTGTGCCCCGGTCCGCGATTTCAAAGAGTCCTTTTTTCTCCGCGTGAGCGCCGGTGAATGAACCCTTCTCATGTCCGAATAGTTCGGACTCGAGCAGGTTTTCGTTTATGGCAGCGCAGTTTACCGCCTGAAACATCTCCTGGGCTCGCGGGGACTGATTGTGTGTAGCCCGCGCGATCAGTTCCTTACCGGTTCCGGATTCACCGCGAATCAGGACCGTCGAATTAGAGCGCGCAACTTTCAGGATCATTCTCTTGACTGACTCCATCTTGGGCGACGCGGAAACAATTTCAGTGTCGAGGGCGTCGAGACGGGCCAGGGCGCGATCGATAGTGGCAAGCAGCGTCGTCTTGTCGTAAGGCTTCTCCATGTAGTCAAAAGCCCCGCGGCGCAATGCTTCTTTGGCCGATTCAATTGATCCATGAGCTGTCAGGAGAATCACGATTATCGAAGAATCCAAACCGAGCAGATGTTGTAGTAACTCTATCCCATCCATGCCGGTCATTTTCAGATCGGTCAACGCGAGATCGAATCTCCGGTCTTTGGCAAACTTTATCGCCGCCTCACCGGACGAGGCGGTAGTGACGTCATAGCCCTCTCCTGAAAGAATCATTTCGAGGATTTCGCGTTGCGATTTTTCGTCGTCTACTACGAGTATGGTTTTGCGCGCCATTTTTGTTGAGGGATGAGGGATGAAGGATGAACGATGAAATAACAGCCGAGTCAAAATCGGAGTATTTTCATCGTTCACCGTTCATCCGTCATCCTTTCTCTCCCTCCGTCGGTAAAATTATCGTGAACGTCGTGCCGACACCTTCTTTTGAAGTTACGCTGATTGAGCCGCAATGATCATCAATGGCTTTTTTGACAATGGCAAGTCCAAGTCCGGTACCGGTCTCTTTAGTTGAATAGTATGGCTCGAATATCTTGGCGATGTCTTCGGCGGCGATGCCCCGGCCAGTGTCGCTGATTTCGATGCGAACGCGATCCGACCCTGCAGCCTCCAGCTTCATGCCGATGCTCCCGCCCTCACCGTCCATCGCCTCGAGACTGTTGATTAGAAGGTTTGTAAAGGCGGAACGCAGCGAGTCTTCGTCCGCTACGACCATGGGCACTTTATTTTCTGCCGTTAGACTCGTGGCAATCCCGTTTTCCGCAGCTTGTCCGGAGATGACCAGCATTGCATCTTCGGCTTGAGCGCGAAGATCAAGAGGCACCAATTCAAGCGCGGAAGGCCGAGAGTATTTTAGAAAGTCAGTGATATGACGATTGATTCGCCGAACTTCCGACTTGAGTTGATCAGCAAGGCGCTCAAACGTTGCGCGCTTGGCTGGATCTTCGGGTGCAAAGGTGGAGCGAAGATGGTCCAGCGTCAAGTTGATGTAGTTCAGAGGATTGCGTATTTCATGGGCGATAGCGGCAGCCAGCCGGCCCACTACTGCAGCTTTTTCAACCTGATGAAGCTGCGACTCAAGTTCGCGCATCCGGCCAAGCCTGGCGATCATCTCGTTAAAGGCCGCCGCCAGTGCACCCATCTCATCGCTGCGTTCAGTTGGAACCCGAACGTCAAAATCGCCGTTAGCAACTCGGCGCGCCGCTACGGACAGCTCCTTGATCGGACGGGTAAAGCGCCAAACAAACAAGCCGGTTACGACGGTGGTTACGAGCAATAACAGAAGCGTATAGAGAGCGGATCTGGAAGCTTGCCTCTCGAGAATATTGGTGAGTGTGTTGGCGGAATCAAGCTCAACGATTACGTACCACATGCCCCGGTCTGTCTGTACCGGAAAATAGAAGGCTCCTGGTTCTCCGGGCCTCGATGGAGCTGATCCTTTGAGCCATTCGGGGAGGTTCTCATTTAAGTCGGGGAGGTTAACGACAGCGCTAAGCGGTGGAATAGGAACGTTTTTGACGTTGACGAAGCTGTCTACTCCGGCATCGTTGCGACGTGGCGAGTAAGCCGCGACCAGACTATCTCGAACCAGACCGTTCCCATCCACCACCAGGATATTTTTTACTCGCCCCGTGTTTTCATCGAAGACCGGCTCGCGCTGGTCAAGGTATTTGTCGCTATTTATGGCACTGACGCCGAGAGCAACGCCTGCCATGATTGCCTGCTCCTGCTCGACGATCATGTGGGCATTTTGTCTAACTGAACGGAGGTTGACGTAGTACTGCACGCCGAGAGTTAGCCCCAGGAGCACCACCAGCAGCAGCACGAGTCGCGCGCGAAAGCTATTTAGCAGCCTCGGCATCTTCATGGGGCTATGACGACTGTCTCCGTGAAATTGTTGTTCCTAATAATCGTTTCCATTTTGGTATCCAGTCAGTTTCGGAGTTCAATGTCACGAGTTATGTACAAAACCTTACTTTTGTGTTGCTGACCCGGGTACCTGATGTTATAGTGGCGCCGGTCTCTAATCAATGTCCCCAGGGGCCGCCAATTTTTTAAGGATTCTCCCGCCTCAACTTAAGAAGGACGACCGAAGGTCCAAAATAAACCAGGAGTTTTTACGAGAGCGCTTTGAGACTCTCAAGTCAGTAAACCTAGGTTTTGCACCCGAAGACGTCCGCTTGGTTGTTGGGCGTAGAAGTCTTTATGCGGCGTCGAAATTTCGGCGAGACTCACGAAAGTGAGTACAACTAATCCAGGAAAGGTAATATCCCCTGATGACTTTGACGAACCACCGCCGTCGGACTCTCCAGTTTGCTCTAATACTATTCGTCCTTATCATTCTTCCTTTTCACACTACGGTTCTCGGAAAGAAACGGCAATCAAATAAGCGCTCGGCTGCGCGAGCGGAGAAGAGCAAGAAAGTCTCGGCTAAACAACGACGGAGCGGACGCCGAAATGAAAAGGTCGCGAAACAGTCGCGACGCGGCGGAAAGTCACTGTCGCGCCGCGAACTCAGGCGTGAGAGCGCTCGAGAACAAGCTGCATCACTTAGAGCACTGGAGCGGAGGAAAGGGAGACCATTAACAAGGCGCGAGCGGAATGCAGCGTTGCGTGGTAATTCCCGACAACGCCGCCGCGAGATGTTGGCTGCACGTCGCCGCGCTGAAGCTGCGCGCCGAGCTGCTATCGCCCGTCAGCGGGCCATTGAAAAAGCCATGCGCGACGAAGCGCAAGTTTTCATCAGCCATGACGATACAACCGGAGAAGATCCGGAAGTACGTCGCGTCGCCGTGAATGCCCTTGGCTATCATGCTGGCACCGTGGTGGTGATGGATCCGATCTCCGGGAAGATTTATTCAGTGGTGAATCAGGAATGGGCGCTCCGGAGAGGTTTCAAACCTTGCTCGACGATTAAGTTAGTCACTGGAGTCGCGGGCCTCGAAGAGAAAATGATCAGCCCGTTTGAGACCACTAACATCTCTGACAAATACAAATTGGATCTGACTGACGCCCTGGCTTACTCGAATAACACTTATTTCCAACACATCGGTGGCCAGGTTGGTTTTGAGAAAATGATGAGCTATGCCAAAGAGCTTGGCTTAGGTGAGAAAACCGGTGTAAACGTTCCAAATGAGTACCCCGGCCGGCTTCCGCTTGAAAAGACTGGCTTCGCGCTTAACCGAATGTCATCCCACGGCGATGACTTTGAAGTGACTGCGTTGCAATTGGGGACTCTGGTTTCCGCGTTGGCGAATGGTGGAAAGTTGCTGGTCCCTTACGTGCCGCGCAAGCCTGAAGAAGCTAAGGCTAAGACAAAAGTTCGCCGCGAGTTGGATGTTAGTCAGGATAATTTGCGCCGCATGGTTCCCGGCATGGTGGGAGCTGTAAATTATGGTTCCGGCAAGAAAGCTTACGACCCTCAGCAAACGGTCGCCGGTAAGACCGGAACTTGTATCGGGCAGGGTTCGTGGCTGGGACTATTTACTTCGTATGCCCCCCTTGCGAATCCGCGATTGGCTGTCGTGGTAATTGGGCGCGGTCCGGATGCGCGCAACCATTTTCCGGCCGCGGTGGCTGGCAAGATTTATCGAGAACTTGGGTCTCGTTTTGGCGCTCCAATAAATCTTCAAGTAGCCACCGGCAAACCGGGTAACGATTCCAAGGCTGCTGAGTTAAACGAAGAAGACAAAGATGCAGCAGAAGCCGAGGCCGCTGAAACTGAGGCTGCTGAAGCTGCCGCGAACGCCGCGGAAGCCGACACAACCACGGCTGCCACTCAATCGGATACTCCCAAGCCGCCGGTGAACCAGACGCCCGCCCCGCGTGACACAGTGAAGCGAGTACTAATGCCAATTGAGTCGCGTGGCACCCAGATTCAGAAACCCGAAACCAAATCGGGAGTTACGAAAACTTCCGGCAAAACTCTGCCACAACCTGATGACAGACCTCGCAAGGCCCAGCCGTAAATACAAGGGAGTTGCAACCCGCGGAAAACCAATCTGCGCCGGTAATTCGTAAACTAAGACGAAACCGGCGCAGATGCTTTTAGTAGCTGTTTTTTCTTTTACTAAGAGGGTTTCCGCCTTGACAGGTCTGGTAAGTTGCAGGAATATTGCGGGCGTTCTTTTTTACGTCCTTATTTTGAACCGAAAGATCGTGGTTCTCTCCTGCTTAAGGATCGCAGATCGGCAACGGGTTTTTGTAAGGCCGCATCTTAGTGTCGCTCTCTCGCGACGCTGGATCCAGGCGTTGGCCCCCCCGCAAGAATAGCTGGAAGATGAACTTGGAGGTACCTGACAACTAATGAAAAAAATTATTAGCGTGTTCGCAGTTTTCGCTAGTCTTGGCTTATTGGTCGTATCGGCATTTGCCCAAGCGCCGGACTGCTCCGAAGAAGGCAAAGCTGCCATATATACTGAGTTTACTGCGAATCGCACCAGCGATTCCGCAAAGGCATATGAAGCCGGGAAAAAGTATCTCGGCTGCTCGCAGGCGGAGGATCAATACACAGCCTATCTAAAGAAGTGGGTGACCGCTTACGAGAAAGAAAGTCGCAAGATAAAGATGGCGCCCTTACTCTACGGCGACAAGAAATACGAAGAAGCGCTGGCGATGGGCAAGGTGATTCTGAGCGAGGATCCCGAAAACCTCCGCGTCATCATTGATCAGGGCTATGGGAGCTATTTAGCTGCAGTCAACCTCAAGAACGAGAGCTTCAATAACGATGCTCTAACATATGCGCGCAAGGCTATTCAGATGATTGAAGCTGGGAAGGCACCAGTGCCGCCAGCGACCTGGGCACCATTCAAAGGGAAAGACGATACACTTGCGTATCTTTATGACGTAGTCGGCCGGCTGGGCATGAAAGACAATCCTGCCGCGTCGCTAACTTCGTTTGTGAAGAAAGCGCAGTTTGAGACTGAACTAAAGAAAGATCCCTGGACCTACGTCTTTATTGCCGCTGCCTACGAAAGTGGGCCATACACGAAGTTGTCTGCCGATTACAAAGCTTGTTGTGAGGGTAAAGATGAGAGCCCTCAAAGCAAGCTTCTCCTCGAGAATATTAATCAAGTCGTGGATCGCATGGTCGACTCCTATGCCCGAGCAGTCGCGCTGGCGGGCAGTGATGCCAAGTATGCACCCAAAAAGAAGGAGTGGATGGACGAACTGACTAACTGGTATAAGTTCCGGCACAGCGATAAGGTGGATGGTTTACCGGAGTTCATCGCGAGTGTGTTGACAAAACCGTTGCCGCCGGAGCCAACTCCGGTGACTACTTTGCCGGCAACCAGTACGCCGACGTCGGGTACGCCCGCCACCGGAACCGGAACGACCGCTAGTCCGGCCCCAACCGCGACACCCACGACCGCCGCTGCAAATTCACCAAAGCCGGCTACTTCGACGAATGGCTCAACCACGCCGGCGAAACCGAAACCTCGAAACAATCATACGACCACTCAAATCAACAACCGGCGTCGCTGAACAGCTACTTTAGTAATCGCCATAAAGAGAGCCGGAAGCTTGTCGCTAATTTGACAACGCTTCCGGCTTTGTTTCAGATAACACCTGCTTTGAAGAAACAAGGAATTCAACTCCCGGATCTGGACCTGCTCGAAACCACTCTCGCTTACAACTTTCGCGATCGCACTCTATTGGAGCGGGCCATTACCCATCGTTCCTGGGCACACGAACAAGTTGCGCCGGGGGCGGAAGATCAGGCCCGCCGACTTCACAATGAAGCGCTCGAGTTCCTCGGTGATTCGGTATTGGGGTTAGTTGTTGCAGATTATCTCTGCAAAGCCTATCCAGCCGGAACTGAAGGTGAGCTCTCGCGAATGAAGCATCGGCTGGTGAGTGCACCAACCCTGGCGGCGGCCTCGATCAAACTCAACCTCGGTGATTTCCTACGGTTTGGGAGGGGAGAAGAGAAGAGTGGAGGACGCCGCAAGGATGCGCTGTTGGCCGACGTCCTGGAGGCGTTAACGGGCGCGATCTTCATTGACGGAGGTCTGGAAGCGGCGACTGCTTTTATTCAATGTGCGCTGGGTGAAGAACTTCGGAAGGTAACCCCAGTGGCCGCAGCCGAGGCTGACTACAAGACAATGTTGCAGGAACGGCTGCAAGCCGAGCGTCGTCCGGCGCCGAGATATGTGGTGGTAGAGTCGCTTGGACCGCCGCACCGGCGAACTTTCCATGTGGAAGTCAGTTGGGATAATGGCAGTGTTCGTGCTGAAGGACGTTCAATAAAGAGCGCGGAAGCCGCCGCTGCCAAAGAGGCGTTAGCATTCATGAGAGCGGTCGAGCAGGAAACGTGATACCCATCGGAGCGCAGGCCTCCCTGCCTGCTTGGTTTCGTCACACCCCTGTTTCTTCTCAAAAGACTTCAGGCGTAAGCGAGCAGTCAGGGATGCCTGCGCTCCCGGCGCCCTGTTTCCATTTTTGCGAAGGTGAACTTGACCGCGGCTGTTAAGGTATCTAGGATAATTTTAGAGATGACGAACAATCCTTCCAGCGGACCAGCTTCCACCCGAACTTCCGAAACGAAAACGGAGCCGAAGCCCTTTTCCCTTTCCCGCCTCTTCGGTCGTAACGGACACGATCGGGTGCCGCCACCGGAAACGAAACCGAAAGGGCCGCCAAAATCTGTTTGGCGCGAGTATTTTGAATCGGCCGTAGTCACCGTGATCATGGCACTGTTTGGCATGACCTTTATTGTCCAGGCGGTAAAAGTGCCAACCGGATCAATGCAGAACACCATTATGATCGGCGACCATCTGTTGGTGAACAAATTCATCTTTGCGCCTGGAGCTACTCTACCGTTTCTGCCGCAGAGAGAAATTAAACGTGGCGATATCATTGTTTTTAAGTATCCGGGTAATCACTACGATCCAAAGCGCGATGACCGGCCTGATAACAAGCCAATCGTTACGAATTATGTGAAGCGAGTGATTGGCTTGCCGGGGGACCGCATTAGAATTGAAGGTCGGAACGTGATAGTAAATGGGCAACCGCTTCCGGAACACTTAATCGAGGCCGTCGACAAGAACGACAACAAATCTCCGCTCGAGATTCTAAATAACTCGCCGCGCAAACCTGGCGAAACGTACGACGTCTATTATCATTCCGGGTCCGGCGATGAACGCACCAGCGAAGACTATGACGCGTTTAGAGTTGAGGGGAAAGACGGAGAACTGGTGGTTCCAGCTGGCAAGTATTTCATGATGGGCGACAATCGTGAGAATAGCGAAGATAGCAGGTATTGGGGATTCGTGCCTCGCGAGCTCGTGATTGGCCGGGCGATGTTTGTTTATTGGTCCTACGATGAAAGCGCCCCGCACTCGAATATTGTTTCGGACTTCATTTTCAACACCCGCTGGGGACGCACCGGCACGATGGTCAAGTGAAGAGAGCCATAGAGCCTTTCGACCTCAAGGATCTGTTTCGCGCCTTCAACGCCAGCGACAACTCCGCGTTTTGAGAGTCCTGTTGTATTCCACTCACTAAGTAAATAATCCGATGCTCGTATTCTGCCCGATTCTCGACGTGATAGAATCCGCTGGTTTCAGCGCAGGATTGTTGGTTGCATTCCAGGGGAGCTGCTGCTTTGGATTGGAAAACTCTTGTCTCTCGGATTTGGACGCGTACTAACGATCACGACATCTTTGGCAGAGCGGCCCAACTCTCCTACTATTTTCTCCTGGCCCTTTTCCCGCTGTTACTTTTTCTCATGACCCTGCTTGGCTATCTTGCCGAGACAGGATCAGAACTGCGGAATAAACTGATTATTTATCTTGCCACCGTCATGCCGCCGTCGGCTATTACTCTGGTCCACACCACGCTCGATGAAGTTAGCCAGGCAAGTGGGGGCGGCAAGCTCTCCTTCGGAATCGTGGCCGCGCTCTGGGCCGCTTCTAACGGCATGGGGGCGATTAGCGATACCCTGAATGCGGCTTACGCAGTCAGGGAGCGGCGTCCCTGGTGGAAAGTGAGACTCACTGTTATCGCTTTGACGATAGTTGTCTCAATACTGATCGTTGTCGCGTTAGCCATTGTCTTGTTCGGCGGCCAAATAGGTGACCGAGTGGCGAGCCATTTTGGTTTCAGCGAAGTTTTCGCTATCGCCTGGAAAATTCTCCAATGGCCGATTGCCCTGTTCTTCCTCCTGCTCACTTTCGATCTCATATATTCTTTTGCTCCTGATGTGAGACGGCGAAAGCGGAAATGGTGGACATCAGGTGCCATTTCGGCAGTGGTTATCTGGCTGCTCGTCTCATTCGGCTTTCGGCTTTATCTACACTACTTCAATTCGTACAGTGTGACCTACGGTTCACTTGGGGCGCTGATCGTGTTGATGTTGTGGTTCTATTTTACCGGCCTGGCAATCTTGATTGGAGGGGAAATCAACTCGGAGTTGGAACAGCGGGCGTCAGAATCATGAAGATGCTCATCACAAGTCTGCTTACTCTCCAGAGACGGGAGGATTTTCTAGCCCAGTTTTGAAAACATTCTCTGATATTTTCTCAATCATGCGAAATCACGCCTGGTCCTTTGGGGTCGGGCTTATGGCCGTTTTGGTCCTGGCACAGGCGGGGGCAGCGGCACAGAAAAAAACAACGACCCCTAAACCGAGAGGCACACCTGCAACCAGGGAAAAGAAGACTCAGGTGAAACCTGTCGATGAGTTGGCCAGGCTGCGGGAGGAATACATCAAGGCGACCAACGACTATCAAGCTCTGCTCAAAAAGCAGCAACCGGGACTCGAACGAAATGTCGTAATGGCACAGGAGCAGGTGACCAAGTTGAGCCAACTTTTTGCCGACGGGTTGATCTCGAAGAAGGAGTTGGACGCGAGTGAAATGGCGCTCGGGCAAGCCAAAGATAAGCTTGCCGAAATCCGTCAGGCAATGGTCAATGCCGACTCGCGCATTGCCGATACCCTTCTGGAAGCCGAAGCTGAGAAGACCTTGTCGAAACTCAAGCCGATTCCCAGAGGTGGACTCGTAACCAGCGCTGCCATGATTCGCTACAACGGCGGTAGTGGCTGGGGTCTATCGGAGGCGTGGAAAGTGCAGCGCTTTTTTCAGGACACTTTCAAGAAGCCACTGCCGGTTGCAGTTTTTGGGCAAGGCTCCATTCATGATCGCTGGCGCCTGGACCACCGAAATTCCATGGATGTTTCTCTTCATCCGGATGGCCCCGAGGGACAGGGGTTGTTAAACTTCCTGCGAAGTAATGGCATTCCATTCCTCGCATTTCGCCAGGCGATTCCAGGGACGGCTACTGGGCCACATATTCATATAGGGCGTCCCTCCCATAGATACTGAGTTGAAAACAGCAACGAGTTACAGGGTTAATAATATGAATTGTACCAGCGTGGATCGAGCAAACAGGAGGATTGGTGTCTAAGACAATATTTGCGAGCTTTTTTGCCCTTGCCTTGTTTGCCTTTGGTGCACTCTTGACGGTAGCGCAGACGAACAAACCGATGTCCCCAGGCAGATCATTGACTCCCTCCCAGGCGTCACACTTTGCCGGACTGGCGCTGAAGTGCGTGACCCGAGAATACCCGAACAAGCCCGAGCACGTGATGAATGATAGCCGTGACGTTCAGGGTCCGAAATCACTCCATCCTGCTTTTTACGGTTGTTACGATTGGCACTCCTCTGTTCATGGCCACTGGATGCTGGTGCGGCTCCTGGTGATGTTTCCTGAACTGCCGGAGGCGGTGACGATTCGCAAGGCCTTAAGCGCAAATCTGACCGCTGAGAATATTCGAATTGAAACCGCTTACCTGCAGCAGGCGAATCGGCAGTCGTTTGAACGGACCTACGGTTGGGCGTGGTTACTAAAGCTGGCCGAGGAACTGTCACGATTGAATGATGCCGAAGCCGCGACATGGTCGAAAAACCTGCAGCCGCTGGTCGATGCTTTAGTCAGCCGGTACGTTGTGTTCTTGCCGAAGCAAACCTACCCGATTCGGACCGGCGTCCATCCCAACACCGCCTTCGGCCTGGCCTTCGCTTTTGATTACGCCAAGGCTGTTGGTAACACACAGCTGGTTACTCTCATTGCCGAACGAAGTCGCACTTACTTTGCAAACGATGCTAATTATCCGGCGGCCTGGGAACCCGGCGGTGAAGATTTCTTTTCCCCGGCTTTGATGGAAGCGGATCTAATGCGTCGCGTGTTAAGCGCAACCGAGTTTCGTCGCTGGTTTAATCGTTTCCTGCCGCAACTCGCCGCGGGATTACCAAAGCCCCTTCTTCATCCGGCCACGGTTAGTGATCGGAGTGACCCAAAATTGGTCCATCTCGATGGCCTCAATCTCAGCCGGGCCTGGTGTATGCGAAGTATCGCCGAGGCCCTGCCGTCGAGCGACGCTGCGCGAAAAGTCCTGACGACGGCAGCTCGTTTACACGCTGACGACGCTTTGGCTCACGTGGCCAGCGGGGATTATTCGGGTGAACACTGGCTGGCATCCTTCGCGGTCTACCTGCTTTCCACGCCCGAACCATAATTGGTTAAATTGAAGTCAATGCTTACTTCTGAATCCAATCCGATAGTCCTTTACGACGGCGTTTGCGGGCTCTGCAATCGCCTCAACCAGTTTCTATTGAAACGAGACGGTCACGACCATTTGCGCTTTGCATCTCTGCAAAGCGATCTTGCAGCGGCGCTACTAAAACGGCACGGGGTGGACTCGCTGGATCTTGATACCGTTTATGTGGCGCTGGATTACGATCAGCCAGGCGAGCGATTACTTTCGAGATCAGACGCGATTATCCACGCGCTCATGCAGCTTGATGGACCCTGGAAGTTGGCTGGGGTGGGACGTGTACTGCCCAGATTTCTACGAGACAGCCTGTACAGAGTGGTGGCGCGAAATAGGTATCGCGTTTTTGGCAAACATGAAACATGCATGTTGCCGGACCCGAAACATCGGCACAAGTTCCTGGAAGTTTAGCCAATGACCGTGGCCGCCGATTCGACTCTGCGTGCCACCTGACTAACGAATTTCCATGCTATCAATGAAATCAGGCCGTGGGCTAAGCGGAAGCCCACGGCCTGATCCTCTTTCCGGCGTTGAGACTTACCTGCGCCGGTGTGACCGAGCCCTCAACTTCTGGACTTCGCTCTTTAGTTCTTCGATCTCTTTCTGCTGCTCCTTGATTGCATTGAGCATGGTCCAGATGATCGGATCGTTATTGACTTGCAAATAGCCATTGCTGCTGGTGGACACAGCTTCGGGAATGACTTTCTGCAGGGCCTGAGCACCAAACCCGATGTGTTCGCCCATTGATCTGATGCCAATTGCGTTGTCTTTCTTGTACTCATAGCGGAGAGGCTGCAACTGCATGACCGCTTTAAGCCCACTGTTGTAGTTGCCTTTGATGTTTTTTAGTCGCTCATCCGAAAATACATCCCATGAGCCACCGCCGGGCTTGCCCGCGGTTCCGTTAACCGAAAGGACTTGAGTCGGTGTTCCAGTACCGATGCCGACATTGCCGGCGGCAGTCACTCTAACTCTTTCCGCAAAGGAACCGGCATTGTTTGTAAAGATGCTTAGGAGTCCGCTGTTAGCGGCACCATCGGCTGATCCGACTATGGCTGACAACTGCGTGCCTGCGTTAGACATTGAGATTGTGCCGGCAATCCCGCTTGCTCCCGTGTTGGTGTTATCAAGCTCCAGGACACTACGCTGTCCGGTGCTCTCCACGCTAAGAACCCTTATGCCTGCTGCGAATCCTGCGATGTTTGGACTTCCTGTACCGATGCCGACATTGCCTGCTGCTGATATGTCGAGCGAGCTGGTTGGCGCACCCGGCCGGATGCGGAAAGGCAAACGTGAACCGGCGGTTAGATCGCGGACGAAGAAGTTGGCTTCATTGCCGACCACATCCCAGGTCTGCGCCTGAAATCCGCCGCTGTTGTTCTGTTCGAGCCTAAGCGCAGGCGTGTTGTTGTTGTTGACGTGGAGGTCCAGGACCGGGGTGCTGGTCCGGAAGCCAACTCGTCCGACGGAGTCCACGAAGATCGAATTAGTCGTCGCACCAGCGGTAATTGTGAAAGGCACCTTCGCGCCGGTAATGTCTTCGATTGAGAATTTGTTGGCGCCACCGCCCGCAGAGTCGTTGGCGGTCAGTTGCCAGTCATTGCTGGGAAAGCCGGCGCCTGATGTGTCTTCAAACTTGATACGCGTGCTGTTCTCTTTGAGCCGAATGGTGTCAAACCCAAAGCTCTCGTTGTTAACGCAGTCAAACCCGACGCATAAGCTTGACTGAACAATCAAATCGTCCGGGATGACTTGATCCGGAACTGCGTTCAAAGCTAAATGATGCTGCTTGCCCTTCGCCACCCTTCCGCCCGGCTGGATGTCTGAAAGTCGCGACAACTCTGTCACTTTCCTGGCCGGCCGCGGCGTTTCGTTTGGCGTACGCGGGTCAGAGCCCTCGACGCGTCCTGGGGCGACAACCATGCCATTCATGATGGTGAAGCTCCCGGACTTGACCAGCGGCTCTGCCGGCAGTCTGCCTGATTTACGCATCTCTCGTAGTGCATCGCCCGAATCGGTCTTCTGAACCAGCGACTCTGACATGGCGCCAGGCTTTGTCGACGACGACTCCGGTTCTCCTTCTTTGGCTCTTATCTTTGCTAAATCTTCTTTGACTCCGGCTGAGAAGACCGGGGTCAGACGGAGTTCGTAACCGTATTGCCCATCGGGCAGTCGCTCGCCGTTCTGGTCGCTGACTGAAAACTCGGGCGATACGCCTCCCTTAAATTCTTTGCGAAAAACTCGGCCGTCGGGCGCCGAGACGGTCATGACCAGCGAGGAGTATTGGCCGGCTACGTCCCATCGAACGCTCGAACCACTGCTGGTCATAGCAGTAAGGGGGTTTTTGTCATCTGCCGACTGTCCCAAAGCAGACGTCTGGAGGCAGGCAACAACAAACACCATGCATAGCACGGCATGTAAGGAATTTATTTT
>Ga0190274_10000700_pt1 | contig 19610 bp, 17 predicted proteins | sample Popmic531T_FD_133002 | JGI IMG/M metagenome (GOLD analysis project Ga0190274, IMG submission 133002) | Populus adjacent soil microbial communities from riparian zone of Yellowstone River, Montana, USA - 531 T | ecosystem: Environmental > Terrestrial > Soil > Riparian zone | place: USA: Montana... | reverse complement strand
GATCGCCGAGTTGCCGAGCCCCTGGCGCGGCATCGAGAGCAGCAGGCCGACGTCGCCCCAGCAGAGCTCGATGATGCCGAGCACGGTGGAGAGGTTGGAGCCGTTGCGGTTCTCGCCGTCGTCCTTGCTCTCCTCGCGGCGCACGCCGGCCGCACCGGCCCCGCCGATGTCGGAGCCCTCGTTCATGCCGTCGATCAGCGAGGCCAGCATGTCGAGCTCTTTCGGGTAGGCGTGCTCGGCCTCGTCGTACTTGCGCGAGATCGGCCGGAACACCTCGTTCGCGACCTGGTTGGCCTGGGTTGCCAGCGGCTTGAACTTCTTGGGTATCTCGAGGTTGATCATGATCCTGTTCCTTGTCTGGGCCTTTCGCTCGGGCGGCGGGCCGTTAGACGAGCAGGGCGCCCTCCATCACGCCCGCGGCTCGGAGGTCTCGGTACCAGCGCTCGACCGGGTGCTCCTTGACGAAGCCGTGGCCGCCGAGCAGCTGCACGCCCTGCGAGCCGATCTCCATGCCCTTCTGGGCGCAGAGCCGGCGGGCGATCGCCGCCTCCCGGGCGAAGCCCTCGCCGCGGTCGGCGCGGCTGGCCGCCCGGTAGGCGGCGAGGCGCATCCCTTCGGACTCGATCCCGATGTCGGATACCGCGAAGGCGACGCCCTGGCGGTTGGAGATCGGTTCGCCGAAGGCCTGGCGGTCGTTGACGTACGGGATCACGTAGTCGAGGACGGCCTGGGCGGTGCCGGTCGCGAGGCCGCACCAGGCGATTCGCGAGCGGTTGACGCAGGCGGCGTAGTCCTTGGCCTTCGCCTCGCCCTCACCGAGCAGGGCGCTGCCCGGGACCTTCACCTTGTCGATCAGGAGGCGGCCGGTGGCGGCGGGGCGCAGCCCCATCGCCGGCTCGTCCTCGATCGTCAGGCCTTTGGCGCCGGACTCGACGACGAACAGCGCTGGATCTTTGCCTTCGACCGCGGCGGCGATCAGGAACAGCTCGCACTCGGTGGCGCGGGCGATCAGCGACTTGGCCCCGCTGAGGACCCATTCGTCCCCTTTCCGCTTCGCGGTCGTCTCCAGCTTCAGCGGGTCGAACAGCGGCCGGGGCTCGAGGATCGCCAGCGCCGCGGCCGGGACGTCCTCGCCGGTGAAGGCCGGCAGGTAGGTCGCCTCCTGCTCGGCGCTGCCCCAGAGGCCGATCGCGGTGGCGACCGCGCCGGGGGCGAGGGCCGTGTAGGCGATGCCCATGTCGCCGTGGGCGAGCGCCTCGGCGATCAGCACGCTGGTCACCGCCGACTGCTCGTGCATGACGCCGCCGAGCTCCTCGGGGACGCCGAGCATGTTGACGCCGAGCTCGGTGGTTTCCGCCAGCAGCTGCTTCGGCGTCGCGCGGTCCTCGTCGGCCTTCAGCGCGGCCGGGCGGACCTTGTCCGCGGCAAAGGCCCGGCCGGCCTCCTGGAACATCTGCTGCTCGTCGTCGGGGCTGAGGTCGAAGAGGCCCTTCGACCTGCTCTTCTTCTGGCGGGCCGGTTTGCCCAGCTGCTGCGCGGCCTTGAAGGTGCGGCCGGCGGCGGTGGCCGAGCGGAAGCCGTTCTTGGTCCCCTGGAAGAGGGCACGCTCGACCTGCTTGCGGATCCGGATCCGGTCCAGCAGGTCTGAGCCGGCGAGGCGGTTGAGCTGGCGCAGGCCGAAGCCCATGCCACGCTCGGCCACGCTCGGGTTCTTGTCCTTGCTTGCAGTGCTCACGTTGCCTTCTTCCTTCCGGTCGTGGCTTTCGGTTTCGGCTCGAGCGGTTCTACGCGGCCGTCGAGGTGAGGGGTCCGCCGCTTGGCGTCGCGCACCGCGAAGAGGATCACCTCGCCCTGCTCGGCGCTGGCGAGCTCGACCCGCCCGGGCAGGACGATCGGCTTGCGGAAGCGGACGTCGACGGCAAAGGCGTCGGGGAGCCGGGACTCGAGCCGCCCCAACGCTCGCGCCTTGGTCCACATCCCGTGGGCGATCGCGCCCGGGAACCCGAGCGGCTTCGCGGCCAGCGAGTGCATGTGGATCGGGTTGCGGTCCCCAGAGACACTGCCGTAGCGGCGCCCGAGGTCGCTGCCGAGCTTCCACTCGGCGCTCGCGGGGGCCTCGGCGGGCAGAGTGCGGAGCAACTCCTCGCCGCCTCCAGCCTTCTCCTCGCCCTTGCCGCGGCGCAGCATCGTGCTCTCGCTCTCCCAGGCGAGCTCGCCGCCGACCGTCACCTCGGTGATCAGCGAGAACGTCCTGCCCTTGGGATGCGGCTGCAGTTTGGTGGGACGGACGCGGACCGTCATTTCGTCGTCGAGACCGATGCGCTGGTGCTGCTCGATCCGGTTCTCGAGGTGGACGAGGCCGACCGCCCCGAACGGGAAGCCGCCGTCGGCCATCACCGCCATGTGCAGCGGAAAGGCGAGCACGTGGGGGTAGGTGGCCGGGAGGTGGTCGCGCAGCGCGAAACCGCAGACCTTGGCGTAGGCGGAGACCTCGGCCGGGTCGGCGGCGACGCCCTCCAGCCGCAGGTCGAGCTCGGGGATCTCGCCGCCGCCTCCCGGGACGAACGGCAGCAGCGAGGCGCCCGGGACCATGGGAGCCGCCGCCCGCGCGTAGAGCGGCAGGATGCTTGGCGAGCGGTCGAGGGTCTTGGTCGCCATCGCCATCAGGCCCCCAGCAGGCTCTGGCCGCAGACGCGGACGACGTTGCCGTTGACCCCGGTCGAGGCGGGGCTGGCGAGCCAGGCGATCGTCTCGGCGACATCGACCGGCAGGCCGCCCTGCGAGAGGCTCGAGAGCCGGCGGCCCGCTTCGCGCGGGCCGATCGGCATCGCCGCGGTCATCTTCGTCTCGATGAAGCCCGGGGCGACCGCGTTGATCGTCGCTTCGCGTGCGGCCAGCTGCGGGGCCAGCGACTCGACCATCCCGATCACGCCCGCCTTCGAGGCGGCGTAGTTGGTCTGGCCGTTGTTGCCGGCGATCCCCGCCATCGAGGAGACACCGACGATGCGGCCGTTGGGGCGGAGCACCTCGCCGTCGAGCAGCGCTTCGTTGATCCGCTCCTCGCTGGAGAGGTTGATCTCCATCAGCTGCGCCCAGCGCTCCTCCGGCATCTTGGCGATCGTCCGGTCCTTGGTCACGCCGGCGTTGTGGACGACGACGTCGACGCCGTCGCCGAGCTCGGCGGCGATCGTCTCGGGCGCGCCCGCGGCGGTGATGTCGAGCTCGATCGAGCGCCCCCCGATCGCTTCGGTCACCGCCCTCAGGTCGGCGGCGGCCGGCGGGATATCGAGGCCGACGACCTCGGCCCCGTCGCGGGCGAGGGTGTCGGCGATCGCCGCGCCGATCCCGCGCGAGGCGCCGGTGACCAGCGCCACCTTGCCGCCGAGCGGACGCTCCCAGTCGATCTCCGGGGTCGGGGCGACCCCGGCGGCGATCCGCACCACCTGGCCGGAGACGTAGGCCGAGCGCGGCGAGAGCAGGAAACGCAGGGTCGAGTCGATCTGGCCCTCGGCGCCGGGTGCGACGTAGAGCAGCTGCGCGGTCGAGCCGTGGCCGCCGATCTCCTTGGCCAGCGAGCGGGTGAATCCCTCGAGGGCTCGCTGCGCGGTGTGGGCGCGGGCCGAGCCGGCTTCGGCCGGCGGGGTGCCGAGCACGACGACGCGGCCGCTGCGCTGCAGGCGGCCGACCGCCGGGTAGAAGAAGCGCTGCAGCTCGACCAGCTCGGTCGAGTCGGCGATCCCGGTGGCGTCGAAGAGCAGCGCCTTCGCCTTGCCCTCGGCACCAGCCCGTTCGGCTTTGATCGAGTCGAGGAAGGCGGGCAGGGCCTTGTCGAGGCGGCCGCCCGGGGCGGCGCCGCTCAGCACCGGCCCGGCGACGACCGGGGCGCCGGGCCTGTGGCGGTCGAGGCTGACCGGCTGCGGCAGCCCCAGCTGCCTGGCGACCGTCGAGACGACGGGCGCGTTGACGATCTGCGAGTAACGGTCGCTCATTTGCTCCCTCCAGCGCTTTCGAGGATCGCGACGACGCCCTGGCCGCCGGCGGCGCAGATGCTGACCACGCCGCGGCCCTTGCCGTCTTCGTGAAGCTGCTTCGCGAGGCCGGCGACGATGCGCCCGCCGGTCGCCGCGAACGGGTGGGCGGCGGCCAGCGAGCCGCCGTTGACGTTGAGCTTCGCGCGATCGATCGAGCCGAGCGGCTTGTCCCGTCCGAGCTTCTCCTTGCAGAAGCGCTCGTCCTCCCAGGCCTTCAGCGTGCAGAGCACCTGGGCGGCGAAGGCCTCGTGGATCTCGTAGTAGTGGAAGTCCTGCAGGGCGAGGCCGGCCCGGTCGAGCATGCGCGGCATCGCGTAAGCGGGGGCCATCAAGAGTCCTTCGCGCTTGTGGACGTGGTCGACCGCGGCGGTCTGGGCCTCGGCGACGTAGGCGAGGATCGGCAGGTCACGCTCCTTCGCCCACTGCTCGGAGGCGAGCAGGACCGCCGAGGCGCCGTCCGAGAGCGGCGTCGAGTTGGCCGCCGTCATCGTGCCCTCGGGCCCGCCGAAGACCGGCTTCAGCTTGCCGAGCTTCTCGAGGCTCGAGTCGGGACGCAGGTTCTGATCGCGCTCCAGGCCGAGATAGGGGGTGATCAGGTCGTCGAGGAAGCCACGGTCATAGGCGGCGCCGAGGTTCTGGTGGCTGGCCAGCGCCAGTTCGTCCTGCTCGGCGCGGGCGATCTCCCATTCGGTCGCCATGATCGCGCAGTGCTCGCCCATCGAGAGGCCGGTCCGCGGCTCCTCGTTGCGGGGTATGCGGGGGACGATGTGGCCGGGCCGGACGCCGGTGAGAGCTTTCAGTTTGCCCACGGTCGAGCGCTGCCGGTTCGCCTCCAGCAGCGTCTCGCGCAGCTGCTCGTTGAGGGCGATCGGGGCGTCGGAGGTGGTGTCGGCGCCGCAGGCGATGCCGGACTCGATCTGCCCGAGGGCGATCTTGTTGGCGACCAGGATCGTCGTCTCCAGGCCGGTGCCGCAGGCCTGCTGGACGTCGTAGGCGGGAGTCTCGGGCGCGAGGCGGGTGCTGAGCACGCTCTCGCGCGCCAGGTCGCGGTCGTGGGAGTGCTTGAGCACGGCGCCGCCGGCGACCTCGCCGATCGTCTCGCCCTGCAGGCCGAAGCGGTCGACCAGGCCGTCGAGGGCGGCGGTGAGCATGTCCTGGTTGCTCGCGTGCGAGTAGGTGCTGTTGGAGCGCGCAAAGGGGATCCGGTTGCCGCCGACGACGGCAACCCGGCGGGTGTTGCTGTTCATTTGGTGGTGGTTCCTTTTTGGGGGGCGATGGAAGTCGTGGGAGTCGAACGGGCACGCAGGCCGGGCTCGACGGTGGAGATCAGCAGCTCGGCGGCGTCCTCGGGGCCGATCGCCTCGGTGCGCAGCCACCAGCGGGCGAGCGCCTCGGCGGCGCCGAGCAGGGCGGTGGAGAGGGCCTCGACTTCGGTCCGGGCGGCGTCGCGGCGCCGGTCGGGCAGCTGCGCCAGCAGCGAGCCGGAGACCAGCTCGGCGATCCGGCCGCGGTACTCGGCGACCCGGTCGAAGACCTCGCCGCCGTGGGGGAGGGTCTCGTCGAAGAGGACGGCCCAGGCGGCGCGGTCGCTGTCGAGGAAGGCGAAGAAGGCGCGGACGCCGGCGCCCAGGGCGTCACCGGGATTGGCGCTGTCGCCGACCGCCTCGGCGATCGTCGCGATCAGCGCGTCTCCGGCCCGCTCCATGCAGGCGATGTAGAGCTGCTCCTTGTTGCCGAAGTAGTTGTAGAGGAGGGGCTTGGTCACGCCGACCGCGGCGGCGATCTCATCCATCGTCACCGCCGCGTAGCCCCGTTCCGCGAAGAGGTCATGGGCAGCGCTCAGCGTCTGCTCCATCCGATCCTCACGGGCCAGCCGCGTCCTCGGCTCGGTTGCCATGCCTCTAAGTTACCCGGATATAAATTTATATGCGGGTAATGTGATCCACCTCACATATTCTTATACTACAGAGTATTATCCCTAAAGGTATAAAGAAGTTTTGGCGAGGCCGTTTACGGTATCTAATGTCTGCATACCTGGTAGTATAATACGGAAAGGTATGCAGGAGAGCGTGACCAATCCCTTCCGATTCGGCTCTTTGGCCCTGGATGAGTCTTTCGCCGATCGCGACGTCGAGATCGCAGATCTTGCCGACGATGTTCGCAACGGCCAGGACGTGGTCGTCTTTGCCCCCCGGCGCTACGGCAAGTCGTCGTTGATCTGGGCGGCGGCACGGACCCTGGGGGCCGACTCGGTGCTGGTCGCACAGGTTGACTTGATGACGACCCCGACCAAGGAGCGCCTGGCTGCCGCGCTGGCGGCCAGCATCTACGAGCAGATCGCCTCGCCGCTGGAGCGGGTTCGTGAGAAAGCCCTCGCCCCATTTCGCGGGCTCAGCGTCAGGCCAACTGTGACCGTCGACCCCGAGGACGGGTCGCTCTCCTTCAGTTTCGGGGTGGCGCCTCGGCAACCCGACATCGACGCAACGCTCGAGCGCCTGCTGGAGCTTCCGGCCGAGCTCGGTGGGGCGCGTGGGCGGCGCACCGCGCTCGTGATGGACGAGTTTCAGGAGATCGTCGACATCGACCCGACTCTGCCGAAGCTTCTCCGCGCAGTATTCCAGCGGCAGCCGGAGGTATCCCACGTCTACCTCGGCAGCAGGCGCCACGTCATGGAGCGGATCTTCAGCGACGCCAACGAGCCGTTCTGGCGGAGCGCCAAGTCGGTCGAGCTGGGGCCGATCGATGCGGCCCCGTTCGCGGCATTCATCGCCAGCCGCTTCCGGGCGAGCGGGAGGGAGGCGGAGCCCGGTGCGGTCGAGGCCCTGTTGCGTCTTACCAAGGGCCATCCATATGCGACGCAGGAGCTTTCCTACTTTCTCTGGCAGCAGACCCCGGCCGGGGAGATCGCCTCGATGGACCGCCTCAAGCGAGCGCTGGCAGCGGTTCTCGACTCCGAGAACGCTCACTTCAGCCTCCTCTGGGAAGGTGCCTCTGGCGTCCAGAAGCTCGTGCTCCAGGCCCTCGGCCGCGAGCCCGGGCGCCCCTTCACCGGCGCCTATCGCGAGCGCCACGACCTGCCTGCCACCACCAACGTCCAGAAGGCCCTGGCCGCGCTCGAGAAACGAGAAGTGGTGATCGGACGCGGCGGCGAATACTCGATCGCGGAGCCGTTTCTTGCCGAGTGGCTGAACCGGCGCAGCGCCTGAGGCAGGCCGGGGAACGCGCCTCGCTCGTGGCGCGCCCCGGCCGGTTGGGCCTTTGCTTTGGGAGAAGTCAGGCCTCGGAGAAGCCGAAGCGGACCTGGAGGCGGCGCAGCGGCGCCGGGGCCCACCAGTTCCAATCACCCAGGAGCCGCATCAGGGCGGGGACGAGGAGGGCGCGGACGATCGTCGCGTCGATCATCACCCCGACCGCCATCCCGATCGCGATCTGCTTGACGAAGAAGACGCTGCTGACGCCGAAGGCGAGGAAGACGACGGCGATCGCCAGGGCGGCGGCGGTGATCACCCGCCCGGTGCGGCCGATGCCCACCGCGACCGCCTCCTCGTTGTCGTCGCCGGCGTCGTAGCGCTCTTTGATCCGCGCCATCACAAGCACCGCGTAGTCGGTGGCGAGGCCGAAGAGGATGGCGAAGAGGAAGACCAGGCTCGTCACCTCGATCGCGGCCGGGCCGGTGTAGTCGAGCGGCGTATTCAGCCAGCCCTCCTGGAAGGCGAGGACGAGGATGCCGAGCGTGGCCCCCAGGGTGAGGGTGTTCATCAGCAGCGTCTTCAGCGGCAGCAGGACCGAGCCGGTCAGCAGGAAGAGCAGAAGGAGGGTGGTGAAGGCGACGATCGCGACGACCAGCGGCGCGTGGTCGATCAGGCTCTGCTTCTGGTCGATGAAGCCGGCGGTGTTGCCGGAGACGAGAACGGCGCTGCTCCCCGGCGGGCTCAGCGCCCGGATCGCGTGCACGGAGTCCTGGGAGTCGCCGTTCAGGGCGGGTCCGAAGAGGGCGAAGTTGGCGTAGGCGAGGCTGTCGCCGGCAGGCGTGAACGGCGTGCCGCGGACGACTCCGTCGACCGTCGCGACGCGACGCTGGAAGGCAGCCAGCTGGTCGGGGCCCGCGCCGCCGTCGACGGTGACCGTGACCGCCTCGGTGACGTCGCGCGGGTAATGCGCCTCGAGGTAGCGATAGGCGTCGTAGGAGGGCTGCCCGGGCGGCACCGCTTCGGCGCTGGGGCCGGTCAGGGTCGTCCAGAGCAGGGGGCTCGCCGCGGCCAGGAGCAGGGCGGAGCTGGCCAGCGCCACCGCGATCGGGCGGCGCATCACGCCGCGCGCCAGCCGGTACCAGCCGTCGGAGGTGTCGGAGACGGCCGGGCCGCGGCGGATCGAGAGCGCGTCGATGCGCGGGCCGAGCAGGGCGAGCAGGGAGGGGACGACGAGGATCGCCATCAGCGCCGAGAGCAGCGCCACGGCGGTTCCGGCGACCGCCATCGAGTAGAGGAAGCGCTGCGGCATCACGATCAGCGCCGCCATCGCGGCGGCGACGGTGAGGCCGGAGAAGACGGCGGTCCGCCCGGCGGTCTGGACGGTGCGGAGATGGGCCTCGCGCGAGGCGCCGCCGCGCCCGATCTCCTCTCGGTATCGCGAGACCATCAGCAACGCGTAGTCGACCGCGAGGCCGAGGCTGAGGCCGGTGGCGATGTTGAGCGCGAACAGCGAGGTGTCGGCGAAGCTCGCCATCACCCGCAGGACCAGCAGGGTGCCGACGATCGAGATCACCCCGAGCAGCAGCGGGATCGCGGCCGCGATCACCCCGCGGAAGACGAACAGCAGCAGCAGCGCCAGGATCGGGAAGGCGATCAGCTCGGCCTTGGTCAGGTCCTCGCGGGTCTGGTCGTTGGTCTCGTTGAAGCCGGCCGCGTAGCCGCCAAGGCCAACCTCGAGCGGGCTCGAGGCGAGCACCGGCCGCATCTCTTCGGCGGCGATGCCGCCGGCGTCCTGGATGTCATCGGTCGAGAGGTAGGCGGGGATCACCAGCGACTCGCCGTCAGGGGCGATCAGCGTCGCCGCCGCCCGGCGGTCGCGCAGCGGGTTGGCGACCCGGCCGACGTATTCGACCTGCGCCATGCCCTTGGCGAGGCGGTCGACCTCCCGCCGCACGGCGGGGGAGGAGGTGTCGAGCCTGCCGCCGTCCGGGGAGCGGACGACGACCACGAGGCCCGGGTTCGGGTCGTAGCCGAGCGAGTCGCGCAGCAGCCCGCCGGCCCGCTCGCTCTCCGAGGCGCTGTCGGTGAAGCCGGCCGCCTTCAGGTGGCTCTCGACGTCACGGCCGACGACCAGGGCGAGGAGGGTGAAGGCTGCGACGGCGGCGAGGACGAGCTTCGGGTGCTTCCAGGTGAGGTCGCCGATCCGGTTCATGGGCGCGACTGTACCAGAAGTCAAAGTAGCTAATTTGAAATTCAAAGTTAAGCTACACTCAGGGAATGTCGCGGAGGAGTTATGACCAGGCCTGCAGCGTTGCCTCGGCCCTGGACCGGGTCGGCGAGCGCTGGTCGATGCTGATCGTGCGCGAGCTGCTGCTCGGCCCGCTGCGCTTCTCCGAACTGGCCCGCACCGTCGGCGGCGCCCCGACCGACGTGCTGACCCGCCGCCTCCGCGACCTCGAGGAGGACGGGGTGGTCCGCCGCCGCGAGCTCGAGCCGCCGGCCTCCGGCAGCGTCTACGAGCTGACCGAGGTAGGCCTCGAGCTCGAAAGCGTGATCCTCGACCTCGGCCGCTGGGGGCTCCACTTCTACCGCCTCGATGAACTGCCAGGACTGGTCACCACCTCGCTGGCCAACCCGCTGAGGGTGATCCTCGATCCGCCCCCGGGAGCCGAGACGATCGTCTTGCAGCTCTACAGCGAAGGCCACTCGACCTGGCTGCGGATCGGCGGCGGCGAGAGCAGCGCCGGCCGCGGCGAGGCAGACGCCGATCTCGTCCTCAGCGGCTTCGCCCCGGACGTGATCGGGGCGATAGTGCTCGGCGGCGAGGCCGAACAGCGGATCGAGCTCGAGGGAGACCACGAGATCCTGCTCCGCCTGCGCGGCTGGGTCGTGCTGCCGGATCGTCTACGCGCTGAAGTCGAGACCGCCGCGCAGGCACCGCTTGCGAGCTGACGAGCACAGGCTGGTCGATGAGGAGAGAGCTACTCGCCGGCCGCATGATCCGGGCGGCCTCGCCAGTTTCGCCTGTGCCCGACAGCAAATCGTGAGGAGGACGGGGGACTCGAACCCCATCCGAAGGGCTACTCCGGACTCGCGGGTATCAATCGCTCGCGACACCTCGCCGCTTCATCCTCCATAACGACAAGCTCAGGGGCGGCAAATTTCTCCCCTGTTGACGAAGCGGGTATGGCGGGCTACTCTCGGACCACGGTTATCAATCGCTCCGGGGGTAGCTCCCCCGCACGAAAAAGACCCGCTTCGGCGGGTCTTCGTGATTCAGGGATAGAGCGCGCGGAGCTAGCTCAGCTCGGTGCCGTCGTAGAGCTTCTTGACGTGGACGGTCCCCGCGGGGACCGCTTCGATGCAGAGCTTGCAGAGGACGCACTCGTCGAGGTTCTTTTCGACGATCTCGACCCGGCCGCCGGCGTCCTTGAAGATATCGACGGGGCAGACTTCCTCGAGCTTGGCGGCGAGAGCCGGGTCGCCTGCGACCGCCTCGTCGACCTCTACGTCGATGAAGACCTTGTTCAGCGTCTCGGCCATCAGGCTGCCGCCCCCAGTTTCTCCTTGACCGCGTCGGGGATCTCGTCGATCCGCTCGACGACGCGGATACCGGCCGCTTCGAGCCGGGCGATCTTCTCCGTCGCGGTGTCCTCTACGCCCTCGACGATCGTGCCGGCGTGGCCGAAGCTCATCCCCTTCATCTCCTCGTCGTCCATGAACTTCCCCGCCATGAAGGCGACGATCGGCAGGCGGCTGTCGTTGTCCTTGACCCATTCGGAGAGCTGGGCCTCCATGCGACCGCCAGGCTCGGTGTAGATGACGATCGCCTCCGTCTCCTCGTCAGCCTCGAAGTAGGGCATCAGCTCCGCGTAGGCCGAGCCGATGATCGCGTCGCCGCCGATCGAGACGGCGGTGGAGACGCCGAGGCCGGCCTGGGTCAGCGAGGAGGAGATCTCGGTCGTCATCCCGCCGGAGCGGCTCATCACGCCGACCGGGCCGGGGGCGTAGGCCTTTGCCGCGTCTTTCGCCGGGCCGCCTATTCCTCCCATCTTGCAGACCTCGGGGACGATCAGGCCGAGGCAGTTGGGGCCGATGATCCGCGCCCCCTCGATGTTGGCCAACTCGACCATCTGGGCGACGTCGCCGCGCGGGATCCGCTCGGTGACGATCACGATCAGCTTGATCCCGTTGAGGATCGCCTCGAAGACGGCGTCCTTGGTGAAGGCGGGGGGGACGGTGACGACCGAGCCGTCGATCGGGCCGCCGTGGTGCTCGACCGCCTGGGCGACGGTGTCGAAGACCGGTACGCCGTGGACCTCGCGGCCCTTGCGCCCCGGGGTGACGCCGCCGACGATCTTGGAGCCGTAGTCGAGGCACTCGCGGGTCAGGTTGACCGCCTCGCGGCCGGTGATCCCCTGGACGATGAAAGTCGTGTCGCGATTCAGCAGGATGCTCATGCGGCTGCCGGCTCCCCCTGGATCTTGGCGACGGCGCGGCCGGCGGCCTCCCACATCGAGACCGAGCGATCGCAGTACTCGACGCCGTAGCGCTCGAGGATCCTGAAGCCCTCGTCCTCCCAGGCGCCGGGGATGCGGAAGATCGCGATCGTCTCGGCCGGGTCCTTGCCGAGCTCGAGGCAGGCCTTGATCACGCCGCGGGCGACGATGTCGACGCGGGTGTTGGAGACGATCGACATCATCACCGCGATTTTCTCGACGCCGTCCTTTTCGAGCACCTCCTTGGCGAGGCCGCAGGCCTTGGCGACCGAGGGGTTGCCCCCGATCTCCGAGTAGTTGGCGGGCTTGCCGCCCTGGCTGCGGACCGCGTCGGTCAGGGTCAGCGAGCCGCCGCCGGCGCCGATCACGAGGCCGAGGTTGCCCTCGAAGCCGTGGTCCTTGCCCTGGATCACGCCGCGGTGGTCGGCGGCGTCGATCGCGGCGACGTTGCGCTCGAAGTCGGAGGGCTCGTAGGTCTCGCGGGTGTCGTCCTCGGCGATCTCCAGCCGCTTGCGCAGCAGCGTTTTCTGGCGGCCGACCGCCTCGTTCTCCATCTCCATGTGGGCGTCGAGGGCGACGAAGCTGCCGTCGGTCAGCTCGGCCAGCGGGTTGATCTCGGCCAGCGTCATGTCGTTCTCGCGGAAGAGGCGGGCGAGCCGGGCGAGCACCGGGGTGGCGCGGTTGAGCTGCGAGCCGGTCACCCCGGTCGCGGCGACGACCTGCTTGGCCTCGAAGTCGGGGATCGGGAAGAGGTTCGAGACGTGGCCTCTGCCGACGTGACTCGGATGCTTCTCGGCGACCTCCTCGATGTCGATCCCGCCCATGTCGCTGAACAGCATCAGCGGTTTCTTCGCGGTCCCGTCCCAGACGACGCCGGCGTAGTACTCCTGCTTGACCTCGGCTTTGGGGTCGACGAGGACGCCGCGCGGCATGTGGCCGTTGATCTCGAGCTGCAGGATCGCCGCGGCGTGCTCGGCGGCCTCCTCCGGCGTGTCGGCGAATTTGACGCCGCCGGCCTTCATCCGGCCGCCGGAGAGGACCTGGGACTTGATCACGACCGGGCCGCCGATCTCCTCGGCGGCGGCACGGGCCTGCTCGGCCGTCGTGCAGAAGCCGTACCTGGTGACCGGGATCCCGGCCAGCTCGACGATCTTGCGTGCCTCGAACTCGTAGAAGCGCATCAGCGGCGCGGAACCCTATCCGACCGCCTCGCCGGGGGCGCTTCCCGGCTAGAGCCGCACCAGGTTCGCGGCGTCGATTCCCCGCGTGGCGCCGCGGAAGTCGAGGACGAGCGGGACCGTCGATACCACCGCGCCGAAGTCGAATTCCGGGTGGGCGGTGACGATCGCCGCGATGTCGGCCTCGGGCAGCGCGGCGGCGAGGTCAACCGAGGCGAGGCCGAGTGCGGTCAGCTCGGGAACGTGGGGGTCGTGGTAGGAGACCTCGGCGCCGAGGTCCTTGAGCAGCGTGGCGATCTCCAGCGCCGGCGATTCCCGGATGTCTCCGATCCCGGCCTTGTAGCTGACCCCGAGCAGGAGGACGCGGGACCCCTTGACCGGCTTTTCGACCTCGTTGAGAGCCCGGGATATCCGGTCCACGCAATAGGTGGGCTGGGCCCGGTTGACTTTTCCCGCCAGCTCGATGAACTCCGGGTAGAAGCCGTGCTCGCGCGCCTTGAAGGCCAGGTAGAACGGGTCGACCGGCAGGCAGTGCCCGCCCATCCCGGGCCCGGGATCGAAGCGCATGAAGCCGAACGGCTTGGTCCCCGCTGCGTCGATCACCTCCCAGACGTCGATCCCGAGCCGGTCGCAGAGCTGGGCCAGCTCGTTGACGAGGGCGATGTTCACCGAGCGGAAGATGTTCTCCAGCAGCTTCGAGAGCTCCGCTGCCTCCGGCGTGGAGAGCACGACGACCTCGTCGCAGACCAGCGCGTAGAGATCGCGGGCCCGCTCGGCGCAGCCCTCGGTGATGCCGCCGACGAGCTTCGGCGTGGTGCGGACCGTGTAGTCGGTGCGCCCCGGGTCGATCCGCTCGGGCGAGAAGGCGAGGTGGAAGTCGGTTCCCGCCACGAGCCCGCCCTGTTCGAGGATCGGCTGCAGGCGCTCGCGCGTGGTTCCGGGATAGGTCGTCGACTCGAGCACCACCAGTTGTCCCGCCGTCAGCACCTGCGCCAGGGCCGAGCCGGCCCCGGTCAGATAGCTGAGGTCGGGCTCCCGCGATCCGGTCAGCGGGGTCGGGACGCAGATCACCACCGCCTCGCAGCCGCGGAGGTCCTCGTAGTCGACGCTCGCCCGCAACCGCCCCGAGAGCGGTGCCAGCACCGCATCGGGGATGTCCTCGATGTAGCTGCGCCCCGCCGCCAGGGCCTCGACCTTGCTCGGGTCGGCATCGAGGCCGACGACCTCCTGCCCCGCCTCGGCGAACGCGACCGCGAGCGGCAGGCCGACGTAGCCCAACCCGACGATTCCGATCTTCATCGCGAATTCAGGTGGCTGCCCGCTACCCGAACGGGGGCTGGGCGAAGTCGCGGACAGGTCGCATTGAGAACGGGATCGAGCTTTCTCCGGCGTAGACGGCGCGCACCGAGCCGTGCTTGCCGCGTCCGTAGGAGCTTTTGACCAGACCCTTGAAGATGCCGGCGCTGTTGGCCTGGACGGTGCGCATGCCACGCCATCTGCCGCCCCTCCAGGCCTGGATCGCGACTTTGCCGGGCCCGCTGCTCGGCGTGCGGCCCCAGAAGGAGAGGCCCTTTGCCGTCGGGTAGGCGACGACGGGGAAGCGGTAGGCGAAGAGGAATTCCTTGGGCTGGTCCTGCGCGACGGTGGCGCCGCGGAAGTAGAGACCCGAGGAAAGTTCCTGGCTGGGCGAAAGCCCGGGCTCGGGCGCGGGATCCCGCAGGCTGTACCAGAAGAAGTATTCGACGCCGGCCTTCCAGGCCTGGTGGAGGACCTCGGCGGTCCAGCGCCTCTCGATCTTCATCGGCAGGCCCCCCGGGTCGGGCGGATTGGAGTCCCAGGAGAACTCCATGATCCAGAGCGGCGTGTGTTTGAAGGCGCCTTTGATCCTCCCCGCCCGGTCGGCGGCGGCGAGCAGCGTCTTCAGCTTCACGAGGTCGCCCATCTGGACGTCGTTGACGCCACCCTGGTGCGTTGGCCCGCCGGTCGTGTAGGGGTGCATGTCGAAGATGTCGAAGTGGACGCCGCCTTCGCAGTCCCCCGGGGCGGGGCGGGGATTCCTGTGCCCGCGCATGCAGAGCAGCAGCCGGGTGAAGCGCATCGGCCCGATCGTGTATTTGGGAACCGCGATCGGACCGAGGCCGGCGGCGATCACCAAGTTGGAGGGGTCGACCGCCTTCACGGCGGCGTAGAAGCGGTTGATGAGCGTCCGGTAGAGGTCGGGCGAGACCGGCCTGTTCCCGTCGAACTGGGGATTGAAGAAGAGGCTGAGGTTGGGCTCGTTCAGCCCCTGCCAGTACTGGACGTGGGGTAGCCCTCCGAAGTTGCCGCTGTAGCGGCGGACCGCGGCGGTGGTGAAGCGGGCGAGCGCCTCCGGGTCGGGGTTGCAGGGGGCGTCGGTCTCGGTCGAGGGGCAACGCTGCGCCCAGAGCGGCGCCCCGCGGACCTGCAGGATCGGCGTCAGGCCGGAGGCCGCGGCGCGGGTCACCCAGAGGTCGATCTCTTCCCAGTCGTAGTTCGGATCGGCCGGGTCCTCGGGGTTCCAGGCGGCGGGCACTTTCTTCGGGGCGATCGAAGCCCAGCGCAGGGGCGTCTGCACCAACTGCGACCCGGTGCGCCTCGAGTTCTCGAAGGCGGCCACGTCGTTGTCGTAGACGTAGGAGACGCCGGTGTGCAGCGCCCGCACCCCGGCCCGCGCCGGAGATGCCTGCACGGCCAGGGCGAACAGCCCGGCCAGCAGCAGGCCGGCGAGCAGGCGGAGGCAGGGACGCGTAAGGCTCACGGGCAAGGCACGCATCCTCACAGGTCGCTACTCGGCCTGTCGTCTCTGACGCCAGGCGAACAGGAGCGACCAGAGGATCGTCCCGAAGATCAGCAGCGGCAGCAGCGCCCCCAGTTGACCTGAGGCGGAGGACCCGGTGGCCTGGCCCAGCACCTCGCCGAAGCCGGAGGAACCGGCCGGGTCGGTCGCGAGGAGCTCGCGGGCCCGCGAGCCCTCGATCGGGGTGGCTTTGCCGAGCCCGCCCCGGTCGGCTCCGGCGGGCTGCTGTTTGTCGCCCTGACCCGGATCGCCGCCCGCCGGACGTACCTCGCGCGGGGCCGGATCGGCCGCTGACGGCGGGTCGGCGGTCGCGGCTGAAACGGTCGGTGCCGTTTCGGCCGCGACTTCGGCGGCGGCCTGGCCCTCGTCCCCGTGCGCCTTCAGCTTCTTGGCCTTACCCGCGCCGAGGACCTCGGCCGGCGTCGCCTTCTTACCGCTCCCGGTCTTGCCGGCGTCCGTCCGGCCGCCGCCGGTGGGAATCGCCTCGGTGTACTGGGTGGCCGCCGAGTTTTCGGGCGGGACGACGGTTTCCGCAGCCGCCGTCGCAGGCAGGACGAGGCAGGCGATCGCGATCGCACCCGGCCAAAGTTTGTTTCGGAGGTCCTTCACGTCGTGCCTTCCATCCGGTGTGGCTTCGTAGCATAGAACCCGATGACGAAGGCTTCGATGCGCCGCGGAGCGCTCCTCGATGACGCTCGCCGTGTCGACTGGGGTGCCGCCACGATCTGGATTCTCTGTTCGGGCCTCGTCGTCTATCTCGGTCTCAAGGGGGGTGGCTACGACCCCTTGGTCCACGATCAGGTGGGGATCGCGATCTGGTGGGTCGTCCTCGCCGTGGTCTTGGTCGGTGCGCTGCCGGATCGCCGGCTCGGAGCGCCGGCCTGGGTCGCCGTGGCGCTGTTGGGCGCCTTCGCGATCTGGACCGGCCTCGGCCTGAGCTGGACCGAGAGCGTCGAGCGGACGGCCGCCGACCTGGCGCGCGTCGCCGGCTATCTCGGGGTGTTCGTGTTTGCCGTTTTCGCCGCGGGCCGGCTCGGCGTGCGCCACCTCGTCGGCGCGATCGCCGCGGGCATCGCGCTCGTCGCCTTCGTCGCGCTGCTCTCGCGCTTTCATCCCGCCTGGTTTCCCGGTGCGGGCGAGACGGCGGCCTTCCTGACCAACAACCGGGAACGGCTCTCCTACCCACTGCATTACTGGAACGGCCTCGGCGCCCTGATCGCGATCGGCCTGCCCTTGGTCCTCCAGGTGGCGACCACGGCCCGGTCGGCGGTGCTGCGCGTCGCGGCCGCGGCCGCGCTCCCCGCCTTGGGGCTGACGATCTTCTTCACGCTGTCGCGCAGCGGCATCGCCGCCGCGTTCATCGCCACGGCGGTTTTCCTGGCGTTCACGCCGAACCGCCTCGCGAAGCTTCCGACGCTGGCCGTCGCCGGTCTCGGGACTGCGATCCTGATTCTCGCGACGGACAGCCGCGACGCTCTCCAGCACGGCCTCTTCAACTCCAGCGCCGAAGACCAGGGTGGCGAAATGCTGGTCATCACGCTCGGCATCTGCCTCCTCGCCGCCCTCGCGCAGGTCGGCCTGCTCGTGGCGAGCGGGCGGATCGAGCGGCCGGCATGGTCGGTCCCATCGCGCCGGCACACCCTCGCCGCGGCGGTCGCGGCGATTCTGGTCGCGCTGGTCGCCGCGGCAGCGCTGGACGCACCGGGGCGCGCCTCCGACGGCTGGGCCGAATTCAAGCAGTCCGAAGGGCCTGGCAAGGGCGCGGAGAGGCTCGGCAGCACGGCCGGCCAGAACCGGTACCAACTCTGGAGCGCCGCGGTGAAGGAGAACGCGACCAAGCCCCTCACCGGGACCGGATCCGGCACCTTCGAGTACTGGTGGGCACGCACGGGGGACGTCCCGGAGATCGTCCGGGACACGCACTCGCTCTACCTGCAGACGCTCGGTGAGGTGGGGATCGTCGGCCTGGCCCTGCTGGCCGGGTTCATCCTCGTGGTTCTGGTCGGTGGTGGCCGTGCCGCGCTGCTCGGCGATCCCGGCTCAGATCGCCGTTGGCCGCCGCGCTGGCCGGCTGCTCCGCCTTCTTCGTCACCGCCGCCTTCGACTGGATGTGGCAGCTTCCCGTGCTGCCGGTGGCGATGCTGATCCTCGCCGCTGCGCTGGTAACCGCCGGCGGTCCGGCGGCGTCGGCTCCCGGCTCCCTGACGCTCTGGCAGCGCCTGGGGATCGGCCTGTTCGCCGTTGCCGCCATCGTCGCGATCGCGATTCCGCTTGCATCGACCTCCCTGCTTCGGCAGAGCGAGGAGGATTACCGGGACGGGAACCTCGCGGCCGCCCTGAGCCACGCGCGCAGCGCGGAGAACGTGGAGCCCGCCGCGGCGACCCCCCGCCTCCAGCAGGCGCTGGTCCTCGAGGCGGCGGGGCAGTTCGGCGCTGCCGCCGAAGCCGCCGGTGAGGCGACCGAAAGGGAGTCGACCAACTGGCGGCCGTGGCTCGTCCTCTCGCGGATCGAGGCGCAGCGCGGCGACGCCGAGGCCTCGGTCAGCGCCTACCTGAAGGCACGCTCGCTCAACCCCCGTTCCTCCATCTTCGATCGCTAGCCGGGCCGCTTGGGATACTTGTGGGCGCCGACTTGGAAAGGAATCAGATGAGCTGGCCTGCGCGACTCGGTGCACTTGCCGTGCCGCTTGCGCTCCTCGCGTTGATCGCGACCGGTTGCGGGGACACCGTGATCGACGACGTCAAGGCCGAGGACGCGATCAAGTCCAACCTGGAGAGGTCTCTTCGTGAGAAGATTGCGGTGGTCGATTGCCCCGCCGGCGAAGAGGTCGAGGCTGGCAAGACCTTTACCTGCGTGGTGAAATTCTCCGATGGCAGGCAGGAAATTGCCACTTTGAAGATTCGTAACAAGGATGCCGACGTGAGTCTCGTCGGTCTCAAACCGAACAACTAGAGAGAGGTGAATGAGCGACTTGACCACGGCCCCTTCCGAGCTGACCACCCACGCCAAACTCCGCGCCTGGGTCGAGCAGATCGCGGTGCTGACGCAGCCCGATTCCGTCTACTGGTGCGACGGCTCCGCGGAGGAGTACGACCGCCTGGCGCAGGTGCTGATCGACGCGGGAACGTTCGAGCGCCTCTCCGACGCAAAGCGGCCCAACTCCTACCTCGCCCTCTCCGATCCCGCCGACGTCGCCCGGGTCGAAGACCGCACCTTCATCTGCTCCGAGCGGGAGGAGGACGTCGGCCCGACCAACAACTGGCGCGATCCGAAGCGGATGCGCGAGACCCTGAACGGCCTCTTCAAGGGCTGCATGGTCGGTCGCACGATGTACGTCGTGCCTTTCTCGATGGGGCCGCTCGGTTCTGAGATCTCCGAAATCGGCATCCAGCTGACCGACTCCGCCTACGTCGCGACCAACATGCGGATCATGACCCGGATGGGCAAGCCGGCGCTCGACGCGCTCGGCGACGACGGCGAGTTCGTCCCCTGCGTGCACTCGGTCGGGATGCCACTCGCCGAGGGCGCCGAGGACGTTCCCTGGCCCTGCAACGAGGACAACAAGTACATCGTCCACTACCCCGAGAGCCGCGAAATCTGGTCCTTCGGCTCGGGCTACGGCGGCAACGCCCTGCTCGGCAAGAAGTGCTTCGCGCTGCGGATCGCCTCGGCGATGGCCCGCGACGAGGGCTGGCTGGCAGAGCACATGCTGATCCTCAAACTGACCTCGCCCGAGGGCTCGGTCAAGTACATAACGGGCGCCTTCCCGTCGGCCTGCGGCAAGACCAACCTGGCGATGCTGGTCCCGACCCTGCCCGACTGGAAGGTCGAGACGGTCGGCGACGACATCGCCTGGATGAAGTTCGGCGAGGACGGCCGCCTCTACGCGGTC
>Ga0190274_10000699_pt1 | contig 19611 bp, 17 predicted proteins | sample Popmic531T_FD_133002 | JGI IMG/M metagenome (GOLD analysis project Ga0190274, IMG submission 133002) | Populus adjacent soil microbial communities from riparian zone of Yellowstone River, Montana, USA - 531 T | ecosystem: Environmental > Terrestrial > Soil > Riparian zone | place: USA: Montana... | reverse complement strand
CGATGGATGCGTTGGTGAAACCGCCCGTTGCTAGCCATTGCTGGCTGATTTGTAGATTTGCGTCGGGACGCGATTAATGTCTATCTGCCGTGGTGACAGTGGGTGAACCATGCGAAATCAGCCATCGCAAATCGGGCCCTCCATGACGTTCGGTAGCGGCGCATAGTGCAGATAGCGTTGACGGGGACGAAGAGGAGGGAGCGGTCATGGCAGTCGCAATTCGGCGTAGCGTGTGGTCGTTGCCTCCTGGTGACCAAACGTTGGATTGGTACCGCAAGGCGGTTGCGGAACTGATCACGAGACCGCCGAGCGATCCAAGCAGTTGGCGCTACCTTGCTGCCGTCCACGGCGTTCCAATTGATATGTGCGGTTCCATCATCGGCAAACGGCTTTTTGGATCAATGCCAACACCAGAGCTGGTTCTTTCTGCCCTGGCATAGGGGTTATGTCGCAAGCTTCGAAGCAGTGGTCGCAAAGACAATTATTGAGCTTGGTGGACCCGATGGCTGGGCCCTGCCGTACTGGAACTACAGCGAAGATTTAGCTAGCAATCCCAACGCCCGGGTTATGCCACCCGATTTTTTCAATCGGCTGCTGCCTGACGGCAGCCCAAATCATCTGTGGTCGCGACGGGCGCAGGTGCAAAATGGCAACTTCAATTTGGACAACAGCGTGGTGACGCTCGGCGCGTTGCGGCTGCAAGGCTTTGCCAACGCGACACCGGGCGCACCGTCCGGCTTCGGTGGTCCGGTGACGGGATTTCATACCGGAGGGGGCGACAATGGTGCGCTCGAAAACCTGCCGCACAATCGCGTCCACGTACGCATCGGTGGTCAGAACGGATTTATGAGCGACCCCGCCACGGCGGCGCTCGATCCGATTTTTTGGCTGCATCATTGCAACATTGATCGCCTTTGGGAGGTCTGGCGAAATCAAGGGCCGCAGTTCCGTAATCCCAGCAGCGCGCAATGGCTGACGAACGTGTCCTTCGCCATGCACGACGCCAATCGAAATGCGATCTCCTTTGTTTGTCGCGACATGCTCGACACCACGCGAGTGAAGCACGGCTACCGCTATGATACTGTGCCGGTCGCGCAGGAAGCGCCCAGCGAAGGGGCAATGGAACTCGTCATGGCTCTCGGTCCCAGCCCGGAACTCGCAGGTGCTAGTGAAGGCCCGGTGTCGCTTGAAAGCGATGTCACACGAGCTACGATTTTGCTCCGACCACAATTCGCTTCCCGGTCCGCACTTGAAACGACGCGGCCGGGGCCGCGCCGGATCTATCTCAATCTCGAGAATATCACCGGGACGGGCGTCCCCGGCGATTTCAAAGTTTACATCGACATGCCCAACGACACTCAGCCTCCGGCTCTTGCCGGCATCATGACGACGTTCGGTTTAGAACGGGCAAGCGACCCCAACCGCCGGCATGGCGGCAGTGGTCTAAGCCAGGTGTTCGAGATCACCGAATTGGCTGACCAGCTTGGGCTTACTCAAGGCACAGTCTCCCAATTGCACGTGAGTTTTGTCCGCGATGCTGTGCCGCTAGCCGAGAATGTGGTCCCGCAAGGGCTGGAAGAATACGTGCAGCCGCCCCGGCGAGATTCAGCAATCCGCGTCGGTCGCATCAGCCTCTTCTACCACTGACGGCCATGCAAGCTCAGGCCATTTGCGCGATACGAGCAGGTGCGCCGTTATTGACGCCTGCTGCAACCCAAGGCCTTCGCTCAGCAGCGTTCCGCTGGTGCGTGGCGCCAGCGATGATTGCGTGGTTCGTGCTCGCAGCTCTGTCTGGCGTCACGTCTGAGCGGTCGCTTTGTCTTGCGCCCCGCGCGACCGTCACAGATAGCTTATTGGCATACGTACTCGCCGGGTTTGCGACGGTTGAGCCAATAAAGATGGCCTGCGATTGGGCTCTAATGATAGTGGCAATGATGTGCCCACTGTTCATAACCGCAGGTCGGTCATGTCGCGGTACGCAGTTTCGCTGATCAGCGAAATTCGGTCGCGGGCGTCTTCTTAGGTGGATACACTGCGGTTTGGTTCGCCGCCGCTGCTGCCGCAAGTACAATCCTGATTTCAATCCATGCTCTACTCGAGTTCCTGTCACTGGGATCTGTTGCCGGTCTGATAGGTTGCCTGATCGCAGCGACTTGGCAGATTTCTGCAGCAAAGCGACGTGCACTTAATCGCTGCCATGGTACGTTGCCATTACGAGCATTTGGCTCGGCTGCCAATCGCGACGCGCTCCGATTTGGAATCATGCAGGGTGGGCGATGCGTCGCTTCTTGTATTCCAGTAATGGTCCTACCGCTTCTCGCAGGGCTAGGCTTTGGAACGATGATCGTTTTGTTCGCGATTCTTCTGGCCGAGCGTGCCCGCCACACACCGCAATTTCACGTCTCCGCAATCGTGCTTGTCTTGCTCGGCTTGTTGTCCGTTGGCACATGATCCTGGGGCGATTTGTTGGTCGCGGGCGTCCGAGGTCGTCCAGTTCATAATCGAATGTGAGTTGTGATCCACGAGCCGTAAGTTCATCCAGTATATGGCGGTTTGTGAGAAAAAGATGCGGCTTACTAGGAAACCACTGCCGGCGTCGGATTTCGGTCCGGAGCCTTAAAGCGCTCGTCGTAGCCATCGTCCGTCCCCGGCTAAACTAGGTTCGCGCGGAGAGTGAAGGCAATCAAGAGGCGATAGTGTACAATCTTATTGTGGTACATACCGTCTTGCGATTGCGGAAGCCGAAACGTTCGTTGGAACCGTCGTAAACCTTAGGATTGTAGCCGCAGCATTTCGCCAGAAGCGAGCCGAATCGGCCGCGCATCATAGCTAAACGCGTCTGCGCGTTTGTATTGCTCAGAATGGGCCCATGATTCTTGTGCCCGCGGGACTGTCGTGAAGAACCCATCAATCCTTTCGCTCGTGACTTCGAGCGTCACAAAACCGTGACGGTCGTCGATTCCGGCCACCAGCGAGACGCCAGTTTCACTGTCTCTATGACCTGGCTCGGCGCTTAACGCATGGAGATGCCAATACCCTCCATTGCCAATGACTAGAAACGGAATCGTTTTCGTCCCTGTAGTTTTCTCGATGCGCTGAAAGTTGTGGACATGCGCCGTCAAAATGAGATTCGGGACGCGCCGACTGTAATTAACTGCATCCACTAGTTCTCTCGCCATCACAGGACTTCCACTGTGGTAGATGTCGAATGAAAACACTGGATGATGCATCGTGAGAATGAGGGCTTTATCGGTTGGTGCTTGGCTAAGTTGATCGCGAAACCACCGTCGCTGATCGGAATCGATCTGCCCTCCTTCGGGTACGTTCGTGTACAAGCCGATGAAATAGGCGAACGGCGAATCTAGGGCCCAATAAACATAAGGTTGGCACATCGCCATCCGTTGCGTGTCCATCGCCTCCTTTGTGTAGGTGCCGACCTCGGCACAAAAATTCCGTTCAAAGCCTTCTAACGAGCGATCATTTCCTAAGCTGGTTGCTCCATCATGGTTGCCGGCAATCGCGAAGATCGGAGCCGGATAATGTTCGTATGGATCGTAAAACTGGTCAAAATATCTGCCGACTTCGCCCGAGTAATAAACGACATCGCCGAGATGATAGAAAAACGACGCTGGCTTCAGGTTATTAGCAAACGACCGCTCCATTCCTTGGGCGACCAGCGTTTGGGCCTCTGGACTTTTCACACCGCCCGTATCCCCGGCTACGTGAAACACGAGCCGACCTGACCCAGTGATTTGATTGACCGCCTGTGCTCCCAGAATGTCCTCCAAATCGAGTCGATACGGATAAGGCCCGCGAGGTCGGAATGGTATTGGCTCGAATGAAGCCCGCACAGCACCTGGTAAGCTTTCAGTGCCACTTATAGAACTCGATTGATCTAATCCGGCGAGTGGCCCGCCAGATGGGCGAGGTCTAAAGAAACTCATTGGCATCGCGTACTCCATAGGACTGTCGCTCCAAAGGCGGCGACAACCTTGCCATCATCGCTGCTAACGAGTGGCGGAACCGGCTATGGTACTCGGGCGCAGCTTGAACGCATCACACCGCAAAAAGAAGGATTCAGAACTCTGCCGTCCTTACCGCCTCCTCGCCGGAAATTGAGATTGATGCCTGCCCGGCTCCAAGTCGACGCATGACCTCCACATTTAATTTAGGGTTTGCAAACAGCTCATTGAGTGTCATGACTCTTTCATCGACACCCATCCCCCGCATCAGCGTATGAAACCCAGGACGAGTGTTGAAATACCCTGTCGGAAGGACTTGTCCGTGCTGGTCCAAATCCGGAACAATGCCGCCAGTCGGACCAACCCTGCCGCGGACGATTTGGACGGGGTCTTCAGCTTCTAACCGCATCGTGGTCATCGCACGTCCAACGCCGTCAATGTGCGGGACCAACATACCGAGCTCTGCGATTTGGTGGTCGAGTAAACGCTTGATGGCCTCGTCGCGCGTCACCTCTCCCGTCGTGTTGAACCAGCGCGTTCCCGCCACAATCTCGGCCTCATTCTGGTCCTTCAATGCTTCGCGCAGTGCTGGTTCAAGCCGGTAGGCTTCGTGAGGCCTGAGGATGACGGCATCCGTCCACGCGAACGCCGCGAGCTCGACGGGTGAATATTTCTCCGGGTGCTTATTGGCTTCATGGAGATACAAAAGCTTATCGGTGCACTCCGTTAGCGCCCGTTCGGTCGCGCGCTGCGCATCGGCGTCGGTCATTTCCGGCCGTCTGAAACCGCCCCCGCCATACCGCCGGAGGAACTCACTGTAGGCAAACACCGTGTGGTGTTCCAAACCATAACGCGAGCGGTTCAGGCGGTAGACCTTCAGGATCAGCAGCTCCTTGAGCGTCCGGTCGACGAAGCCGGCCACGAGCACGCCGTTTCTCGTCTGGTCCTCGTTGAACATGAGAGCTAGCGAGTATAGGACCTCCTCCCGACCCGCATCTGGCAGATACTGCAGCGCACATATTAAGCTGCCCGGGGAGTGCGCGCCGCGGCCCCAACCCCACGACCCTACGCTCTGGCCACCTTGGGTTATGCCGAAGTCGCGATCGTTGTCTACTTCGTAGGACGTCAGTGGGATGCGTGCTCCTTTCAATGGGGCGGGCCCAACTTTTACGCGGCCAGCAACAATCGCGTCGGTCGGCGGAATGACGGCGGGTGGTACGATCTCACCGATCCCGTTCGATCCTGCCCCGAGGATACCGTTGAGCTTCTGAATGAACTCAGCGGGATATGGCTGAAGGGCGTCGTCCATTGGGATCTCGTCGGGGATATTTAAGGCCGAAAACATGCCGGTCAGGGCGACGAACTGCATACTGAGAAAGCAAAGCTCGACGAACTGGCTATCAATCTTCCGCGCGAGAAGTTCCTTCGGCATCGTTGTGGGAACGCCATCTGCGGCTTGTCGCGCGAGCGTATCGGCTTCGTTGCCTGATTTGCCATCGACAAGCGTTCGGGCTCTGGCTTCACGCGCGGCGCGAAGCTGAAGGAATGGACGATCTATGGATGCATAATTGTTCTGGTTATAATCACCAAAAGCAACACGGAACTCTGCAAAATCATGATCGCTGTAAGACTGCGGATCCGTGGCGAACTTAGTTGCGAGAATCAACGCAGCGCGTTCATGGCGATCAAAGACACCCGCCGTCGGGTCGTCGAGGCGCAGCATCTTCTGTGCCATTTTGTCCTGCGCCATTTTTTCAGGGCCGGTGCTATAAACAATTGCGGAACGCATGCCCAACAAGGCATGATGCGTCGTTGTGTACCAAGCTCTCCGCCTCTGGGCGATCGCATTGATTACAAGCTCCTTAGTCACGCGGTCGACGAATCCCGATATTTGAACACCGTTTCGGAACGAGGGCGTGTCGAAGATGAGACTGGTGGAATAATCAAGCTGTTTTTCCAATACTCCAGGAATCTGGGCAAGGTAATTCCCGAGATTGTTAGGTACTCTGTCAGGATTGGGGAAAAGCTGCGCCGCCCAAGTCCACTCGGCGCGTGCCACGTTGCCCTGCACCCAATTCCGGTTTGGTAACCTCAAGTCCGCGCCTTGAAGAAGGAATCGACTGTCTTTGGACATAGGGAGCGATGCGCGAGGTCGGCCATCTTGACTCAGCAGCTGGACACGCGACGGCTTCGTGACGGCCTGAGCATTGGCCGACGAAGGGTTGAATAGAAACAGCGAAGACGGAGATGCCAGCGTCACAAAGGGGAACAGACCGATCGCCTTCCTGCGTGTAAACAGAGCCATTAAATCCTCCTCTGACATGATGAGCCCCCTTCGCTGCGGCGTGCGCCCGTTCGGAGTTCGCGGGAAACAGCCGCGCCCTTATCTGGCTTCTCGACAGTAGTGCGGCTCGCGCTCGTATCGACATCGGAGTCCTTCCACAGGACTACGGACCGGCGAAGTAGAGTCTCTCGAAATATTTGGGCGTGCCTGGACGGTAGTAGCGACTCTTCCATGAGTCGTTCGGGACAAGAAATGATCGTGCGCTTTCCGGGCCCGTTGCAGCCCGCGCTTTTGCAAGGCCGCGGAACTGGAAATGGTTAAACAGGCGCATGAACTCCGACAAATAAAGGTCAGCGACGCGCTTATCTCCTCTGATGACTAACATGTTCTCATCGTTCTTACGCGTCGATGCGTCGCTGAAGTTTGCCGAGCCCGTTATCAGCAATGGATCCTCTCCCAGCGGATCAATGATCATGTATTTCGTATGGACATATTTGACGTGAGTGTTCAGTCCACTGAGCTGCTCCGCCATCCAGCGTTCGAATTCGTTTTCTGGCAAGATATTGGCGACCGCCACCTCGTTGAGGGGGGGCGTATTGAGCCGCTCTAAATCCTTGTCGGCGCTTTCCAACAGAACGTAGCGAAGATACGATTTGGGCTGCTCTAGCACTTCTTCGAAAAGATCGTTGACACCAAACGCCGCGGTGAGAAACACCGCGGTTTTCGCTTCGTCCATTCGTCGCGAATACCACCTCAGCATGTCTAGATTCGATCGTGGGCTGAACACCGTTCCTATGCCCTTCGCAGGAAGCGACTTCGGGATGGGGAAAATCTTCTCGTTCCAGGGCCGGATATCTTTCATTTCCGGATCTTTTTCTAGCTCCTTCCAATATTCGAGATAGGCCGCCGCGATCTCCTTATTCCTTACGATATGCCCGCAGTTCGAGTGTCCAAAGATCCCCCCATCAGTGAAATTCGTTGATCCCGTCCAGACCTCGATGGGCTCTCCCTTGTGGAGCAGGACGACGAACTTGTTATGGGAAATTGCACTGGGACTTTGGGTTCGCGGGATAACGAGATGCTCAATCTTCGCTTCGCGGATCGCGTCCCAATTTTTGTCGGCCGGGCCGCTGGTCTTCACCCGCGCATCAAAGATAACTTTGACATCGGCTTCCGACTCGGCAGCCTTCCTCAACGCGTTCAGGACAGCGCCCTGCTGGAGTTCGTAAGCGGCGATACGTAGGCCCCAATCAGGCCCATTGGCCTTGTGGATGAAATCCAACATGGCGCGGAAGAGGCCGCGTGACAGCCAGCGGAATGCCTCGCGATTGGGTACCTGGGCGGGGCGGCGATTACCAAATTTTCGCACGTAGGCTTGGGACCCGGCGACGCCCCGGTTAAAGTAGACGGCGTGTTGTCCTTGATCCTCTTTCTCGGTCGCGATGCGAACCTCAACGGTTTCGGCCGGGCGTAGCGACCCGGGCTCGCCGCGCATCGCCACAATCCGATACGTATACTGATGACCATACCGCGTCGTGAAATCGCCCCAAAAAAAACCCTGGATCGGATGGTGCTCGGTCGAAACTAAGCCTTCCTGCACTGGAACATCGGCAAATACTTTGAGTGCATGCAACCACGCGCGCGCATCGCTACGCCCGTGCTCAATTCGCTCTATGGCAAAGCCGAGTACACCCGCACTTGCAGCTTCGTCCATATCGATGCCGAGAAGAATTACGTAGGCACCAGCGATTGCGTGCACGGAAAGAGGTCCCGTCTTGTTGTAGGCCCGCATTGACAATCCCCTCAAACCCGTTTCGATTGATCATATGCGTCGAAGGCTTGCGCAAGCTGTGCCCCTTCCTCGGTACCGCCGTCCAACTTCCAGAGGAGCCAGTCGTCATTCGGCCCGAGTTTCTGTAAGTGGCGGTCCCATTTGGACGGTAGCTTCTGGTTGACCCCTTCCAGGAACGGCAGAAGCGGCCTACGCGGCGGGTTTTTTTCCTCCCGCTCGTCCATGGCCACGCGCTCCCAGTTGAATCGCTCTTGATACAGCGCGAACCCGAAACCGTCGAAGAAGTGCTCTCCGCCAATCAATGGCATGTACCACAAGCTCGGTGATCCACTGGGATTTTCCTTGATTGGGACGTCGCTTTCGAGCTGCTTTAGTAAAGCAGCGCCGTCATTGTCGCCTCTTTTAGCGAGATGATCGCGCAATTTGGCGAGGGCCGTAAATTGAATTGGCGGACTGACGAACAACACGGGCTTCCGCTGCTGCCGACATAGAATGATTTCATGCGGAGTGCCCACGCTGTACACGTTGGTAGGAACGTACGCGACAACGAAGTCGCTCGTATCCACCATGCGCAGATCCATGTGTAGCGCAGGCCAAAAACCGTCGGCACAGTTTGCGCGAACTTTGGCGCCTTTCTCTGAGGGCTCGAAGCTCCATTGCTCGCGCAGCTTGGTCGTTGTTTCGTCCTCGCGTCCGTACTCCTTGAGGCCGAAAATCTCGGGTTTGAACCAGGGATCAAATACTGTGACCCCCAATTCCCGGAGAAACTCGCTCACCCGGTTGCGCCAGCCGAACGTCTTCTCGGCTTCACGCGACGCAACAAAATCCATTGGTCCCGAAAGGTATACACGCGCATCTCGTAGCAGGTTGGGCTTTCCCAGCTTCCCCATTGGTGTCACTCCCTCCGAATTTGCTGACCCCGTCTGATCACGGCGCTACACGCGGGGAAACAGCAGGTTCACGAAGTCTCCTTGAGTGTTCAGGGAGATTCCTGCGTATGGCTCCGTCAGGTCGGGTGGCACGCGCAGCCGTCGGGCACCGGATGCCCAAACAGTATCGGCCAGACCTTCGAAGTATGAAACCGGCTCCGAAAGCGGCGCCGGCGCGTGATCCCACCAAACAATCCAATCGCCCGTCGCACAGAAAATGGCGGCGTCGAGCGACTTCGGCTCTTGTTGCACGCGCCGAGCCGTTTTGGCGATGCTATCAAGGAAAACATCTGATGGTGTGATCGTCTTCCGAGTTCCGACGAACAGCCGGGTGCCGCCGGTCTGCCAATCAACCGAGCGCTCGAAAAGGTTATACGGCTGGTCAGCGGTGACTTGGTCGCGTTGGAGCAAGAGCGGGAAACCGCTGCGGCTGGCCGCCATGTCGAAGGCGAGCTCGTGCAGCTCGCTGTATGCCCGTCCGCCGATGCAGCTCTTTGCCTCGTGATAGCACTCCTGCGTGCGGTAGAAAACGAGCGCGACCTCGTCTGGAAGCGGATGGCCACTCGACTCCGGCAAGACGGCGGGAAGGTACGCGGTGAGCCCATACAGCCGTTGCATTTGGACCGTGGCAGGCATGAACAGCTGTTCGAGGCGCTGCACGAACGCGTCCCGCCGAGTGTCGGCCTGCTTACGGCCTCGGAAGACACGGACCGAGTCGGCAGGTACGGGCCGCGGCACGTACCTGCCCTGATTGGTGGCCTGTGCCCTCGTGTCGTCCGCCACGCCTAAAAGCTGTCGCCAGCCGCGGACCAGCAGCTCATTGAGTGCTGTCAGCGTAGACTTTGCAGCCTCGCCGCTGCTCGCGACAACGTTCCCAGTAGACGTTTCTAGCTCGCGGGCGAGGCCGGCGTGCGACTCGCGCATTCGGCTCGACAGAAATCCCCCCTGAATGATCGCATGCATGCGCCGCACTCCGAACTCGGTTGGCTCGTTTTCGGCGGGCAGGCGGGGGTCTCGTTCGAACTGGGTGGTGACGGCCATCTTGGCCGCGGTACTGGACGTGCTGAAAATGCCAAACACGCGTCGTCGGGCCAGATCGAACGCCTGCGGCGCGGTAATGCCCCCCGACCACAGGATCTTGACTCCCAACACCTGGCCATACCGGCTAAGATTCTCGATCTGATCGGGAGTGAGCACCCCGTCGGGGCTATCGCTTGCCTGCACCAGCTTGCGCGGGTTCACGCGGTCGGGGGCGTCGAACAGAACGGTCGTGGCGCCGGCTCCCCGAGCGACCTTCAGCCATCGACGAGCGGCCACTTCGCATTGCGCCACGTCGATTACCTCTGTAGCAGTCACCAGCGGCGCATCTACATAGAACGCCGGGACTGCCGTCCACCCGGTCGTCCATCGAGTGATTACCTCGATCACCTGCCCTTGCTCTTCGAGAGTGAGGGGGAGGAGGCCGTATTTGCCGGCGTCAAACCCGTTGACCCGAGCCGCATCCAGTCCGGTCCAGATAGTCCGCGCTGCCGAGTCGACGTCTACTTGGTATCGCGGCGTCAGGCGCACACCGCGCGCTGTCGCGAATTTTAGCAACCGGTTCAACGCTGGGATGCTGAGAACATTGAGCAGCCCTTGGGCACCCCACCGCTGGCGGGCGTAAGGAAGTTGGGCGCCGTCAATCGCGACCTCCCCAGCTCCGAGGTCGGCAGCTGCGGCAGTAATCGCCTCGATTTGCTCCAGCTGTTCGTCGGTGGCGATTTCCTCCTTGAAGGAGACGAGCACCGATAGGTGGTGGGTGCTGGCAGGACCGATCTGCCCTTTCTTCCGGGCCTCATTCAATTTCCCGACAAGAGCAGCAAGCTGCGTGAAATCCGCGCCGGGATCGAGACGCAGGCGGACCGTCAGGGGCCGCGGTCGGCGGTCGGGGGTGTCGAGGAAGGGCTGAAACGCAGCGATGACGTCTTTTACGGATTTCTCCAGCGCCGGGAACTCGGGCAGTTGTCCGGTCAGCCGAACGTTGACGCGCGTGCCGACGTTGGTGGTCAGGAGGAGCCATCCCGCAGCCGCGGCCGAGAGCGTACCGTACTCGGGAGGCCCAATGGGGACCTCGCCGGCGCTGGTCATTCGTTCCCCATCAAGGATGACACCGAGTCGGAAGGGGCTCGACGCGCCCGCAGCTGCTTTCGCCGACGAGAGCGCCGCGTCCAGGATGAGCGGGCCAGCGCTTCCTTCATCACTGACGGCGAACAGTGGCCCATACTGATCGCTATCGTACTCTGCCAAAAGCTCCTTGGACATCGGTCGTTGAGATTCCCACATCGCCGCCGTCATGACCCACCTGTTACCCATCTGGTCGGTTGAACCCACCGCTCGGGCCGTATCGTGCAGCTCCATCATTTCGAACGGCTCCAGTTCCGCTCCCCGCTGCTACGATCCATGCCGACGAGCTTCGCTGCACTGAGCGCCACAGCCGGCAGCGGTTACCCGAACCGATGTCATCACACGCCGGCGCAGACGATCAAGTCCGGTGCTCAAGCATTCTGTTACCCTCCGGTGATAACGAGGAAGATAATGGGGAGACGCACCGACTACGAGAATCCACCTGTTTGCCAGCCACCGATAACAAAATGTAAGCGCAGGACGCGACCGTGCGTCCGAATGTGAACTATCTTACGCGCGATGGGCAAAACCTCACGGTATCCCAGTACAGGCGAATACGAATACGCGGCGATTGCTGCAAGAGCACCGAGACTGAAAGAGTTGCATCACGCAGTTAATCGGGCACGCTCAGGGGAAATCTGCAGTTTCAAACGGGCGACCGCTACCGATACACAAGCTCACCTGTCTCGATGTGGCGCGAAACCGTACGGAGAGCATGGGAAAAATCCGGCATGCGCGAACTGCAAGTGCTTTGCAAGCGGTTTAAGGGCGACATATAGCAAGCTGCGTTCGAGGCCAGACATTTTCCCGCGAAGCCCATTTACGTGGATGCCGCTTTTGACCGTCTGTCGATCGCAGCACAAGAATGCTGAAGCTAACAAGAAGTCATCGCCGAGTGAGGGCTTGGAATTGGCGGTAACGGCGGGCGCGAATTGTGGGTGCGCTCAGCGAGTCTCCCGCATTTTTAAGCTGGACGCCGCGCCTGATGCGGCGGCGATGCTTTTGCTATCGTTACGTGAAACCGAACGGCATCACTGCCCCGCTAGTGTCAGGAACTAAGATTCCGCCTACACCATCCAATGATGGCTGGTCTGTTTGCCGGTCTCCCAACGAAATAGGAGAAGCTATGATAACCTGGACCCATATTCAAAAAGTTGATGGCAAGAATCTCGAGAGCGTTGATGGCAAGAATGTCGAGACGCACAGCAGTTTGTCACTCGGAAATTTCGAATGGTCTGTAGCTTGGTTGGCTTCAATAGGCTCATTTGGCTCATTTCTTGTGAGCCTTGCTCAGGCTTTTGGCTTGTGGCATTGACCGCGGCTTGTCGTGCGCGCTGAGGCTGAGGCCATCACCACGTATACCGCGCCGCGAACTCGCCATCCGCCTTGACGATGACTCGAACAGGTTATCAACACCGCCAAGGCGGCGATCGTTCTGACCGGGCCGCGTGGGTTCGGCAACACCCAGCAGTACGAACGCGAGCTCGCCTTGATCCGACAGGCGAAAGACCCGGCCTTCCCGGTTGTGCCGGCCTAGCTCTGAACCTGGCCTCGTTCCTCGGCGCGATGCGTCTTATGACTCATGCTCGCGCGTGAAGAGAAAGGGTAGTTCCGCCCTCCCTTGCTCGGCTGTTGAGTCTTCCAACGTCCTATTGCGGATGCCAAAATACAGGACCGGATTGTTGGCGGGGAGTAGGGCCGTGGACATCAACGCTGCAATTTCGAAGCCAATCAACGGGCAAAAATTCGCGAGCGCTTTTGTTGAGGCGTATTTGTCTCCGGCGTTCGGGGCCCGTTCCAAATCCGAAATTGATATGCTCGTTTTCACATGTTTGATTGAAGCCAAGGCCATAGATCCCAGTGCACCTGTCTACGACCTTGCGCGCGCTCTGAACATGACGACTGCTCGGGCTCGCAATCTTATTTTGAATTGGCAACTTCGCTCCACAGCTGTCCAGACCGACCTTCGTCAAGCTATTGTCGATGCGCTCGGAAAAACCCGTTTCTCTAAAGACGGGACATTGTTGACTTTCGGCATTGAGAGCCCGCTCCTCAAAGAAGAGATCTCTGCACGATTGCGGCGCAAAGGGGTGTTTTCGGACGCCTCGTTCTCGCGAGAGCTTGTCAAGTTGCCTGTAGAGGCGTTTGTTGAGTTCCTGGATGAAATCGTCGACGAAGGAACAAAGAAGGCAGTTCGCGCCACGCTGGTCAAAGACAAGCAGCTACCGGACAATAGCTTTAAGGCTCTAGCAACGGGTGTTCTCACGACACTCGGGGAAAGAATCGCCGGGGAAGCAGGTGTGCAGATTGCAGGAGAGATGTTGGGGAAAGCAGCCAAGCCTGCAGCGGAAAAGGCAGTCGCGTTTCTTTCTGGTATTCTTACGGGAGATGTAAAGGGTGCTACCAGAAATATTTCGAAGGATGATTATTTCGAAGAATAGGATCGGCACTTGCATATGTGTAAAGGACGGGGCCGGACAAATTAAATGACAGCATTGGCGGAGACGGCTGACCGGCAATCCCTATGGTCGAGCACTGCTGATGTGCTCAAGAGGCGCGCTGAAATCGCTCGATGGGTGACACTTGCGTTTTCAATTTTGGGAGCCCTGCTCGCTGCAATTGCCAGTCAATTGAATGACCCGCCACGCATGTACTTCGTTCTTGCCGGAGCCGTACTTCTAGCGGTGGTAAGTTATGTCACGTCTACGTTTCTTGGAGGGGCTCAGATCACGGATTGGTTGCGTGCCCGCACGGCATCCGAAGCGCTCAAACGAGAAGCCTACAAATACGCTACTTCCGTTACACCCTACGACGATCCGCTGAAGAGGGATGCTGCTCTCAACATGGAGCGTGACCGGATTGAGCGTGATGTTGAAGATCTTCTTGCTTCAGCAGTATCGAGCGCCAAAGCTGGCTCAGCACCACGGGATAAGCTATCGCGAGACGAATACCTTGCTGGTCGCGTGCGCGAGCAAATTGACCGATATTACCTGCCGAGAGCCAATGCAAATAAGAAGATCGCCGTTAGTCTCAGATGGGTCCAATTTAGCTTAGCCATGGCTGCGACCATTATTACCGCAAACGTAGGAGTTGCTGGAAAGGAACTCTTTGGCATCAAGTTTGATTTTGCTGCACTCACCGCCGTATTGACAACCATAGCGGGCGCGGTCCTTGCGCATGCCGAAGCTACGCGAGCCGATTTTCTGGTGATGACCTATCGCGCCACTGCGAAGCGGCTTAGCGCCGAGATGGCCAATACCGGCGATGTAAATGCACTCTCGGCGGAGCAATGGTCCGAGTTTGTCAACCGATGCGAAGCAATTATTTCTGATGAAAACACAAGCTGGGCCGCCAAATGGACCAAGACATAAACGGAGGCGCACCAATCCAGTGCCCAGCAGATTCTCGTACATGGAGTTATTGTCGAACGGCTCATCCGATCGGCGCGGATGCGCGTAGGATCTGCCCTCCTTCACTGCAGGCTCGATTATGTACACGTAGGTTTCGTTGACGTTGAGTATCCGCTGCGGGTTGGATTGGAAATCGTCTTATCGCCAGAGCCATGATGACGAAAAGGTCTTCTTGCCGTTTGCCATGGCGTTCCTCCGTCACCATGCAACCGGCTGCGGGTCGAGCGTCGAGATGGACAGGACAGTGAATCCGCTTTGTTCCGCCAGTTCAGCGAATTCCTTGGTGGTGTCTTCATCTCCGTGCGGGGCGCCATCCCAGGCGATGAGGGCGACACGCCGCGTCGAAGGTGCAGCGGACGCCGCACTTGCCGTACAGATAATCGCCTTGTTTGCGGCCGAATAGGCACTCCCATCGTTCTCGCGACAGTGAAGTACAATGATGTCGCCACGCTTTTCCGCCCGGTTGATAACATCGTCGTAGAGCCTGCCCCAGAATTCTGGATTCGGCCGGTCGACCACCGAGCTCTTGCGAAAGCGCGGCGGGGGGAAAGGTAGAACCATGCGCATGCGAATGTGCCCGCTTGCCGCTGCCTGAAGCGCCATGAGATCGGCGCCGCATGCGGCCGATGCAATGAGAAGATAGGGCGCGATCCGCTCGAGCGACGCGCCGATGGCCGCGCGTACGGCACCTACATTGGCAAACGGAAAGCGTGCGGCCTTAGCACCCTCCGCATCGATTCGCCGCCCCGCAAAGGCTACCACCGTCGGCCGCGTGTCCATCGGGCTTCGTATGGGCATACCCCGCGCCTAGTTGTGTCATCAACTGCCGGCCGTTGTTTAGACTGAGCATTCGGACAAGGCGCATCTCCGTCAGAACTCTGGCACTGGATGTGCGCCGCGTAACGTTCGACTTGCGTTTCCAATTTGCCGATGAGAAGCGAGCTATTGCCGGAGCCATTCTCGTCAGTTCGGCGCGATCAGCGAGCACACCGCCAAGGTCTCTGCGGTCTCGACTCGGGGTATCTGTTAGGGTTCCAAACGCTTGGCCGTTCTCACGCTCGGCGGCACGGAAAGACGCTTTCGTTCCGGACGCACGCGCCTCGAACAGATATGCGTGCCCCACTATCGCTGTAAAGCGCGAAGCTTTGCCAGCTGCTCCTCTGTCGTATTAATCATCCACGGTTCAGGAGCTACCTCTTTAGCAATTGTGAACTCTACTTCCGATTCGGCAGCTCTTCCTAAGCCGAACAAGGCTTCGACCAGCGTTGCACGAATCCAATATTCTTCCTCGCTTTTTTTGTTCTCGGTTTCGCCCCTTATGCCTTCTGCGAGGACCTGCTTGCAAATGCCGACAACACGCTCGCGAATGTGTCGAGCCTGAACGCGGTCGGCCACGGCGTCCTCGCCGCCAAGCTCCGCAGCGCGGCAGTCGAGGAGAAAGGCAAAGTTGATGCCGTTATAGTAATCGTTCTTTAAGTAGAAACCCCTTTGATGCGCCGAGATTGCTGCCGTGAGCGCCTCGACATTATCCCGTCCAGACAGGTCCTTCATTTCGTAGAGGCGCTTGTGAATCTCACCCCACAGGCCCAGCGTTTCCGGGTCATTAGATGTCTCGGGATCAAGCTGGCTAAGGATCGCTCTGGATTCGAGCAAGGCTGTCTTGGCCTCGGGGTCTTTGGACGTGTAGGTAGCCCAAGCCAGCAGCTGAACGACGTTAGGATCGACCTTGTCGCCCTGAACGGCGCGCACGCCGCGCAGCACATCACGCATTGTTCGAAAATCTCCGCGCGCTCTGGCATCGCGTGCTCTTTTCATCAGCGCCGCGAAGGGCTGCTCTAGCGCAGCTCTCTCGTCCTTGGTCGTCGCCTGAGCCAATGCCGCGCGTGTGCGGTCTTCCCGCTCGCGCTCAACAGCCTCGGTGAAAGTAGCCTCCGTTGTGGCGCTCAAGCCGCGCGAAGGGGCCACTAGATCGGTGAGGAAGGTGTATACCGGGCTGTCAATCTGTTTCGTCTGAGGGAGTTCCCGACAAGCTTTGGTTAATTCCGCCTTCAGCCGCTCGACTTCCTCGTAATCGATCCCAGGGCCAAGATGGTCGTATCTGCGTATCACAACGTGGCCCATATCGAAGCCGATCTCAAAATTCTTTTCGGCCATGACGATCGTGGTTTTCGGACGTAGGGCGTAGCGCACGCCAAGCTCGAAAAACGCGTTGATATTGGCGGTCGAAACGTCTGCGATGACTAGGTCAGCCATCAACAGGCGCTCATACATTGGCACGTCTATAATGCCAGCGTGTTGGATCTCGTCTGCGCGCTCGCACGCATATCCAGCTGCCTCCGCTGCCGGCTTGATAATGTTTCGGTAAGTCTTGTCGAGATCGAAGCTCTTGTTCTGCTTGAAATCGGTTTTTTTGCCGTAACCCATGATCACGAAGCAGCTGGGCATGGCATCCTCCCACAAAGTTTCGAATGAACTCGCGCCGCCTCATTCAATCACCTCGTCGGCGCTGGCCTGCAACGTCAGCGGCACCGTGAGGCCCGCAGCGTAATCTCACCAGAGCGCTTGCCGCGTTACAACGTAGTAGCCGGCAAGGAGTGCAGAATCTGGAAAAATTCCCTGTTCTTTTCCCTGTTAGCAGGGAATTTGGATGCTGAGACCGGTTCGACACTTTGCCCGGACTTCGCCGCATGGCAGCGCTTGCCGATAACAGGAGTAGTACCCCGAAGCATCTCCAAGCGCTGCAGGATGCGGCGCGCGCACGCGGAGTCGAGCTTTTAATCCATTTGGCTACCAAGTCCGACGAGGTCATGCCCGCAATCGACGCAGCGAAGTCTTCGGAGGCAGCAGCGCTCAACGTACTGTCATCGCCGTTCCTTGTTGCCAATCGCCGGGTCATCATCGAACGTGCCGCAGCGCTGCGTCTGCCGGCGGCGTACCAATGGGCAGAAATGGCTGAAGAGGGCGGTCTTATCGCATACGGCCCGCGCATCATCCAAATGTTTCGAGATTTGGGCAGCCGGCAGCTCATCAAGTTATTCCGCGGCGCAAGACCAGTCGATCTGCCTGTCGAACAGCCGACGCGGTTCGATCTGGTCATCAATCTCCAGACCGCAAAAGCGCTCGGGCACGAAATTCCCGCTGGCCTCGTGCTTCGCGCCGACAAGGTGATCGAATGAGACCGGTTTGATGTCCGCTTTTGGCACTTAGCGGACATTGCAGCCCAACCTCCGGATGTCCGCTTTCGGTGGCAGGCGCACGACACGATGTCCGCTAATGACCCAAAGCGGACATTGATGGCCTTCACGCCCGATCCTTTCCGAGTGACACTTAGCCAAACGGGAGGACTTGATGCGCAGCCGACTTCATTCGGTTGCAATTGGTGTTGGCGCCGCCGCTCTGGCAGTCGCATGCGCTTCAAGCGCAGGCGCGCAAGACTATCCCAGCCAACGCATCGCGTTTGTTGTCGGTTTTGCAGCCGGGGGATTTGCCGATTCTGTCGCGCGTATTGTCGGCGATCACGTGAGCAAGACGCTCGGGCAGCCCGTTCTGGTCGAGAACCGCAGCGGGGCAGCGTCCAATATCGCGGCGCGCGCGGTCGCCAGCGCCCCGGCGGATGGCCATACAGTGCTGGTCAGCACCACCTCACTGGCGATCAATGCGACGCTGTACAAGAAACTGGATTACTCACTCCTCGATGATCTGGTTCCGGTTGCGATTGCGGTTCGCGCGCCGGAGACGCTTTCAGTCAATCGCAGTAAGCCACAAACGCTGCAGCAATTTATCGAGGCTGCGAAGTCGACCAATCTGACCTTCGGCAGCGCCGGGGTCGGGTCGGGGTCGCACCTGACGTGGTTCTCGTTCTTCAAGGTGGATGCAAAGATCAATATCCGTTCATGTGCCATTCCGAGGCGGCGAGCCCGCCATGCATGCGGCAATTGGGGGTCAGGTAGATGGCTTTGCTGCAACAGCTTCGGCCGGGGTGGTAGGCCAACTCACGCAGGGCGGCCTGACTTGCCTGGCGGTCGCCGCCGCGCAACGCTATGCGCCCCTACCCAATTGTCCGAGTCTCGCTGAACTTGGATATCCGAGAGTCGACCTACCCCAAAATAAGGGCCCGATTCGCCGACATGGGTGGCACCGCGCTTGGAGGCTCGCCCGCCGACTACCAGACGTTTGTTGCTGATGAAACCGAGAAGTGGGCAAAGGTGATAAAATTCGCGGGCATCAAAGCGCAGTGACCAGAATGATCCGCGACATTCCATAAATCGCGTTCCGCGAATCGTCGCATCCGGCGGACTGATTTGCTACACGAGTTCCAGCACCGATGCGGCGCGTCAGTCTGGGGTCTACGCTGGTCGCAGTCTCAAGGGTGACAATCCTAGCGACCTGCCAGTCACCCAGCCGACTAAGTTCGAGTTGGTGATAAACCTAAAGACTGCGAAGGCGGTTGGCCTCGACGTGTCCGACAAGCTTCTCGCGCTTGCCGACGAGGTGATCAAATGAGGATGCTATTTGCTGCGGTGCATATGGCAGCTATTGGCACTTAGCGGACATCGCAGGCCAGTCACCGGATGTCCGCTTTCGGGGGTAAAGCGGACATCGCTTGAAGCCAGGGAATGTCGGCTAATGACCCAAAGCGGACATCGGCGAACGCTTCCAAAATCTCTATCCGAGCCGATACGATGGTATCCGCGTCTGTCTCGGGTGAAATCCGGTTTACCCCCGAAAGCGGTCGCGCAGGCGAAGTCATACCGGATCACGTCACTGGCTGTTGATTGAGAGGACTGCAATGACTCCCACGCACTTCGCAGAGGGGCAAGTCCTCTTCAGAGAGGGAGATCCATCTGACTCTGTTTTTCGCGTTCTCAGCGGTGCCGTTGAAGTATTCCGGGAAATCGATGGCGAGCCCATCCTCCTTGGTACCGTTGGCGCCGGGCAGTTTATCGGGGAGATGGGCGTTGTGGAAAACCGCTCCCGCAGCGCGACCGTTCGAGCCGCCAGCGAGGTTGAGGTAGAAATCCTTACGCCGACCGAGTTCTTCGATCAGATCGCAGGTTCGCCTCAGACTGCT
>Ga0190274_10000698_pt1 | contig 19612 bp, 20 predicted proteins | sample Popmic531T_FD_133002 | JGI IMG/M metagenome (GOLD analysis project Ga0190274, IMG submission 133002) | Populus adjacent soil microbial communities from riparian zone of Yellowstone River, Montana, USA - 531 T | ecosystem: Environmental > Terrestrial > Soil > Riparian zone | place: USA: Montana... | reverse complement strand
GCGTTCGCGTGTTCCGGTTCGTCCAGCGCTGCGACCCCTTGGCGCCCGTCGAAGTCGTAGGTGCCGTCCTCCAGACGGTTGGGCCACGGGGCCAACACCTGTCCACGGCCTGCGGTGGACGTCTCCTCGATCGAGAAGCCATCGATGACGTCGTGGCCATCGGCGCGGTACGAGCGGAGGGTCGCTCCCACCTCTGCCACGACGACCTGCTGGTTGCCGGAGCCGATCTCGAACTGTGCTCCCGAAGGAGGGGATGGAGCGAGCGAACGACTGGCGACCCGGGTCATATCTCAGCGAGACGCTCGATAAGGATCAGACGTCCCGCCGCCTCGATGAAGGCCAGATGGGAGAAGGCCTGGGGGAAGTTCCCCAGATGATGAGCGGTCTCGGTGTCGAACTCCTCGGCGTACAGCCCCAAGGGTGAGGCGATCCGGATCAGTCGTTCCATCAGGTCCGTCGCGCGCTGGACCTCGCCGATGATGGCCAGCGCCGAGACGAGCCAGAACGAGCAGATCAGGAACGTGCCTTCCTTGCCGGACAATCCGTCGTCCGTCTGGTCCGTGCGATAGCGGAGCACGAACCCGTCCTCGGTGAGGTCGTCGGCGATGGCGAGCACCGTGGCACGCAGCCGATCGTCATCGGCCGGGAGGAACCCGAGGACCGCGGCGAGCAGCACCGACGCGTCGAGGGAGTCCGAACCGTAGTACTGGGTCAGGACCCCGGCGTCGTTGACCCCGTGCTCGAGGATGTCGGCATGGATCTCGTCGGCGGTCTTCCGCCACGACGCCTCCAGGTCTTTGTCGCCGCGGATCTCTGCGAGCTTCGCGGCTCGATCCATCGCGACCCAGCACATGAGCTTGGACGAGACGTAGTGCTGTGGCGCGCCCCGTGCCTCCCAGATGCCTTGATCCGGCTGTTCCCACACCTTCTCGGCACACCCGGCTTGGCTCTGGACGATCGGCCAGAGCCTTCGGGGAAGGCGCTCGCTCTGGCGGGTATGGAGCAGTACCGAGTCGAGCACGGCGCCGAAGACATCGTTCTGCCGCTGATCGAACGCGCCGTTCCCGACCCGCACCGGACTCGCGCCGGCGTAGCCCGAGAGGTCGTCCCTCGTTGACTCCGTGAGATCGCGACGGCCGTCGATCCCGTACATGATCTGCAGCGACCCGTCCTCGGTGGGTTCCACGTCGGCGACGAACTGCATGAACTCATCGGCTTCCCAATCGAGCTGCAGCATGTGGAGCGCCTGCAGGGTGAACGTCGTGTCGCGGATCCACGTGTACCGGTAGTCCCAGTTGCGCTCGCCGCCGGGGGTTTCCGGGAGCGATGTGGTGAGGGCCGCCACGGTCGCACCGGTCGGCATGTAGGTGAGGCCTTTGATGGTCAGGGCCGAGCGCTCCAACAGCGCCCGCCAGGGATGATCGATCGCGCGTGACCGATCGAGCCAGCCTCGCCAGAACCCGATCGTCGCGGCGATGCGGGCCTCAGCCTCATCGACCGTGGCAGGGGTCGCGAAGTCTTCGGCCCACGACAACGCGCAGTACGCGCCCTCGCCCGCTGTAAGGACGTGCCGAGCGCGGACCCGGCCTGCCTCGACCCCGAGGGCCATGTCGGTCGTGAGCCGCACCGTGACGCCTGCCCCGGTGGCGTCGGCGGCATGGCGGTCGTCCCCGGCGAGGTCCCACTGCGCTTCGGTGCGTCCGTAGTCGAACACGGGCTCGCAGACGAGTTCGATCTCGACGCGGCCCTCCAGGCATCGGACCGTCCGCACCAGCGTGTGATCGGCATCATCATCAGCTGGGGGTCTTGTATGTGGCGTGACGACGTCTTCGCCTTGCCGGGTTCCCATGGTCAGGGCATCCCGCACCTCCACCCATCCACCTGCTGTGCGCCACGTGGTCACCAGGACGTTCGTACCGGGCTCGTAGACGCGCGAGGTGGGCACGTTGATCCCGAACGGGGCGAGTCGGAACCTGCCGGCCTCCCGATCGAGCAAGGCGCCATAGACGCTCGGCGCGTCGAACTGCGGGACGCACAGCCAGTCGATCGATCCGTCAGGCCCGACGAGCGCCCCGGTGTGACAGTCGGACAGGAAGGCGTACGAGTCGATCGCCGGGAACGGGGAAGGCATCGCCGCGCTCTGTCGGTCCGTCACGAAGCCACCCAAGGCTCGTGCCACCGGCCGTGACCGGCCACGAGCGAGTCGGCCGCCTCGGGTCCCATCGAACCTTGCGCGTACGGATGCACCGGTGGCGGCGCGTCCAGCAAGGGCTGCATGACCCGCCAGGTCTCCTCGACGGTGTCCTGTCGGGTGAAGCGGGTCGCATCTCCGACCATCGCGGCGTGCAGGAGTACCTCATACGGCGTTGGGCCTTCGCCACCCTCCTGAGCGAACTCCATGTCGAGCGTGATCGCTTCCGACCCGGGCGCGTCGGCTCGGTGCGCCTCGACGACGAATCTGACCCCGGGCGAGGGATCCAACTTGACGACCAGCTGGTTCGGCTCGGGGTGTCGGCCGCGCAAGCCGAACCCGAGCTTCGGCGGCTCTTTGAACACGAGGCGGAGCTCGGTCTGGGTCATCGCGAGGTGCTTGCCGGTCCGGATGAAGAACGGCACTCCCGACCAGCGCCAGTTCTCGATCTCCAGGCGCAAGGCGGCGTAGGTCTCGGTCGTCGAATCCTTGGCGACCCCATCGGTCTCCAGATACCCGTCGTACTGGCCGCGGACGTAGTGGGCGGGATCGGCCTCGACGACCGAGCGGAACAACGCGACCTGGGAGTCCTTGATCGTGATCGGGTCGCCGCCGGACGGGGCCTCCATGCCGGCGGCCGCCACCACCTGCATCAGGTGATTGACGACCACGTCGCGCAGCGCTCCGACGGGATCGTAGAAGTGCCCGCGATCCTCGACCCCGAAGCTCTCGGCCATCGTGATCTGCACGCTCTCGATGTAGTTCCGGTTCCAGATCGGTTCGAGCATCGTGTTCGCGAATCGCAGTTGCAGGATCTCGAGCAGACCCATCTTCCCGAGGTAGTGATCGATCCGGAACAGCTGAGACTCGTCGATGTACTGATGGAGTTCCGCAGCCAGCTGGCGCGCCGACTCCAGGTCGTGTCCGAACGGCTTCTCGACGACGACCCGCGCGTTCGTGGTCAGTCCCGCGCTGGAGAGGCCCTTCACGACGGTGCCGAACAGGAACGGTGGGATTTCCAGGTAGAACACGGGCGAGTCCTTGCCCTTGATCGCCGCCGCGGTGCGCTCATAGACGGCGGCATCGGAGAAGTCCCCTTGCACGTACGACAGCCGTTCCGCGAAGCGGTCGAACACGGCCTTGTCGACCTGTTGCCCGGTGTCCTCGATGCACTTGCGGGCATGGTCCCGGAGTTGGTCGATCGTCCAATCGTCGACCGCGACGCCCACGATGGGACAGTCGAGGAGCTTCCGCTCTTCCAGGCGATACAGGGAGTGGAAGGTCATCACCTTCGCGAGGTCCCCGGTGATGCCGAACACCACCAAGACATCGGCGGGGTGGTCGTCAGTGGAGGTGTGGTGCGACGTGTCGTTCGACATCGATCTCTCCTGCGGGTCGGCGATCAGAACAGATACATTGCAACGCTTGGCCGGTCAGGTCGAAGGCTCCCCCTCTGCACGAGATCCGTCAAACCCAGCGTCCACCGTCGCGACGGTGAGGACGTAGGCGGCGTGGGTGGCCAGGCTGGTCGCCAGGACGTCGCGAGGCCAGCGCCACGGCGGAGGCGTTCGCCCGAGCAACGGGAACAACGAGAACGTCGCCGACATCAGGGTGGCTCCGAAGATCAAGCTGGCCCACGGCTCCGGCAACCGCCGCCGGAGCACACCGTGCCAGAGGCCGAAGGCGGATCCGTATCCCCACCGCAAGGCGGTCCCGAGTTCGGCGTCGCCGCGTTCGGTCACGTCGGACAATCGCAGGACGCTCGCGACGATCTCGCCGGGGACCAGGCTGTCGTCATAGTCGAGTTGCCCATGGACGGCCGGGCGCAGGGCGTGTTCGGTGCGGTAGGCGAGTGCCATCGCCGCCGTGCCGGCGAACCCGGCGACGACGCTTCGAACCAGCCAGGCCAGACTCATGTCGTTGCCCTCCCGTTTGGCTGGAACCCCAGCCTTCCACACGCCACGCGATGCCACCACCCTACGGAGCTCAGATGAACGATCGGTGGCGGATGGCTCCTCGAGACCTGTGTATGGTCACATCGTCGCCGGCTCGACGGAGGGGGACATCGACGTGCGCGAGTGGCCATGATCGATCCGGGTTTCGTCCACGGGGTGCTCGCGGTGAACCCGGTGCCGTGGGCTCGCGCGCAGATGGCGTTCACCCTCGCCTGCCACATCATCCTGGTGCCGCTCGGGGTTTCGTGGGCCCTGATGGTCCTCATCGCGAACTACCGGGGGCTGAAGCGCGATGACGCGGCGGCGCTGGAGCTGGCACAGCGATGGTCCAAGTACATGGCCGTGACGTTCGCCGTCGGCGCCGTCAGCGGCACCGTGCTCACCTTCGAGTTCGGCCTGCTCTGGCCGCGGTTCATGGGCCGGTGGGGCGATGCGTTCGGGATCCCGTTCGCGTTCGAGGGCGTCTTCTTCTTCATGGAGGCGATCTTCGTCTCGATCTACATCTTCGGCTGGCGCAGGCTCAAGCCCTGGACGCACTTCTGGACCGGGGTGCCGATCGTGGTGGCCGGAGTCTTCGGCGCCGCGTCGGTCGTGGCCGCCAACGCATGGATGAACGCGCCGTCCGGGTTCACCCTCGACAAGAGCGGCACGATCGTGGAGGTGGATCCGATCTCGGTGATCTTCAACGACGCGATGCCGCTGATGGCGGCGCACATGCTCATCGCCGCCTACGTGGTGGGCGGCTTCCTGGTGGCGTCGGTGTACGCCTTCGGCATGTTGCGCGGACGACGAGACCGGCATCACCGGCTGGGCTTCATCATCGCGTTCTCCGTCGCCGCGGTGGCGATCCCGCTGCAGATGGCGGTCGGGGATTCGCTCGCGCGATGGGTGTACAACAACCAGCCGGTGAAGTTCGCGGCGATCGAACTGGTTCCGACCACCAAGAGCGACGTCCCGGAGACCCTGCTCGGTCATCTCAACGAGGACGGCACGGTGTCGGGGGGCATCCCGATCCCCGGTCTCGCCTCGTGGCTCTCGGATCCGAGCACGGGCAAGAAGACGGTCGTGCAGGGACTCGACACGGTGCCCGAAGATCAGCGGCCCACGATCAGGGAGGTCAACACAGTCCACCTCGCCTGGGACGTCATGGTGGGGCTGGGCACGCTCCTGCTGCTCCTGGCGCTCTGGTACTTCGCATCGTGGATCTTCCGGCGCGACATGCCGAAGAGCCGGTGGTTCCTGCGGATCGCCACCTGTGCGGGCGTCCTGGCGATCCTCGCGATGGAGGCGGGGTGGGTGGTGAGCGAGGTGGGCCGCCAGCCCTGGATCGTCTACGAGTACATGAAGGTGGAGGACGCCGCCACCGGGAACACCGGCGTCTGGATCACCTTCGTCGCGGTCGTGCTCCTGTACATCGGCGTGGCGGTGACCACGATCCTCGTGCTCCGTGGCATGAGCCGCCGGTTCCGAGAGGGCGGCGCCCCCGATGAAGATGTTCCCTACGGTCCGCGCGTGAGCTCGGCGCCGACGACGGAGGAGCGGGACCCGTGAGCACCGCCGCGGCGGTCGTGTTGTTCATCGGCGTGCTCGCGTACGCGATCTTCGGCGGCGCCGACTTCGGTGCGGGGTTCTGGGACCTCGTCGCCGGAGGAACGGAGCGCGGGGGTCGCTCGCGGACGGTGATCGATCATTCGATCGGGCCCGTGTGGGAGGCGAACCACGTCTGGCTCATCTTCACGTTCGTCGTGCTGTGGACCTGCTTCCCGGAAGCGTATGCATCGATCACGCTCACGCTGTTCGTGCCGCTGACGATCGCCGCGCTGGGCATCGTCCTCCGTGGTTCGAGCTTCGCCTTCCGCAAGGCGGTGCTGCGCACCAGCTATCGGCGGAACCTCGGCGCCATCTTCGCGATCTCGTCCGTGCTGGTGCCCTACTGCTTCGGGGCGGTCGTGGGGGGCATCGCCTCCGGTCGCGTGCCCGCTGGGGGGGTGGCGGGCGACCCGTGGGACAGTTGGGTCAACCCGACATCCATCCTCGGGGGGTCCCTGGCCGTGGTCGTGGCCGCCTATCTCGCCTCCGTCTACCTCATCTGGGACGCGCGCCGTCTCTCCGACGATGAGATGGTGGCCTACTTCCGACGCCGCGCCGTCGTCGTCGCGGTGATCGCGGGCGTCATGTCGATCGTCGGCATCTTCGTGTTTCGGGCCGATGCCCGATACCTGTTCGACGGGCTGACGTCGCGCGGACTGCCGTTCGTCCTGATCGCCGCGGTCGCCGGCGCGGGGTCGTTGTGGGCGCTGCTCCGGGCATCGCCAACGGGCGCGCGGATCCTCGCGATGACGGCCGTCGCCTCCGTCGTCCTGGCCTGGGGCGTGGCGCAGTGGGACTACATGCTCCCGGAGACCTTGACGATCTCCCAAGCGGCCGCGCCGACGGGAACGATCGTGGCGGTCCTTGTCGCTGTCGGTCTGGCCGCCGTGCTGGTGCTTCCGGGGTTCGTGATGCTCTACGTCTTGGATCAGCGAGGCTCCCTCCCTGAAGAGGGTGCGGGGTAGGGGATACTGCAAGGGATACCATCGCTCGGAGGGTGGCGTGCTCACGCCGCGCGCCGGCCGCGTTCGACGGGGGGATACGGATGTCTGATGCAGCGCACCACAGCGACCAGGCTCGATTCGACCGATGGTTCGAGCTCGAGGTCGTTCAGCCGATGGCCGACTTCCAAGACCCGAAGCAGGAGTGGCGACGGCTCTTCTCCGAATTCTTCGGGACGTTCTTCCTCGTGCTCGTGGCGGCGGGGGGAGGGATGATGGGCCAGGCCTTCCCCGGCACGATCAGTCGCACGGCCGCGGTCGTCGCGCCGGGCCTGATGGTCATGGCGATCATCCTGTTCATGGGCAAGGTCTCGGGTGCCCACCTCAACCCGGCCGTGAGCATCGCGTTCTCGCTGCGCGGAGACTTCCCCTGGCGCAGGGTGCCCGGCTACATCGTCGTCCAGCTCGCGGGTGCCGCGCTCGCCGCCTGGTTCCTGCAATCGGTGATCCACGTGTCCGCCTCGTTCGGCTCCAACTACCCGGCGAGCGGCTTCTCCTCCTTCGACGCGTTCTTGATGGAAGCGATCCTCACCCTCGGGTTGGTGAGCGTCATCTTGGGCACGGCGTCTGGCGCGCAGAACGTCGGGGTCATCGGCGCGATCGGCGTCGGGGCCTACATCGCGCTCGCCGGGTTGTGGGGCAGCCCCATCTCGGGGGCGTCCATGAACCCCGCTCGTACGTTCGGGCCCGACGTGGTGTCGGTCGACTTCACGGATTACTGGGTCTACGTCGCAGGCCCGCTCGCTGGAGCCTTGGTCGCGGTGGGCGCCGCGTTCGCCCTTCGCGGCTACGGCGGTGGCCGCGCCGGGTCGGGGGCGGCACAGGGAGCATTGGACACCGACGTCGAGGACCCGGACAAGGCGTAAGGCCACCCTCGGCCGGCGAAGGAGCTATCGGAGTCGATCGCCGACACGAGGATGGCCTCGTTCAAGACTGCCTTCAGTTCTTCGGCTGCGACCAGGTCACGGAGCGGATGTCGCAGTACGAGCCGAAGGGCACGGTCACCCGGAGCGTCCGCGCGTGGTCTTCGGGACGCCGGACCATCCACTCGGCCGTACATTCGTCGCCGATCCAGGTCGCGATATCGGCTTCGATCACCGCATCATCGCGGATCGCGCCGACGCCCTTGAGGAACCGGTACCGGACGAACGCCGGCCCGGAGGCTCCCTTGGCTGCCGTGCACTTCACGTCGAGCCACGTCGGGTGCTGGTCATCCGGTCCGATCTGGCAGCCGTCGGTGTTGCGGATACCGGAATAGTTGGTGCCGACGCGGGTCACTGGCCCGCCGGCGAGCGCAACCACCGTCGTCAAGCTGAGACTGAGCGTGATCGCAGCGAACAAAAGCCTCTTCATCCCATCCCCTCTCCTGTTCGGGATTCAAGAGCCGAGTTCTCATCCTTGCCCAAGCCGCCGGAACGGGCAAACCCCGAGGAAGGAAGGGTCGAAGGACAATGGCTATGGGTCCATCCCCCGATACCGAAGTTCGAGTAGGACTGAGACCTAGCCGAAGGGTCGATGCCAGAACGGTTGGGACACACCGATACTTGGCGCATGATCGAAGCGGGAACAGCCTGTCCGAACTGCGGCTCCGGAGCATTGATCGAACACGCCGTCCACGACGGGATGGGATGGGTTCACCAGCTGGAGTGTGAGGACTGTCGGCACATCCTCGAGTCCATCTCGTATCTGAGCCAGGAGCCGGCGTGGGTGTCGAAGTAGGTCCTCCGGGTCGCCTCGGCCGTGTCAGTCCCGCTGGCTGCCGTGGGGTCATGAGGTCATCGCTGTTCGACGCTGCGTGGAGGATCGAGGCCATCGTGCTGGTCTTCTTCGCGGTCGCCTGGACGCTCCACGCGATCTAGCTCAGTGCCGTGCGGGGCGTGGTGCTTCCCGTTGGCGGAGGGATCGAAGGGCGCCGAGGCGGACGTCCACGCATCGGTGTGGCGGACGCCGACACCAGCAGCAGGATCCCCACCGCCACGGCATCGAGGATGATGCTGCCGGCCACCATCGGGGTCTCGGAGCACGACTGCGTCCCGAGTCGCGCGCACTCACCGTCCAGCAGGGTGCGAGCGACCCACGCCAACCCGACACCCCCGGCCAGGACACCGACGGAGGCCCGCCGCAGCGACGTGGGGAAGCCTGTCGGTGCGCGAGCAAGTCGAAGCGACACCAGCCCGACGAGGACGATTCCGAGGGTGAACCCCCGGGCGGCAGCGGGGAGGCCGTCCCCGTAGCTCGCCTGGATGCCTCCGTCGATCAGATCCAGCTGCTGCAGGTTCTCCGGGACGAACACCCAGCCGACCAACCCGGCGGTCGCGCCGGCGAGGCCGCCGACGAGAGCCATGGACGCGGCGGGTGCCAGCTTCCAGAAGGACATCGCGAGACCAAGGGACACGCACATCCCCAGGAGTCCGACCGCCAGGAACGGTTCGCGCATGGCGAAGAGCGTGCCACTCCGGCATCGCAGCAAGGAAGCGGTGCCACGGCAATGCCACGCGTACCGTGCAAACCTTCACATCGGTACGTGCTCGGGATGACCGCTAGGCTGTGCCTCGATCCCGAACCGAGGATCCGCCCGCATCGAGAGCGAGGCATGCCGTGTACGTCTGCCTGTGTCTAGCGATCTCCGATCGAGCGCTCCGCGCGGCGGTCGCCGGCGGAGCGCGAACCCTCGAGTCGTTGGGGGAGGTCAGCGACGCCGGCACCGTGTGCGGCGGATGTATCGAGGAGCTGGAGCGGCTGCTTCGGGAGCGATCGGACGGCAACGACGGAGCACCAACGACCGTGCAACCGACTTGAGGAGGCGCATGTGCAGGGAAGCCCGAGGGTCATCGAGGCACTGAACGACTTGCTCACGCTCGAACTGACGGTGGTCAATCAGTACTTCGTGCATTCACGGATGTGCGTGAACTGGGGCTACGGACGGATCGCCGGGCAGCAGCGCGCGATCGCGATGGACGAGATGCGTGATGCGGAGCAGATCATCGATCGCATCCTGTTCCTGGACGGCGTGCCCAACATGCAACGGCTCGGATCGGTCACGGTTGGCGAAACCGTCAGCGAACAGTTCCAGATCGCCCTGGAGGGGGAGCATCGGGCGCTGGAGTTGCTGCATTCGGGGATCGGGATCGCCCTGGAAGAAGAGGACTCGGCGAGCCGCGAGTTCTTCGCGGGTAGGCTGCTCGAAGAGGAAGCCCACGTGGACTACGCCGAGACCCAACTGGGCTTGATCCAGCGATTGGGTGAGGCGAACTACCTCGCCCAGCAGATGGCAGATCCCTCATAGCTCAAGAGGAGCGACCGGCTGGACGCCCTTCCCAGCCTCCTGCATCATCGGGGACGTGAGTACTCCGCAAAGCGGGATCCTTGCCCTCGGAACCGCCTCACACGCCTTCCTGGAGCTCGACCTGCGCGCTCACCGGAGCGGCCCCGAACTCGTGCGCGCGATCTCTTCGCTCCGGGAGCCGAGGACCACCATCGGAGGCGTCAACCTCGTCGCAGGCTTCCGGCCGGAGCATTGGCGGGAGGCGGCGCCGGAGGATGCTCCAGCGGACGCCGAGGGCTTCGAGCACGACCTCGTCGGTATCGAAGGCTTCACCATGCCAGCGACGCAACACGACGCCGTGCTCTGGCTCTCCGGGGGTTCGTACGACGTGGTCTTCGATACCGCTCACGCCGCGCTCGCTGAGCTCGACGCTCTCGCGACGGTGGCCGGAGAAACCGCGTGCTGGCCCTACCATCACGACCGAGATCTGACCGGGTTCGTGGACGGAAGCGAGAACCCGAGTCTGATCGAGGCGGCCGAGGTCGCGCTGATCGCCGAAGGGAGCCCCGGGGAAGGAGGAACGATCCTGCTCCTGCAGCGATGGCGCCACGACGCGGTCGCATGGGGGTCGATCGGTGTCCCCCAGCAGGAGGAGGCGATGGGACGCACGAAGTCGGAGAGCGTGGAGCTCGACGACAAGGCGCCGTCCTCCCACGTGGCACGAACCGATCAAGACCGGTTCGGCAAGATCTTCCGGCGCAACATGCCATACGGAACGGTGACCGATCACGGCACGATGTTCGTCGGCTTCAGCGCGGAACAACGCCGGCTGACGGCCATGCTGGAAAGCATGGCCGGACTCACGGATGGCGTTCGTGACGCGCTCACGATCTACACCCAGCCAGTGACCGGTGCCTACTACTTCGTCCCTTCAACCGAAGCGATATCGAGGTGCACCGATAGCCAGAACGCACCGATCTAGGAACAGCCGATCCGTCTGAGCCCACGTTGGTTGACGAAGCCGAAGAGGTGGGCCTAGCTTCAGGATCAGGTTCTCGATCTGAGCCGACCACCACGATCGAAGGAGGGACCATGTCGACCCGTCTCAACCCGTACATCGCATTCGACGGCAACGCCAAGGAGGCGATGGAGTTCTATCGCGACGTGTTCGGCGGGTCGCTGAACATCAGCACGTTCGGTGAGTTCGGGAACGATGATCCCGCGGTGGCCGACAAGACGATGCACGCGATGCTCGAGACCGATAACGGGCTCACGCTCATGGCCTCGGATGGGCCCCCGGGCGCCGAGCTCACTCGCGGCGACAACATCACGATCTCGCTGAGCGGGGAAGACGCCGAGGATCTCCGGGGCTACTGGAACAAGCTCTCCGACGGTGGCTCGGTCACGATGCCCCTCGAGAAGCAGATGTGGGGAGACGAGTTCGGCATGTGCGTCGACCGGTTCGGCATCCCGTGGATGGTCGACATCGTGCCGGCGTCGACCTAGGGCGTCACTGACCGTTCTCCGGTCCGCGCCGGATCAGCAGGTTGACGGCGCTGCCGATCGCGAGACCGAGTGCGGAACCCCCGACCACGTCGAGCGGGAGGTGAGCTCCGACGTACATCCGCGCGAGGGGCACGAACCCCGAAAGCGCGGCGAGCGACCACTGCCAGCCGCCCGTCACGGACGGCAGGGCGACCACCGTCAGGGCGGCGGAGACCGCGGCGTGTCCGGATGGGAAGCCGAGGTCGCCTTCTTCAACGCCTCTGAGCTCGACGTCGCCGATGACGCCCGCCGGACGTTCCCGGCCGATGAGCCGCTTGCATGCCTTCGCCGACAGCCAGGCGGCGGTCCCGCTAACCCCGATCGCCAGTGCGAGGCGCGGTCGGTTGCGGGCGTAGGCGAGAACGGCCGATGCTGGGACCGTGCCGAAGGTCCCGTATTGCATCGGGAGCCAGATCGCCGGCCAACCGGCTTCCGGGAGGTCGTTGACGGCCCGGAACGCCAGGACCTCAGTCCGGGAGATCGGTCGGCGCGCGAGCGCCGCGGTCCCGACGAGGGTGCCGACGCCGAGGGCAAGACCGGCGAGATCTCGTGTCGACCGGGCCACGCCGCAGCCTACCGTGCCCCGCCGAGGAGCCGTTCGGAGGATTGCCAGGCTCGTTGCTCCCGTGTTTGACTCCTGCGACTCGTTGAGTCCCTAGGAGTTCGGTATGTCCCCTCGCTCCCGTCGTTCCGTGATCCTCGCCTTCGCCGCGCTGCTGGTCGGCGGAGCCACCCTGGCGGCCCCCGTCACTCCCAGCGTTGCTGCCCCTCCGGAACCCGACCCGGTGATCACCGCGGTCGGCGACATGGTGTGCCAGTCGTTCAGCCAGAGCGATGGAGAGGGGGCATGCCGATCGGACGAGGTGGCCGACCTGATCACCGGCCTGGCCCCCGATGCGTTCCTGGCGCTGGGGGACCTGCAGTACAACAACGGCTCGCTCGAGGAGTTCGAACGCGTCTACGACAAGCAGTTCGGACACCTCCTGCCCATCACGATGCCTGCGCCCGGCAATCACGAATACGAGACCGAAGGCGCGCAGGGCTACTTCGACTACTTCGGAGAGCGTGCCCACGGACCCGAGGGGTACTACTCGTTCGACCTCGGCAGCTGGCACGTCGTCTCGCTCAACTCGACCATCTGCCGCGACGACCCGGGTTGCGGTCCGGGGACGCCACAGTACGAATGGCTCGCGAACGACCTTGCCGAGCACGGCGACGCCACGTGCACCCTGGCGTTCCAGCATCACCCGACGTTCGACTGGCGGCCGTGGCAGAAGTTCGTCGATCCGGACGACCCTCGGCCGAACGGTGGCTCAGAGAACGCGATGTACCTCGACCTGTGGAAGCTCATGGACCGAACCGGCGTGGACGTGATGCTCGCGGGCCACAACCACATCTACCACCGCTGGGCGCCCCAGACAGCGAACGGCACCCGCGACGCGAACGGCATCCGTCAGTTCACGATCGGCACAGGGGGTCGATCGCTCTATCCGTTGGGTAAGAAGCCCCGGCCGGCCAACCTGCTGGCGGTCCAGAACAAGGCGTTCGGCGTGCTCCAGTTGACCCTCCACGAGGGAAGCTACGACTACGCCTGGACGGGACTGCCCACCGATCCGGTGTTCCGCGATCGCGGATCGTTCAACTGTGTGTAACCAGAGGACCTTCAGGTTCCGCGTTGCACGGCGAGGAGCAGCGCCACGCGTTCGATGAGGTCGAAGGGGATGGGCTGCTTCAGCGGGAACTTCAGCGTGCCCTTGGCCGCGCGATAGGGCGCGAGCTCTCGCTCGAACGCCTTGTCCCCCGATGGGATCGGATAGACGGCGATGTGATGTTTCCACCCCGCGAAGTACACGAAGGCGCCGCCGTCGAGCGTGAACGTGGGGATCTGATAGCTGATCGTCTCCGCGGCCTCGGGCACGGCGGCGCGGATCCTGTGACGGATCTTCTCGAGGATGATGCGTACGTCGTCGTCGGGGAATGAATCGATGTACTCGTCAACGGTCGCGAACGTCGTCGCCACTGGAGCGTCCTTCCGGTCAGAAGGCACATGATGACCCACGCAAGGCGATCGATGCCGAGACTGCCGACCACGTACCCGAATCAAAGAAGGAGCCCTCGCTGGGGGCTCCTTCACGTTTCAACGTCTCCAGATGTTCTGAAGATCGGTCGCTCAGGCCTTCCTGAGCATCAGATAGAACATCGTCGCGATGCCAAGAACGAACACAGCGATGAAGTAGAGGCCAAGCGGAGCGGCTGCGATCATGTGATCCTCCTTCCCCAAGGCCTTCGGTGATCAGGCTTTCGTGGGTCGGAAGGGTGATCAGTGCCTCGACTCATTGTCTCACCAATGGCGAGGAGCACGACCGCTAGCGTCCGCTGCGCTCCTTGATGGCGGCTTCGATCCGGGCGCAGACCGCGGGCATCTGACTGCGCATGGCCTGGAAGTCGCGGGAGTGCATCACGATCGCGCGAACGGGTGTCGTCGCGGTCACGCTGGCGGTACGGCGTTCGTGCTCCACCAGCGCGATCTCGCCGAAGAAGTCGCCCGGCCCGAGGTCGGTGAGGTGCTGATCGTCCTTGCGCACGTCCACGGTCCCTTCAAGCAGGACGAAGAACTCGTGCGCGAACCGCCCTTGGTCCACCAGCCTGAAGCCGGCGGGCTCGTCGATCTCGTCCGCCCACCGGGCGATCTGCTCGCGATCCTTCTTCGACAGTTCCGCGAACAGCGGTATCCCGTTCAGGCTCTTGGTGTCCACGCGATCTCCCTTTCGTGACGGCAGGGACAGTATGCCCCGGGCCTGGTCGGCATGAAAATGAAGGGGGCCCGAGGGCCCCCTTCATCCGTGTTCGACCGAGGGAACGCTCCTCGGCGGTCGATCGCCTCAGCCTTTGCAGACCGTCACGGTCTTGCTGGCGGTCTGGGAAACGCCGGTCGTCTTCTTCAAGAGCGTCGCCACGTTCGTGTGGTCGGCGCATCCCGACGTCGGGACGTGGATGCTTCGGTTGTAGACGAAGGTCTTCGTTCCGCACGGCGTGCCGAGCTTCTTCACCGTTCCGGCGTCCAGGACGTCGGTGATCTTCGCGCACGCGTCGATCTTGGTGAACGTGAACGGGATCTTCGTGAAGATGAAGTTCGCCGACCCCGCCGGCAGCTCCGCCCCGTTGGAGAGCGTCTGCGCCTCCCAGGTCACGGTCACGCTGTTGTTCAGCTGGCCGTAGCTGATGAGGTCGAACTCGCAGCGGTACGAGAAGGACGCTTCCGCGGTCGAGATCGTGACGTCGACCGCGTCATCGACGACGCACTCGACATCGTTGGACAGGTGGTCCGTCACGGTCACGTGGTGGACCGGGATGGTGTCGCCGTTCGCGTCGACGTTCGGGTTGAACACCGTGATCGTGCCCACCACCACGATGTTGGTCTTCAGGGCGGCCGATCGAGTGGCCTTCACCGTGTACTGGAACGCGGCGCTACCGCTTGGCTGCGTGGCGCTGTTCCGGTCGACGTCCTTCGTGAGGCCCCAGGAGTAGACCTTGTCGTAGGTGCCGCTCGCGTCCTTGACCACGGTGAGGTCGAAGGCCGAAGGAGCGTTCCCCTCCTGGATCTTGAAGGCGTCGTACTTGCACTTCGACGGCGTGACCGGGGTGCCATTCTGCAGCGAGCAGATCGCCAGGATGTAAACGCCGCCCGGGTTGGGCGTATCGGCGTAGGGAGCCAACCTGATCTTGTTATTCGCGAAGTCGTGGCTGCCCCCGTAGGAGGTGATCGTGCCACCCGTCACGGTGAACCTCCGGTTGGTGTAGGTGTCGAAGTCATCCGACAGGTTCTTGGGGGTGCCGTCGTGCGGGTTGGCCTGCCCGCCGGGGGCGAGGACCGCGAAGAAGTAGGTGCCGTCACCGACGTAGGCCACGTTCGGCCCGCCGTTCAGCCAGACGAACTGCTTGCCGTCGTAGATGTTGCAGTTGATGTCCTCGTTGCCGTTCTTGCAGTGGCCGGTGCCGTCGACGGCCGTGTTCGTCGTTGTGAAGGCGGCTCCGGTGACGGCACCGGCGCTACCGGGGATCAGTGCGAACGCCGCCAGGGTGAACATGGACAGGGCGAGCGCCAAGGAACGATGTGATCGCATGGGGGTCCTCTCGGGGGTTAAGGGGCGGTGGGGACGAGGGGTGGTGCCTGTGGGGATCTTTCGTGCTGGTCTCCTTCCTCGATGGGGAAGGTTCGTCCGTTTCGCGGAGGATATACCGATGTAGGCAGTTCGGCCTAGGACCTCCGGCCAGAAAATGCCGAGAACGGGTCAGATCTCCGTGGAGGCGAGTATGGCTCGGAGGGAACCGCTGGAAACGGAAGAGGGGCGGCTGGCGCCGCCCCTCTTTCGATGCTTCGGACCCGTTCGCTAGCAGCCCGGGCGACGGTTCGGGTTGAAGTACGTGTCGCAGGCCATGGCCTTGTAGTTGTTCCATGAGCCGGCAGACGTGTCGGCCCAGTAGTTGGTCGTGGCCTTCTCCGAGTTCCAGTAGATCAACGCCTTGATCTTGGGCATGGCCTTCAAGGATGAGCGCATGCCGGCCATCCAGTTCGCCTTCCAGCTGGGCTGGCTCTTGACCTCGACGACCCCGGTCTGCACCATCAGCGGCTGCGTCTTGGTGGCGCCCCAGGCGTAGAAGCAGTTGAAGAGGTCGGTGAAGCTCTTGGTGGACTCCGACGGCGGGATGGCGGTTCCGGCGATCCAGTCGACGTAGGCGTCACCCGGGTAGTACGACTGGGCATGGCCGCTGCAGAAGGCCGCGGCCTGCGGGTCCCAGACCCACTGCACGTTCGTGGCGCCTTCGGCGTCGAAGAGGTTCACCACGTGACGCCACGCCGCGATGAACTCCGGGCCCGTTCCGATGTACTGGATCCGGCCCGGCGCCTGCGTCATCTCGAACGCGAACCGGACGAGGATCGGCCCCGGCACCTTCTTCATCTCTCGGGCCACGGACCGGATCGTGCTGTCGTACTGACCGCGAGCGATGGCGGCGGCGCGGTTGGCATCGGGCGTGAGGCCGGTGGCCCGCCACGAAGCCATCGGCACCCTGCCTTCGTTCGTCCAGTTGATCTCCGGCTTGTAGAACAGGTCGGTGAACCCGTGGTAGCGGTGCGTGATGTCGAACTTGCGACCCAGCATCGACTCCGCGCGCCGGATCGACTCACCTTGGTCGCCCCAGCGTGGACTGATGTGGGTTCCGAACAGGATGCCGGATGTGGGTGCGACCGGTGCTCCATGAGCGGCCGGTGCGAGTCCGACGAGTGTGGCCGTGGTGGCCAGCACCAATGCGATCAACGTCCGTGTCGTGCGTTCCTTCCCTGCCATACATCCCCCTCCGCGGTGTCCACCAGCCCTCGCCCTCGGGGTACGGGCATGCCAGATACCTGCCGGCTACCTGGTAGCCATCGGGAATGGGAGCGAGTGGACACGATAGGTCGATAGGACCGTTTCGGAAGGGCTCAGCCTAAGCACATGGGTACTGCATCGACTGTAGATCTCGGCAAGTTCTCCGAAGAACGCTGTACCACAGAGGTTCTACGGGGACCGAGGGGTTTCCCCTTCATAGCAACCGACGGAGCGGTTCGGCCGGGGGAGTGATTCAGGCCTGGTCCGGGCAGGTCCCCAGCGTTCGGTCGCACAGCACGACCGCTCCCAGCCCGAAGCCGGCTCCGCCGCCGACCCGGCCCGGGGTCGTGACGAACCCCTGCCAGCGGGTTACGAGGCAGATGGCGTTGGGGTCGCTCGCGTGGATCCCGCAGGCACCCTCCGTACCGTTCATGGACCAGTCGTACTCGACCTTCAGGTTCGTGGTGGTCGCCGTACGCCACGTGATCTGACGAAGCGTGGCGTCGTACCAGTAGGCGCAGGACATCGACAGGTCACCGGGGGCACAGCCGTTGTACTCCGATCCCTTCTTCGGGTAGATGTGGACGGCTGACACCGTGTCCGGCCCGGTGGGACATCCGTTCGCGCCGAAGGAGTCGGCGAGGTTCTTCACCTGACCGAACGCCAGCGAGCTCACCGCCATGGTGCAGGTGCCTGACGCTCCCGGCTCACCGATCGCCGCGTCGTCGTTGCCCCGATACACCTGATCGATCATGAGACCGGTGAAGCCGATGATGGAGTACTTGTCGGGCGTACCGGGACACGGCGATACCTGGCCGTCCTTGCCCAGCTGACCTTCGCAGTCGTTCACGGGGAAGTACTTGATCGTGCCGATCTCGTCGTGGAGCGTCGACCAGTCGGCATTGGAGTGCCCGGTGTCGTTACAGACATAGGTCGGTTCGGAGCCGGCCGGCGACCCGTTGAGGCTCACGCCGTCCAGATAGCCGTCGACGATCCAGTCCGCGCGCGACGAACTGCCCGCGTTGCTGCAGTTTTCGGTGGGGTCGACGCCCCATTGGTCGAGGTTCATGAAGCCCCAGGTGGCGTCGCCCAACGTGGCGTCGCCGTTGTTGTACCAGAAGGCGCAGGTGTCCCCGATCTCGACACCGTCGGGCACCTTGCAGACCCCTTGCAGGTACCCCGAGTCGAGGACGATCGGCGCCGCGAACGAACTGGCGGCCGGCCCCCATGCTGCTGTGGCGCGGGCCGTCACGGCTGCCGTGTCGCCGAGCCCCAGGACGCCGGCGAAGAACACCGACTGAGGGGTCGAATACTGCACCGTCACGTACCCGGGGCCGTCGTCGCATCCCACGATGTCGGTGACGCCGCCGTTCTCGGCCACGAGGTCCGACACATTGGCCGCGGCATAGATGTCGGCCCGGCTCTCCGGCGAGAAGGTGTCCTCGATGTTGGCGCAGGACTTCGCGGCGGCGAGCGCGGCGGCGTCGGCACCGTTGACCATCGATCGGCGTCGCAGGAGCAGTCCTCCCACATCGACCGTCAAGACCAACATGCCGAAGATGGCCACCAGCGAGAGCGCCGTGATGACGACGATCGCTCCGTCCTCGTCCTGACCCCGTCTGCGCACCTGCCCGGCCTCCATGGGTGATCGCACCGCTCACGCGATCGCTACCTTGAGATCGCCTCACCGGTTCGCCAGCACTCGGCCGAACGTCCACGGATATACCTTGTACGGGGGATTCCATCTCAGCCCTTCGGCCAGGACTCCAGCTACAACAGAGACCTGCCGACATCGGTCGGGAGTGCCATGACCCTGGGAACGCAGTTCAACACCGTGATGACGGCCGCGCGGACCGGCGCGCCGTGGGCCCTCGAGGCCCTGTATCGGGATCTGCAGCCCCGAGTGCTGCGGTATCTGCGCGTGCACGAGCCCGGCGTGGCCGAAGACCTCGCGTCCGACACCTGGATCGGGGTCGCGAAGGGCGTGCCGGGCTTCCTGGGAGGAGAAGAGGAGTTCCACGCCCTCGTCTTCACGGTCGCCCGGCGAAGGGTCTTGGACCACCGTAGGACGGAGGCGCGGCGCCGGACGGCGCCGAGCGACCCGGGGTCGCTGGAAGGATTGGGGCCCGTGGCGGATGCGGAGTCGGACGCGATGGATCGCCTCGGTGAGGGGTGGGCGCTTAGGCTCGTGTCGGAACTCCCACCCGACCAAGCGGACGTGGTGCTGCTGCGGGTGATGGGGGACCTCTCGGTGAAGGACGTCGCTTCGATCCTCGACAAGCAGCCCGGAGCTGTTCGCGCCCTGCAACACCGCGCGATCCGCAGATTGGCAGCGCGACTCGGCGAGGAGGCCGTAACGCCATGACGTTCTACCGCGATGTACCCGATGACATGATGTCCGCAAACGACGTCGAACTCGCCGACGCCCTGCTCGAGGGCACGCTCGATACGGCTGAAGCGCCTTCCTACGCAGGCGTTGCCGAACTGATCCGCGCCCTGGACGAAGGTCCAGATGAGGACCTCGATCCTGAGCGAGCGCGGGCCACGGTGGCGGCCATGGCCGCGGTGATCGATGCACTCCCGACCCCCTCGAGGGTGCCCTCCGCGGCCGTGACCACTCCCGTGCGACCGCGACGTCGGATCCGTGCGAAGGTGGCCGGCGTGGCGCTTGCGGCGTCGATGCTGGGAACCGGCGG
>Ga0190274_10000697_pt1 | contig 19622 bp, 19 predicted proteins | sample Popmic531T_FD_133002 | JGI IMG/M metagenome (GOLD analysis project Ga0190274, IMG submission 133002) | Populus adjacent soil microbial communities from riparian zone of Yellowstone River, Montana, USA - 531 T | ecosystem: Environmental > Terrestrial > Soil > Riparian zone | place: USA: Montana... | reverse complement strand
GTGCTGAGGGATGCCCTGGCGCGGACTCGAACCGCGATGCCTTTCGGCACTACCCCCTCAAGATAGCGTGTCTACCAGTTTCACCACCAGGGCGGCGAGGCACGAACATACCGACCCCTCGCGAGTCGGTCAACCCTGACGCAAGTCGTTCAGCCGCCTTGCAATCCGATGCTGATGCTGAAGTTGATCACCCGCTCGGTATAGCCCGGAAAGTATCCGTCCGGATAGTACCCGCCGCCATACCACTCCTGATACCAGTCTACCCCGGGAGTGATGAAGAACTTCGAGCTCAAGGGGAACTCCCAGCCCACGCCGAGGAGGGTGCTGAAGCCGTTGTTGCCGGAGCTGGCATAGTAGTAGTAGTTGTCGCTGACGCTGCTCCAGGCGTACCCCACCCCACCGCGGAAATTGAGGCCGGCGGACCTGATGGGGTAGACCTGGATGATCGGCATGAGGGTGACCAGCGTCTCCGTGATGCTGCCGGAATAGTTGGTCCACACATTCACCTCGCCGCCCAGGCGCAGCACCTGCTTGACGGTGCCACCCAGGCGAAAGTTGAACGTGGGGCGCCAGAGCGCATCGGAATAGCCGAAGGCGTCGCCATCGAGGTCGACGTTCTCCATTCCCGCCCCGAATCCCATGCTGCCCCAGAATCCACCCCTCAGCGGTGCCGGCCCTACCTCGGCGATGCCCTTCCGCGGCGGCGTCTGGGCCTCAAGCTGGGACGACATCGCGACCACGAGCAGGGCTGCTGCGAATCGGCGGAACATGGCGATCGCCTCACGAATGGGCTGTTGAATTGGTGATCCCCCGCTCTCGAGGCAAGGGTCGGACCACGCCTCCACCCCTCCTATCTTTGGGGCGTCCTTGAGCTTGGCCCGGGGCCGGCCGGGGAATGTCCTCTGCCCCAGACAATAATGTCACCTCGCGCGCGCATCTTCTTTGTTGCCTTCATGTTCCTCGTCGCCGCCGTGTGCGTGCGGCTGGGGATGTGGCAGCGCGGCCGTCTCCTGGCCCGGCGCGCCGCCAACGCCACCGCCTTCAGCGCTCGCGCCGCGCCGACCGTGGATCTTGCCACCGCACCCGACACCCCGCTCGCCGACCGCCGCGTCACCGCGCACGGCACCTTCGATCACGCGCATGACATGCTGCTCCGCGGACAGGTGCTCTCCGGGGCGCCCGGTGTCGTCGTCGTCACCCCGCTCCTGAACGTCCGCGGCGACTCGGCGCTGCTCGTTGTCCGGGGATTTCTCCCCGCATCTGACGGCATCTCCGTGCCCCGGCTCGACTCGCTGCGGGAACCCGGTGAACGAACCATCGCCGGCATTGCGCGGAGCCTGCCTTTGCAGACCGGGCGCGGGCAGCCGCTGTCGCGCGATGGACGGATGACCTGGAAGGAACTGGAGATGGAACCGCTGCGGAGGGAACTGCCCTACCCGCTGATGAGCGTCCTGCTCTTCGCGACACCGGCGGCGGGGCAGCCCGCCTGGCCCCGCCGCCTCGAGCCGCCGCCGCTGGACGACGGCCCGCACAAGAGCTACATGCTGCAGTGGTTCGGGTTCGCCACGGTCGCGGTCATCATGGCGTTGATTGTGCTGCGGCGCCGTCAAGCTGCTGAATGGTCTGAACCGACGGCCGCTTCGTCTTCTCCAGCCCCGCCGCCACCCGCTCATTCTCCTTGAGCACGCGCAGGACGTTGTAGCGCGCCAGCTTCTTCAGGTCCTCATCGCTCCAGCCACGACGGATCAGCTCCGCGAACAACGCCGGAAACGTCGAGACGTCCTGCAGCCCGGTGGGCGTGGTATCGATCCCGTCGAAGTCACTCCCGATGCCGACATGATCGGCCCCAGCGATCTTCTTCACATGATCGAAGTGGTCGGCCACCTCGGCCAGGGTCGCCTTCGGTGCCGGGTTCGCCTTGAGCCATTCCGCACGCTGGGCCTTCACCGCCGCCGTATCCGTCTCTGCCACGCCTACCGGCTTCCAGTCCCGGGCCTTTGCCTCCCACTGCATCACCTCGTTCGACACGAAGGCCGGCACGAACGTCACCATTACGACGCCGCCGTTGCTGGGCATCCGGGCCAGGATGGAGTCGGGCACATTGCGGGGATAATCCACCAGCGCCCGCGCCGAGGAATGGGAGAAGATGACCGGCGACTGGGTAACGTCGAGGGCATCGCTCATGACGCCGGGTGACACGTGCGACAGATCCACCATCATCCCGAGCCGGTTCATCTCGAGCACGACCTCGCGCCCGAACGCCGTGAGCCCGCTGTGCACCGGCTTGTCGAGCGCCGCATCGGCCCAGTCGAGCGTCACGTTGTGCGTGAGCGTCATGTAGCGCGCGCCGAGATCGTAATACATCCGGAGGGCGCCGAGGGAATTCTCGATGGCGTGGCCACCCTCCATGCCGAGGAGGCTGGCGATCTTGCCGGCCTTGTTGGCCGCCTCGATGTCGGCCGCGGTGAGCGCGAGCGTGAACTTGTCCGGGTACTTCGCGATGAACCGCCGCGCGATGTCGAACTCCTCGAGCTGGATCCTCGCGTAGCCACTGTCCTTCACCTCGCCGGGCACGTAGATCGACCAGAACTGGCCTCCGACACCACCCGCCGCGAGCCGCGCGAAGTCCGTGTGTCCCGGTGTCGTCTGCCGCAGGTCGTACGCGTCCACATCGAACGGCGCCGTCTTGCTGGTGCGGATTTTCCACGCCAGGTCATTGTGGCCGTCGATGATCGGTGCCGCCTTGATGATGGCCCTGGCATGCTCGAGGGACTTGTCCGTCTGGCTCATGGCGGTGGTCGACATTAGTGAGGACAGCGTAAGGAGGAACAGCAACGGGCGTAAGGAGGAACTGCGACAGCGGACGCGAGACGCTGTAGCACGGCATCGTCCCCCGACAACACTTCGACCACTTTTCATTGTGCTCATCTCCAAGAGAGTTTCCTCACGCAGTTGCAGTTCCTCCTCACGCTCTTTCGGTTCCGCGCCGGGACAACTGCACCAGTTCAGGCCGGATCACGAACTCGGGACAGATCGTCTGGTCGAATTCGTACGGGCCGCCCGTCTCGGCATCCGTCCACGGGAATCCCCGGCACACGACCGGATAATAGGACTGCGCGTGGATGCTGCACCCACCGTCCTGCATGAACACGCAGCGTCCTCCCTTCACCCGGGTGCGCCATTCGCCCCAGCGGGTGCGGTACACCTTGCCCTCCCCGTGCGCGCCCACGATCGCGGCGACCTCCTGCTCACTCACCGTGGCCCCGTAGGCACAGCACGCTGAATCATGCGGGCAGGGATAACAGGGCAGCGCAGGAAACTCACTCATCGACGCGGTGCGATCTCGGGCAAGACGCGACCCGACACGGGTTCGGTGGGGCGAACCCCGGCCAGGGCGGCGAAGGTTGGCCCGATGTCCTCGGTCGTCACCTTTCGCGCGATTCGCCTGGGGGCGAGTCCGGGACCCATGAAGATTATCGGGACGTGCCTGTCCATGCGCTGGGTCGAGCCGTGATTGGTCCACCCCGGCGTATCGGTCCAGATCCACCCCGGCTTGCTGACCGCCGCGATCAGCCACCCCTGTTGCGGGGGGATGGCCCGGCGCCAGAGCCGCGCCTCCTCGTCGCTGGCGGGCGCCCGCGCCAGCGCGCGGGGGGTGAACACGCGCCCCACGCCGGGCATCGATCGCGCCTCGCGCGCCAGCGCATCGGCAAGACTGTCCACATTCACTCCCCGGGCACGGAGCGCATCAACGTCGGCGGTGAGGAACCCGAGGTCCCAGGTGATTCCGAGCGGAATGCCATAGCGCGACAGATACGCCTGCGACAGCCGCTGCGCCATCGCCTTCAACGACACCCGGCCGCCCTGCCCGGTCATCTCGGGAAACGGCTGGACACCATGGTCGGCCGTCAGGGCGAAGACCGTTCGTTCGCGGGGGACCAGGACGGCAAGCGAGTCGAGGAACCAGCCCAGCCAGTGGTCGATCCGCAGGAGCTGGTCGTGCATCTCCCGCGAGGCGGGACCAAAGTTGTGACCAATGCGGTCGGTGGTCGACAAGGAGATCACCAGCAGGTCGGTGCCCCCGCGCTGGCCGACACCCGTGCGGCTCACGCCTTCGAGCGCCAGATCGAGCGTGAGCGAATCCATCCAGGGGTAGTTGCGCAGCCTCAGGAGCATCTGGCCGGTATCGGCAGGCAGCCGGTGGGGGAAGGTGAAGTCATGTTCCCCGAACTCCGAGTTCTCGTATGACATCGAGTCGGGTTCGGCGTACGCCGGCGGGTCGCGGAAAAGCTCCCATTCCCTGCCCGTCAGCGCTGCCGCCCCTCCCCGCATGTTCCAGGCATGGAGCCAGGAAGGCACCGTGTCGGCGTACCAGCTGCTGGTGGTGAACACGCCGCCGGCATACCAGTACACATTGCCTCGCGCGCGGCCGACCGGCAGGATCGCCGCGCGGTCCTTCCGCGACACCGCCAGGACGCGCGCGCCGGAGTCGCGGGCCAGGAGCCAGTCATACAATCCGGTGCCAAGAAAACGCCGCGGCGACGACCCAGGCCATGTCGAGTCACGGGTCCGGGACGATGCGGGAAGCAGTACGGTCGCCGAGTCGATGACACCGAGATCGTTGGCGACAATACCGGTGCTCGCCGGCGGCCGCCCTGAGAGCACCGTCGAGTGCCCCGGGGCGGTCTCGGTGAGGGCGTGATCCTGGAATGCGCTGGTGAATACGACACCGCTGCGCAGGAACCGACCGAGCCCACCGGTGAACTCACGGCCGTAATGGTCGAAATAGTCCGGCCGCATCTGGTCGATGACGATGAGGACTTCGAGCTTCGGGCGGGCGGCAGTCTGGGCAGCAACCGGAGCGGCCGACAGTGCCAGGAGAACGGCCGGCAAGCGGCACAGGAGCGAAAATGAAACCATGGGGCGTAAGCCTAACCGGGGCCGCCTGCTCTTGGCAGCGGCCCCGGCGACTCAGCGAACGGTAGAGCCCGTCTTACTGCGGTGTGACCCGCTCCCAGCGACTGCGCACGCCGTCGGAGTAGGTGATATCGAGCGTGCGTCCAGCTGCGGCGCCAATGCCTGCATGTCCGCGACGCGCGAGCGCGAGGATCTCGCCGGTCGCGGCATCCCGCACCATTGCCATGGGATACGCGGAGGCATTCCATGAGAGCTGCACGCCACCACTCACCACCCGGGCCTGGCGATCGGGCATGGGCAGCAGCTGGCGCAAAAGCGTCGCTCCCCTGCCCTGGGCGCTCATCGCCGCAACGCTCGACAATTCCGCGTCACGACCAGCGCCCCGCACCCGCAGGCGGGCGAGACGGTCGGAACGGCTGGCATTGAACGGGATTGCGAAGGCAAACTGTCGCTGTCCCGCGCCCTGGTCGGCCACCTGCTCGCCCTCGAACTGGTAGCTGAACAGGACGCCGCCCCCCGCATCGAGGCCCTCGAGCGTGTACGGCCCACGCGACACCGGGACCTGTGGGGGCGCGGAGACTTCAAACGCGGGTTCGAGTGTCACCACGCCATTCTCGATGCGGCCCCACACCAGGAGGCCCGACTGCGCACCGGCGACGAGCGTGCCGGAAATCAGCTGGCGGTAGTTGAGCGCCTTCTGGTAGTTGTACTCGCTGATCCAGTTGGTGCCGCCGCAATAGCCCATGAGGTCGAAGCTTCCCGGCGACTTGAGCGTGAGCGATGCCACGTCCAGTCCCCAGACACCGATGGTGCCGTCCGACCGGGGAAACGACGGATCCTCACCGCCGGGGGTGCAGGCAGGCGCGTGCTGAAGGCTGAAGTTGTGCCCGAGCTCGTGCGCCAGCACGCCGTCACCGCTCGGCAGCCGGTCCCACCCCACGGCCGTCTTCCCCGGCACGTACCCGATGCCGGCGATGCCGCTCCCGTAAGTGGTCTTCACCACGCCATAGAAGTTCTTGCCGGTGCCGTCGGCAACCTGGAGCAGCCTGATCTCGTTCAGCAATGTGCTCCACTCGCTGCTCCCGTTGCTCGTCAGGCTGTCGACGCTGGAACTGTAGGGCGTCACGCGCAGGGAGACGTTCACGGTTTCCAGCGGCATCACCTTCTTGAGCGTCGCGACGAACTGGTCCCTGTTGCCCGCCGTCACATTGCCGGTCAGGCCGCCGAGGATCACCGGAACCATGTGGAGGTTGAGCGGTGCCACGGCCCGGACGTCGAGCGCCTCCTGCACCCCGGACGCGGGATAGCTGTTGTCAGTCTCGTTGCTCTCAGGTACGCCGTTGCCGGGGTCGACGTCCGCGAGGATGCGCATCCCCGCCGTCACCTGCGACGCCGGGATGAGCGTGTTCCACGACCCGACGAGCATGCCCTGGTCCACCACGGTCGGCACGCTCGCCGACGATGCGGGCAGCGTGTAGGTGGCTACTGGCGCCGGGTTCGAGCCCTGGTACAGGCGCACGCGAACCGCGGGCGCAGCCGTGTTGGGCTGGTTGGCGCGCACGAAGACGCGGAGGTAGGCATCGCGATTGGCGATGAGCGGCACCGTGTCGTCGTACGACTGCACCGACTGGGTGATCGTAGCGCCGTCGATCACCAGGTTGATCGACGGCGGCAGCGACAGCGTGTACGACACGCCGGCGGAGGTGGATTGGCCGGCAACGACCTGCACCTGCTGGCTCGCCGGGTTCGGATTATAGGTGTTTGCCCCCGAGGTGACGCTCGCCGCGGCGATGGAATACGGCCCCGGAGCCAGTCCCGCGAGCGTCGTCGTGCCGGTCACGGCCCGGGAGAATCCCGACCCGTTCGTCACGAGGACGCTGGCATTGGTACCGCCAGGCAATCCGGAGACCGTCAGGACGATCTGGCTGTTCTGCTGCGCATACGTGACGCTCACCGGCACGCGCGTGGTGGACGCCGGCACATCCACGCTCTGCGACGGCGTCGAGGGCGCAAAGGTGTTCCCGCCCGCCGAAACGACCGCCGCGGAGACCGTGTACGTGCCGGGGGCCAGTCCATCGACGGTGCCGGTCGAGGCCAGCGCACGACTGAACCCGCCCGGGCCCGTCATCGTGATGCCGGCAGCGGTCCCCGCCGGCAATCCGGTCACGGTCAGCGCGATGCCACCGGTGGTGGGCGGTGAGAGCGGGTCATCTCCGCCGCCGCAACCGGCCGCGGCGAGGGAAATGACGAATGGGGTAAGCCGGACGCACCGGCGGATCGGTCGATTCATTTATCTGCCGAGGAGAAAAACGGATACCCCGGGCATGAAGCAACCCCGGTGCCGCAATGGCGGCCCGGGGCAGTGTTTCTAACCAATTGTCCAGTTGTGGCTTAGCCTCGTGCTTCGTGACCTGCCAAGGGCGGCGTTTCCGCCCGGATGGTGCCCTGCGATGCCTCAGGGCGATCAGCCTACTGCTGGATCGCCTCGAGGGCGATCTCGATCTCCACGTCGTCGCCCAGCATGGCGCCGCCGTCCACGGTCTGGTTCCAGTTGAGGTTGTACTGCTTGCGGTTGATCAAGGTCGAGCCCTCGAATGCCACCCGCTGCTTCCCGTTCATGTCCTTCGCCAGGCCCCGGTACTCGCCCGAGAGCACGACCGGATGCGTGCGGCCCTTGATGGTGAGCAGGCCACCCATCTCGAAATTGCTGTCGGCCGCGACGATTCCCGTGCTCTCGAACGTGATCAGCGGAAAGCTGTCGACGGCGAAGAAGTTCGGGGAGCGCAGGTCGGCATCGCGCGTCGCATTGTTCGTGTTGATGCTGCTCGTCTGGATGTAGACGTTGACCGTCCCGGTGCGCCAGTCGCTGGTGCCGGTGACGAGCGTCGCGTTGAAGCGCGTGAAGGATCCGCGGACCCGCCCCACCAAGTGGCGGATGCGAAAGGTCACCTCCGAGTGATCCGGGTCGACCACCCAATGCACGCCGCCCGACGCAGGTTTGGTGTACGTCTTCGTCTGCGTCCATTGCTGCGTCTGTGTCTGCGTCGGCCGCTGCGTCTGCGCCTGCGCGCCAAGCACTCCCGGCACCAGTATGGCGGCCAGCCCGAGCCGCCGCACCATCAGCATCGCCATCACGTCCTCCCCGTTGGGGCCGGCCTCGTGCGGGCCGACTGCCATCAAACTGGGAAGGGAGCCATGAAGCCACTGGTCGTTGAACATGAAGGCCTGTTCATCCCCGCTTGACCGCAGGCCGGGTCCGGCCATCTTCCCCCCCGTGAATCTCGCCATGATGCGTTCTCTGGTCCGCCCGCTCCTGCTGCTCCTCCTCCTGGCCGCACCGGCATCGGCTCAGGTCCGCCTGCCGAAGCTGTTCGGCGGTCCTTCGCCCCAGCGCGACTCCACCCGGGTGGACTCCACCCCCCGGGCGCCGCAGACGGTGGAACCGAACTCGCCGCGCCAGTCACTGGAGACGTACTTCGAGCTCGCGCGCGATGGCCGCTGGTCCGAGGCCGCGCGATACCTGAGCATCGAGCCGGCCGACTCGGCCCGCGGAGCCCAGCTGGCGCAGCGGCTCAAGGTGGTGCTGGACCGTCACCTCTGGATCGACCTCGACCAGGTATCCCCACTCGCCGACGGAGACACGACCGACGGGCTCCGCGGCCAGCTCGACCAGGTCGGGACCATCCCCAGGCCCAATGGCCTGAACGAACCGGTACGGATCACCCGCGTCACCCGCGGCAGCAATTCCTGGTGGGCCTTCACCCCCTCGGTGGTGCGCCAGGTGGACACCTGGTACTCGGAACTGGGCGACAACTGGATTCGCGAACTCTTTCCCGAGCCGCTCCAGCGCACCGGTCCGCTCCGGCTGCAGTGGTTTCAGTGGCTGACACTCCTGGTCCTCATCCCGCTGATCGTGCTGCTCGGCACGGCACTCCAGCGCCTGCTCACGCTCACGCTGCACGCGATCGTGCGCCGCACCCCGGGCACGTGGGACGACGACCTTCTCCCCCCGCTGCGCGCGCCACTCCTGCTCTTCTGCGTGGCGCTGTTCGTGGGACCGACGACCGCCTGGCTCGGCCTGAACTCGCTGGTCGAGGGATTCATCTCGAGCCTGGTCAAGGCCGCCGTCACCGCCGCGCTCTTCTGGGCGCTGATCCGCGCCCTGGGCGTCATCGAGAAGCGTGTCATCGCCTCTGCGTGGGCGGCCCAGCGCGCCGATGTGTTGTCGCTGGCACCGCTTGGCGGACGGCTGGCGAAGGTACTGGTCGGCTTCCTCGGTTTTGCGGCTGTGCTATCGCAGTTCAACATCCCGGTGGGGACGCTGCTCGCCGGTCTCGGCATCGGCGGCATCGCGATCGCGCTCGGCGCACAGAAGACGCTGGAGAACGTGATCGGCTCCATCGCCATCGTGAGCGACAAGCCCTTCGAAGTGGGCGACTGGATCAAGGTGGAGGACATCGAGGGGACCGTGGAGCAGGTGGGCATCCGCTCGACACGGATCCGCACCTTCGACCGCACGATCATCAGCTACCCGAACGGACGGCTCGCCGACATGCGACTGGAATCGTTCTCCGCGCGCGACCGCTTCCGGCTCAACACGACGATCGGCCTGGTCTACGACACCAAGGCCACGCAGATCCGGCACATCATCGGGGAAATCGAGGCGGCACTCAAGGGAAATCCCAAGGTCTGGCAGGAGACGATCATCGTCCGCCTGGACAACCTCGGGGCCTATTCGCTGAACATCCGCATCATCGCCTGGTTCCTGGCGAAGGACACGATGGAGTACCGTGAGCTCAACCAGGAATTCCTGCTGCAGGTGCTGGAGATCGTGGAACGCGCTGACAGCGGCTTCGCGTTCCCGACCCAGACGCTGGTCATGCCATCCACACCAGCCCCACCTCGTGCACCTGAACGTCCGACCCCTTCGGCTTGATGGTGATGGTCTCGAGGGGCTCGCTCTGCGCGTCGAAGCCACCCTGCAGCGACCCGGCCTGCTCCCCGATCTGCTGATCGAGGTCTGCCAGCGCCTGCCGCACTGATTCGGCGCTCTCGTTGGCTCGGGTCACGTCGCCCGATTCCTTCTGCACCCGCCCGACCCCGCGTGCCGCCGTCCCCATCCGTGACACATTTGTCGAGCTCACCGCCTTCCGGCTGAACAGCGCGCCGAGCACCGCCGTGCCGAAGGACACCGCGGTCTGCAGTTTCTGCGAGCTCGCCTCCTGCGATTCCCGCTGCACCCGCTGCTCCGCCCGCTGCAGCCGGTCCACCAGCGCGGCCCGCTTCGCCGCGAACTTCTGCCGGATCGACTCCACCGACGCATCGCGCTGCTCCCGCGAATTGTTCTGCAGGCGGATCCGGAACTCCTTCTCCGTTTCTCCCGGCTGCGAGATGAGCTTCAGCGCGGCACTCCGGTAGAGCGTGATCACCTCGTTCGCCTTGAGCCACTGGGTGTACGCCCTGGTCCACGCGGCGTAGCTCTTCTCCTTGAGGGCCGCGGACGGCACCGGAGCAAAGCTCCCCTCGGCGGGCGCACCCTTGCCGATCGTCGCGAGGTCGGCTTCCAGAGAATCGGCGGTGCTCCAGTCCACCGGAACTGGTCCGTTACCGAACGCCACGGTGTGAAGCACCCGTTCGGTGCGGTTGATCCCGTACCTGGCACTGGAGATTGTCACGTCGGCGACGCCGAGCAGTCTCGGCTGGTACGTCGCCTCACCATCAGCCTGGAGGTGGAACTGGGGAATGCCTGCAGGCACCGATGGTGGCCCCGAGGCACCGCCATCCGTCACCGGTGCGGCCCGCCGGCTCGCGCCGGCTGGCGCCGCTGCCGCCGGCGCGACCGGTGCCGGCGGCGCGAGCCGCTTGATCTGCTCGCGCGTGAGCGGTCCGGCGAGGTAGGACATCGTCCAGCGCGTCTGGAAGATGGTCGGCTTCGACTCGTGCACGCTGTGCAGCAGGAACACCCGCTTGCCCAGGCTCGCGATCAGCTGCTCCATCGCGCCACGGTCGAAGGTGCCACTGGCCGATGCTCCTTCCAGCCCATCCATCACGCGCGCCTTGTCCCGTTCGGTCTGCAGGCGCCCGATGCACCAGGTACCGGCGTTCGACAGCGCCTTGTAGTCCAGGTCAACCGGGTTCTGCGTGGCGAGCACGACCCCGAGGCCGTAGGCCCGCGCCTGTTTGAGCAGCGTGAGGAAGAGCGCCTTGGTCGGCGGGTTCGCGACCGGAGGGAGATACCCGAAGATCTCGTCCATGTAGAGGATGGCACGCAGCGATCCCGTGCCAGGTTGCTGTCGCATCCAGCCGATCAGGTCGTTGAGCAGCATGGACACGAAGAACATCCGCTCCGCATCGCCCAGGTGCGCGATGGACAGGACGGAGACACGCGGCTTCCCCGCATCGGTGTAGAGCAGCCTCGAAGCATCGAGCGGGACGCCCGACATCCATGCCTCGAACCCCGGCGCGGCGAGGAGGTTGTTGATCTGCATCGCCAGCGCAGCGCGCTCCTTCGGTGGAAAGACCTGGTCCACCTCCATGACGCCGATCTTCTCGAACGGCGGATTCTGGATCTGGCCGATCAGTCCGGGCAGATCGAGGTCTCTTCCCGCGGCCCAGGCGCGCTGCAGGATGTTCGACACCAGGATGTGCTCGCGGCTCGTGATGGGGTCGGCATCGATGCTCAGCAGCGCCAGCACGCTGCTCGCCGTGGTCTGCAGCCGCTCACGTAAGAGATCGGGGTCATTGCGGATCGCTTCCGGTGGCGCGGTGAATGCGCGCAGCACGGAGATCGGGGCTCCCGCGGTGCTGCCGGGAGTGTAGATCGCGAAATCGGCTGCTTCGCGAAGGCGCGAGATCCGCTCCCCCGACTGGCCCCAGTCGGCCAGCCCCTTCTCCCACGACGATGCCTGCTCCTCAGCGAATTGCTGCCGGGTCAGTCCCTTTGCTTCGGCTTCCTGCGCGCTGACCCACGGTTCGAAGTCGGTGGGCTTCAAGCCTGGGAACGTCAGCAGCAGGTCCCCGAGATCCCCTTTGGGATCGATCGCAATCACCGGAATGCGGTCCATCGCCGCTTCCTCGATCATGCCGATGCCGAGGCCGGTCTTGCCGCTTCCCGTCATGCCGATGATCACCGCGTGGGTCGTCAGGTCCTTCGAGTCATACAGGACCAGGTCATCGGTGCGCTTGCCGGCGGCGAGGTCCTGGACTTTTCCGAGGTAAAACGCACCCAGCTTTTCGAAGTCTTCCATGCGGCCGAAGGTCTGAAGGGGAAGTATTGGCCACCGAGGTCGCCTGAATACTGCCCCATCCCGGAGCCGTGACAAGGATAAGTTAATAGGCTATATTAGCCTTTGGCTCGGGCCATACTAGTCTAGACTATCAAGATCACATCAAAGAGCCAAAATAGACCAATCATGCGCTACGAACCTATCTCTATCGTCAAGAACAACTTATCCGCGCTCATCCGCGAAGTTCAACAGGGTGAGACCATCGTGGTCACAGATCGCGGGCGGCCTGTGGCTCGCCTCGAAGCCATGGGGGACATGGAACAGGTGGATGCCAGGCTCCGCATCTTGGTCGACGATGGACTGGTTTCCCTGCCCCGGAAACCTGCGGACGCGAGCGTTCTCGAGCTCCCCATGCCCACCGTTGTGGCCGGGCCGAGCGCCGTGGACTACCTCCTCGAGGAACGGGAGGGTGGCCGATGAAGTTCTGGGACTCGTCTGCCCTTATCCCACTCATGTTGCCGGAGCCCGAGACCCGCGCGCTCGGCACCCTGCTCAAGGCCGATCCCGTGATTGCGGCGTGGTGGGGCACCCGAATCGAGTGCGCCGCCGCCATCGCGCGACTGGAGCGCGAACGGCGGGTTACGGGACAGCACATGGCTCAGGCTCGATCGCGCCTCGACCTCCTGGCCGACCAATGGATCGAGATCGCACCGTCTCCGCAGGTCCGCGACCAAGCTGAGCGCCTGGTCCGGGTGCATACCCTCCGCTCCGCCGATGCGCATCAGCTCGCGGCGGCCCTGGTGGCCAGCCAGCATCGTCCGGGCAGCCTGGAGCTCGTCACCATTGACCAGCGGCTCGCCGACGCGGCGCGCCGTGAGGGGTTCCGGCTGCTTCCAAACTGACATGTGGGGGGTTCGCGTGGTACAGTGGGGAGAAGAACATCGCCTACGCCTGCAGATTCCAGTTCCCGGCGCGCCTGTGCCCGAAGCAGCGTGCCGTCAATCGGGGCCGTGAACTGACCGATCGGCCGGCAGCACCAGGTCGGCCGCTATTGCATCCATCTGTTTTCCCCTGAGGCGGGCCCACCTCGGAAGTCGCAGCGCCCCGTTCGCCAGCATCGCCGCACCCATCGCCGCAAACAATGCGACCCCAGGTAGTGACGCACCCAGTTGCCCACCAACCGCCCCGGCAATGGCGACCGCCCCCGCCGCACCGACCATCACCAGGCCGGTAGCGATGCTGGCACGCGCCGCGCCATTGAGCGTGCGCAGGCGCAGGCGGTGACCACCATGTACCGGTTCGAGGAGCGCCTGGAGGTTGCCGTTGGTCCACTGCCGCAGCGAGCCGGTGGAGGACATCGTCCCGCGTGCGTTGAAGGTCTCGCGCAACTGCACGACCAGGCGCTCCCACTCGGCGTCGGTCATCGAACGCTCGAGGGCGACGGTCCGCTCCACCGTGAGGGGGAGTCCAAGGAATCTCGTCGGCTGCGTCGGTGGCCCCGCGTCAATCGTCCGTGCGGCGAGCGCGATCGCTTCCGGCGAGATGCCGACTTCACGCCCGATCTCCTTCAGTTCCGCGAGGGTCAGGCCCTCCGTGCGGCCGGCGCCGGGCAATGCCTGCTGCGATGTTTCGGAGGCCTTCTGGAAGATGACTGCCACCTCCTCGTCACTGTAGCGTCGATCAGTCATCGGCAAACACACCCTCTCCCAGCACCTTGATGAACGCCCCGGGAGCCACTGCCCGGAATATGGTGTCGTGCGCCAGGTCCGGCCGGGGCGCATAGATGACCAGCAGGCTGCCAGGTGGATGGGACTTCAGGATGCCGGCGAGTTCGGCCGTTCCATCCGCAATCTTCGGTTCGTTGGCGGCGGCGAGATACAGCACGCGCCCCGAGGTGTTCGGGGTTCCACCGGGCGCGCGCGCCAGTCGAACCACCGCACCTTCATTCCACCACACACTGGGGCTCAACGCGATGTACCCGCGAAAGAGCGCTGGTTCCAGCAGAAGCGTCTCCACGACGAAGAGCCCCGCGAGGGATTCACCGACGATCACCGCCTTGCCGGTTGTGCGGTAGCGACGCTTCACCTCGGGCATCAACTCGTCGCGTATGAAGGCTCGAAATGCCGCCGACCCGCCGACGCGCGGCGCGATCGCGCTGTCTGCGGCCACTGTGGTGGGGCCGGTCAGGTCGCGGCGGCGCTCGGTATTCTCGATCCCGACGAGAATCACGGGACGGATGCGCCTGAGCGCGATGAGCGAGTCGACGGTCGTCATGACATGCGGGAAGTCCTCCGCCATGCCACCATCGAGCATGTAGAGGACCGGGAGCGTGCCGGTATCACTCTCGTGGCCCGGCGGAGTGTACACGTTGATGATGCGTGGCTCGCCGAGCGCCGCGGAGGCAAGAGTGAAGGTCTCGGTCCTGAGGGAATCGGGGCCGGCCGCATGCAGTGATACGGGCGCGGGAACAATCGCGAGGAATGCGAGAACGAGCCGCAGGCCTGAGTGCATGGAATGGGAAGATACCGTCGCCGCTCGGGGTGACGAGCATCCAGCGACTACCGTCCTGCCCCGACGTCAGGGCGTTCCACGCCGGCACAAGCGGCCCGGAGGAACGAAAACGGGCTCCCGAGAGGGAGCCCGTCCTGGTGTGCAAAGGTCCACGTGATGCGGCGCGTAGGAATCGAACCTACAACCTAGTGATTAAGAGTCACTTGCTCTGCCAATTGAGCTAGCGCCGCGTTTTGGAGTAGCCCCAACGGGAATCGAACCCGTCTTTCAACCTTGAAAGGGTCGCGTCCTAACCGATAGACGATGGGGCCGTTGTTCCCGCCTGCTTCAATTTTTACTCAGTAGCGCTAACGGGATTCGAACCCGTGTACCAGCCTTGAGAGGGCTGTGTCCTAGGCCTCTAGACGATAGCGCCATCGCCCTGCAGCAAACTCACAAACAGGCCCGGCAGGAATCGAACCTGCAACCCCCGGTTTTGGAGACCGGTGCTCTACCAATTGAGCTACGGACCTCTGAATTCCGGCGGCGCTCCTGCGCCGGGTTTCACTCAGAGGGTGACTGACGGGAATTGAACCCGCAACCTCCGCAGCCACAGTGCGGCGCTCTAACCAATTGAGCTACAGCCACCATGCAGGGGGCTGCCGGTCCCCTGTCGAGCAGCCAAAACTAAGCGCAGCTTTGGCTTGGTCAAGGCCAGAATTGTGCAGCCAGTTCGCCTGAATGCCCCGATTCTGCGACTTGGACCCCATCGAGCATCGCGACCGGCACCACGCCCCGAACCGCATTCGCCACGAAGAGCGCCTTCCCCTCAAGCTCGGGCCTGGACAGCCTTTGCTCGACTATCCGGCCCCGGATTTCCTCGATCCTCATCCGGGCAATTCCCCGGAGTACACCCAGTTCCATCGCAGGGCCGGCGACCCGGCCGCCTTCCCACCAGAAAAGGCTCCAGATCCCGCATTCGGCAACCATTCCCTTCGCGGTAAGGAGCAGCGCGTCATCCGCTCCTCGGCTCGAAGCCTCCTCCCGGGCCTTGAGGAAGGCGTCCCTCGAGGTGGTCTTGTGCGCATAACCCGGATGCACGGTCTTCACGGTGGCGAGCCGGACACTGGTCGAGAGTTCCAGCGGGCGCTCGGAGACTGTCATCCCCTTCGGCCCGACTTCCAGCCTGACGACCCGATCGGGTCCTCCAGAGGGCACATCCATCTTGAGCGGAAACGGCACCCCCAACGTGCGACAACTTTCGCTCAACCGCCGCAGGTGCAGGTACCAGAGCGGTGCCACGCCGTTCCGGATCCGGATCGTCTCGATCAGTGTCGGGATGAAACTCATGCGGGTTCCTCCCGGCCCTGCACCAGGGCCTGCGCCGTGGTGGCCCCGATGATCAGCGCGCCCCCCAGGAGCGCCCAGTGGGTGGGCCGTTCCCCATGCACCAGCCACGCCCAGACCGGGTTGAGCACCGGCTCGACCATGAGCAGCAGCGACGCCTCGAGCGCCGGCACCTGACGCAGGCCGCGCGTGAGGCAGGCATACGCCAACCCGATCTGGATGGCGCCAAGGTAGAGGATCACGGCCCAGTCCATGGCTGTCGAAGAAAGCACAGGCAACGCGAACGGCAGGCCCCAGAAGAAGGCGATCAGGTTCCCGATCGCGACCGTAGCGAGACCGGAGTCCGCCGCCCCGCGGGAGAGCCAGCGCAGGCCCGCGATGGTGACGGCGAACGATACGCCGCTCATGAGCGCGAGCAGGTTGCCCTTCGCGGGGTCGGGCGCGGTCACGACCGGGGACTCGTTGCCGATGAAGAAGAGCACCAGCCCAGCAAGCACCGCCGCCACCACCCAGAAGTCCCTGGGGCGCACCGGCTCCTTGAGGAACAGGGGCCCGAGCAGCAGCAGGTACACCGGTGACGTCGCCTGCAGGAAGATCGTGTTCGCCGATGTGGTGAGCTTGTTGGCGGTGACGAACAGGATCAGCGTGGCCGCGTAGGCGATCCCGAGAAGCGCGGGCCGCCAACCCCAACCGCGCCGGGTGGCGGGCACCAGCAGCAGCAGGGTCACGGCGGCGACGCCCGACCGGAAGCTGGCAACCTGCCACCCCGTGAGGGTGGAAGCCTTGATCGCGGCGCCGCCCGTGGAGAAGAGCAGCGCCGCGAACACGAGCTGGAGGCGAGCCTGATTCTGCGAGGTCATCGAGGCCGAGAAGATAGTCGCCCGGCCCTCACCGCCCGCCGGATGCGTCCGCCCGGTGTCGCAGGAAGACCTTGCCAACCAGCGCCAGCACGACCAGCGCCGCCAGCGTCAGCCAGGTGGCGCGGTGCACACCGGACCAGATCGGCTTGAGCTTCTCCCCCCACTCGCTGCCGTAATACCCGAGGGTGCAGACCCAGGCGACCCAGGTCAGCGCGCCCGACACGTTACCGAGCAGGTACCTGGACCAGGGAAGGTCGGACGATCCCGCAAGCACGGCAGACACGGTGGAGATCCCGGGCACGAAGCGCACCACGAAGATCGCGCCGGCACCCCAGCGCGCGAGGAGCCGGTCGAGCCCGGCGATCCGCTTCGGGGTGAGGAGGAGACTGAACCGGTGCGCCAGCACGTCGCGACCCAGCCGGCGCCCGAGCATGAAGCCGGCATTGTCGCCAGCCACCGCGGCGAGGACGCCGGTGAGATAGACCAGCGGAAGGCTGAAGTGCCCTTCCTTCGCGAGACCCGCCGCGGTGAGCAGCACTGACTCGGCAGGAACCGGCACGCCGATGTTGTTGACCAGCAGGCTCCAGAACAGCACCGGGTAGCCGTGATGCTCGAGCCCCTCGAGCACGCGCGTGGCGATCGTGACGTGCTGCAGCATGATCACCCGCGCGGGAGTCGCCGGCGCATCACGCAGGCGCGATGCGGCTGGGGAGGCCCTTGAGCTTGAAGGCGAGCATAAGCATGAGGATGCCGAAGGCGATCGCATAGCTGGCGATGAGCAGCACTACGGCCATCGCGCCTGCGCCGGGGCGCGTGATGAGGAGCACACCGAACATCGCCGAGAGGACACCGGCAAGGGCCAGCACCCACTCACCGGTGAGCTCCCTGCGCAGATGGATGGCGATGTAGATGGCGAGAATGCCGGTGACGATGGCCCATGCCGCGATGAAGTACAGCAGCACCAGCGCCGTCATGCCCGGATAGACGAAGGCACCGATCCCGGCGAGCACACCCACCAGGCCGATGAAGGCAAGCGACCAGATCTTCGCCCTGAATCCCGCGATCAGCGCGAGAGCGCCGTCGATCAGGGCGTACACGCCCCAGATGAGCACGAGCGTCGTGAGGCTGAGCGCCGGCCAGATGAGGGAGAGGATCCCGAACGCGAGTGCACATACACCGCGTATCGCCAGCGAGGACCAGTGCCCGGCGAGTGCGCGGGCAATCGGGGCATCAGGCATGTCACACCTCCATGAGGGAGTGTCCTACTTCCAGCGACCCGGGACCCACGCATAGCCATCGGTCCTGCTCTCCCACCGTCCCGGCACCCATGTCGTGGCGCCAGCCGGGATCGGCATCCAGCGTCCGGCATCCCACACGAACTCCGATCCATTCCACACCCAGTAGCCCGCCACCCACGCCATGCCACCGCCCGGCAGCGAGCCGGGAGACTCCTCCTTCGGTGGTGGCGGTGCGGTCGGGGCGAGCACGCCGGCCACCTGCACGATGGGCCCCGTGGCATAGTCGTAGGCGACGAGACCGTCGGCATAGACGCAGCAGCCCGACGGTTGCCGTGATGGCGGGCGCGATGGCCTCGGTGGCACCGAGATGGCCTGGGCCGCGACCGAGCATGGTGCGGCCATCATCAGGGCGACGGCAGGTAGCCAGGCGCGCATGGTCAATGCGCTGCCGCGGCGGCCTCGTGCACGTCATCGAAGGGTCGCACCGATTCGTGGCCGGCCGCGATGGCCCAGGTGGCGCCCCGCCGACGAAGCACCAGCGTGAGCGCGCCGCGTATCGCGCGGTCGTTGCCGGTGGAGTCCTTCACCGCGCCAGAGACGATACCCGACCATACCACTGCATCAGGCCCCAGCGGGGTGAGCTGCACATCGCTGGTGCCGAGCACGATCGTCTTTCCCGCGGCCCGCTGTGTCCGCAGGAGCGCGGTGAGCGAGTCGGCACTGAGCAATGCGCCGCTCCGTGCCCACACGAAGCCCGCCGTGTCGAACCGGGCGGCATCGCCGGCATACCCGGGCTGTGCGAGCGAGCTGAGGAACGAATCGACGAAGGCGCTGGCCGAAACGAGGTCGGGTCCGGCGGCCGGCGGCGGGCGGGACGGCCGGGAACAGGCCGCAAACGCAAGCACGGCCAGGGTTGCTGAGGTAGCGCGCATGAGCCGAATCAATGACCCGCTCTCTGATCGCGCAAGCCGGGGCTAGCGCGCGATCGGCGTTCCCAGCACGGCCTCGGGTATCCCGAACGCGTCCACCAGGCCCTCGGCCGCAGGCGCAATCGACACCGACAGCTGAAGCACCAGGCTCCGGATTGCCTTCGCCTTGTTCCCTTCCATCACCCCCGCCGCGAGGAACCACGCCGCATCGCGATCGAGTCCGTGGAGCACGTGCAGGTCGGCCAGGTCGGTCAGGATCGGGCGCAGCGTCGCCGGCGCATCGGCGATCCCCGCGCGGAACGCCGACGCCACCACTCGCTCCACGTGCGCGTGTGCCAGCCCGAGCAGGTGATCCTGACACCGGGTGAAGGCATCGAAGGGGTCGGTGCCGTCGTCGAGCAGGCGCTTGAGCCGCCGCGCCACCGACGCGGTCATGCGTTCCTCGCGATACCGCAGCAGGAACACCTGCGCCTCGACGTCGCGCAGGTGGGCCTCGTCCGTCTTCCGTGCTGCCACCGGGTTCGACGCCACGATGCGCCGGGATGCCTGCGACGCAAGGAACCGGATCACGCCTCCGAGCCGCATGCTGCCGAACTGCTGCCGGTACTCGGTGAG
>Ga0190274_10000696_pt1 | contig 19667 bp, 19 predicted proteins | sample Popmic531T_FD_133002 | JGI IMG/M metagenome (GOLD analysis project Ga0190274, IMG submission 133002) | Populus adjacent soil microbial communities from riparian zone of Yellowstone River, Montana, USA - 531 T | ecosystem: Environmental > Terrestrial > Soil > Riparian zone | place: USA: Montana... | reverse complement strand
CCACTGAACCAGGTAACCACAAAAATAATATGAAGGGCTTTTACATATAAATATGTCATGCTTCAAGAGCTAATTGATGTACAGCAGCTACCCAGTCATCGTTAGTGTTCAAACACGGCACTACATCAAACTTATTCCCACCTGCTTTCAAGAAATCTTCTTTCCCTTCAATCCTTATTTCTTCAAGGGTTTCAAGGCAATCACTCACAAATGCAGGGCAAACTACAACCAGGTTCTTAATGTTTTTTGCAGGAAATTCATTCAACTGGGTAACAGTAAAAGGTTTCAACCATTTATCCTGTCCGAGCCGTGATTGAAATGAAAACGAAAACTTATCAGAAGGCAAATTCAATTCTTTGGCTACCAATTTCGTGGTTTCAATAATCTGGTGTCTGTAACAAAATTCTGCAGCTTCAGAATTCACAGCACAGCAATCGTTAGAATTCATGCAATGCTTTTTAGTTGGATCAGTTTTACGGACGTGCCTTTCAGGTATTCCATGATAACTAAATAACACATGATCATAATCACCGGTAAGGTAAGGTTTCATGGAAGCAGCCAATGCACTGATGAACTTTGGATGGTTATAAAAAGGCTTCACAATTTTCAGAGTAAACTTGTAATTGTTTGCCTTGTAAATAGTTTCTGCCTGCACAACCGCCGTTTCATAGCTGCTCATTGCATAATGAGGATACAGCGGTAACATTACCAATTCTTCAAGATCAGGATGTTCAGTGCTGATCCTTTTCATCACTGTATCTATGGAAGGATTTGCATAGCGCATGCACACATACACAGGCAATCCTGAAAATATTTGAACCTTTTTTGCAAGTTCATTTGTGATGTGAATCAACGGCGATCCGTTTTCAGTCCAGATAGTTTTGTATTTATTTGCACTTTTAGGTGCACGCAGTGGTACAATAATTCCCTTAATCAAAAGCATCCGGGCGAGGTAAGGAATGTCAATTACCCGTTCGTCCATTAAAAACTCCGAGAGGTATGAACTTACGTCTTTGGTATCAGTTGAATCAGGGGAACCTAAATTTGCAAGGAGCAATACTTTTTTTGCCATACTGAATTGTGGTTAAATCGCTTTACTGAACATGTTCACGCCGGTTTGATTTCCATAAAGATATTCATCAATAGAAGAACTGATGTTCCTTACAAACAATTTTCCTTTTTTGGTAACTCGAATATTGTTGCCTTCTATTTCAGCCAATCCATCACTGGCATAGCTCTGCAATTTTGAAATAATATGATTGTAAAATGCTTCTTCGAAATCAATCGGATCTATCACTGTTTCATCGTTGCACATCAGGTTGAGAATGTGTTTGCGTATCACCAGGTCCTGTTTGTTTAAAAGGTGGCCATTGATCACAGGCCATTCACCGGCATCAATTTTCGACTGATAATCTTCCACAGTTTTTTCATTCTGTGCAAATGCTGTCCAGGTGTCGCTGATGCTGGAAGCACCTAAACCAATAACCAGTTTGTGATTGGTAGTAGTATAACCCATGAAATTACGATGCATCTCACCTTTGTTATAAGCCAACAGTAACTTATCGGTAGGCAATGCAAAGTGATCCATGCCGATGGTTACAAAACCCATTTCAGTCAGCAGTTCGTTTCCCAAACTGTACATGGCTATTTTTTCAGCTGCCTTCGGAACATCATCATCAGTATACCGTCTCTGTCCTTTGCTCTTCCAGGGTACATGCGCGTAGGAATAAAAAGCAATGCGATCGGGGCGGAGTTCCTTCACGCGATCAAATGTATTTTGTATGCTGCTTAAGGTTTGTTTTGGCAAGCCGTAAATCAAATCGATGTTCAGACTAAAGTAATCCAATTCCCTGGCCCAGTCCATGACTTGTTTTGTTTTCTCGAAAGTCTGAATCCTGTTGATGATAAACTGAACCTCAGGATCAAAATCCTGTACCCCCAGACTGATACGGTTAAATCCTACGCTTTTTAAAGCTTCCAGATGAGCTTTAGTGGTGAAATTAGGATGTACCTCCACACTGAACTCGTGATCATCCGCGATGTTGCAATTGAGAGTTATCCCATTAATTAAATTCACCAGGTTTTCAGGTGAAAAAAATGTGGGAGTCCCACCACCTAAATGAATTTCACGTATTGTTGGTTTGCTTTTAAAAAGCGAAAAATACATGTTCCATTCCTTGAGAACGCTTTCCAGGTAAGGAGTTTCTACTCCGTGATTTTTTGTAATCCGTTTGTTACAGGCACAGAAAGTGCAGAGTTCTTCGCAAAAAGGCAAGTGAATATAAAGACAAATTTCACCACGTTCCGCTTCGTAGGTTTGAATTACAGATTGTTTCCAATCTTCCACCGTAAGCGTATTGAAATTCCAGAAAGGCACTGTTGGATAACTGGTATACCTTGGTGTTGGAATATCGTATTTCTTCAGTAATGTAATTAAATCCGCACTCATGGCATTTAGTATTAAAATTGTGATGCTGTTTCGAGTGTCTTATCAATATCGGAATCCGATAAAGCAGTACTCAGGAACCAGGTTTCATAAGCAGAAGGAGGCAGGTAAACTCCATTCTTCAACATATGATGAAAAAATTTATTGAACAATGGAATATCGGTTCTGGAAGTATCATTGAAATTTTGAACCTGGTGTTCGGCAAAAAACACACTGATAAAACTTCCTGCAGCGTTAATGGTATGTGCAATTCCTTTTTTAGTCAATACTTCATGCATTCCCTGCTGCAACTGATTTCCACGCTTAGCGAGTTTCAGATAGATATCAGGATTGTTCTTCAGGATACGCAATGTTGTTAAACCTGCAGTCACGGCAATCGGGTTTCCACTCAAAGTGCCGGCCTGATACACGGAACCAAGGGGAGCGATATGTTCCATTATTTCTTTTTTACCTCCGAAAGCTCCAACAGGTAATCCGCCTCCGATTACTTTTCCATAAGTAACAAGATCGGCATTAATTTTCAAATATTCCTGAGCACCTCCCTGGGCAAGCCGGAATCCGGTCATGACTTCATCAAAAATCAAGACACTTTTATGAGAGTTGCACAACTCACGAACTCCCTCCAAAAATCCAGGAACAGGAGGGACGCAACCCATATTTCCTGCCACAGGTTCAATAATAATGGCAGCAATTTCATCAGGGTATTGAGCAAATAAATTCTTTACCTGCTCCAGATTGTTGTATTCAGCGACTAATGTATCAGCCGCTGTTGTAGCAGTTACTCCTGGTACAGTTTGAATGTTAAAAGTAGCAACTCCGCTTCCGGCTTTCACCAGGAATGGATCAGCATGGCCATGATAACATCCTTCAAATTTTATAAACTTATTTCTTCCTGTGTAACCTCGTGCCAAACGCAATGCACTCATGCATGCTTCTGTTCCACTACTTACAAGACGAACCAGATCCACATTGGGAGCCATTGAAATAATCAGCTCCGCCATTTCAATTTCCAGTTCAGTAGGAGCACCAAATGATAAAGCTTTTGTTGCCTGTTCACGTATTGCAGCAATCACATCAGCATGACCGTGTCCCAATATCATTGGTCCCCACGAATTGATGTAATCGATGTATTTGTTATCATCCGCATCAAACATGTAGGCACCTTCAGCACGCTTCATGAATAAAGGCTCACCACCTACACTTTTGAAAGCGCGCACCGGGGAATTTACTCCTCCCGGAATACTCTTTTGTGCACGATTAAAAAGACTGATGCTATTATTGGTCATTTAAATTTTTTATGAAATAAGTTTAACGATGTCTTTTGCAAAATAAGTAGCAATCATATCCGCACCTGCTCTTTTAATCGAAAGTGTAGTTTCAAGTATAGCCTGTGATTCATTCAACCAGCCTCTTTGCGCAGCAGCTTTTATCATGGCATACTCTCCACTTACGTGATATGCACTCACAGGAATATTGACTGTATTTTTTACTTCACGAATTATATCAAGATATGACAACGCAGGTTTGACCATAACAATGTCAGCACCTTCCTGAACATCGGCTAGTACTTCACGAATCGCCTCACGACGGTTGGCAGGATTCATCTGGTACGTTTTCTTATCGCCAAAACCAGGTGCCGAATCAAGAGCATCCCGGAAAGGGCCATAAAAACATGAGGCATATTTTGCACTATAAGCCATGATTCCGGTTTTATGAAATCCTGCTTGCTCCAAAGCCTCTCTGATAGCACCGATGCGACCATCCATCATGTCACTGGGTGCAATTATATCAGCCCCAGCCTGTGCATGACTAACAGCCATTTTAGCCAGTACAGCCACAGTTTCATCATTTACAATTTCGTTGTTCTTTACAATCCCATCATGTCCGAATGATGAAAATGGATCGAGTGCCACATCGGTCATAATACACATTTCAGGACAAGCTTTTTTTATAGCCCTGATGCTTCGCTGCATCAATCCCTCTGGATTTAATGATTCAGTTCCTGCATTATCCTTTAACTCATCCTTGCATTTGATGAATAGCAAAATGCTTCTGATACCCATTCCATAAAGCACTTCAACTTCACGTACAGTTTTATCCAGACTACGACGGTGATAATCGGGTAGTGAGGAAATTTCTTCTTCAATATTTTCACCTTCCACAATAAAAAGTGGAGCTATAAGATCGTTTGGAGTGAGATGTGTTTCAGCAACCAAACCGCGAATGGCAGGTGACTGACGTAATATGCGAGGGCGGGAATTCATTTCGATATTTTTATATGCTGTAGTTCTTAACTGCATCCACAAATGCTTTCGCATGTGCTACCGGGATGTTTGGCAAAATACCATGACCCAGATTGGCGATGTATTTTTGAGCACCAAATGCATCAATCATTGCCTTTACTTCAGCCTGTATTTCCGGAATCGGTTTCATCAGGTGATTAGGGTCAAAGTTCCCCTGAAGGGTAATACTATTATTGGTCATTTGACGGGCCAGTTGCGGTGTGAGGCACCAATCAACTCCCAGTGCACTTGCTCCGCTGTTTACAAGATTACCAAGCGCATACCAGCTTCCTTTCGGGAATAATATTACCGGGGCATGTGGTTGCAATGCTTTTGCAATTTGTATAAGATAAGGTTGAGAAAACAATTCAAAATCAGAGGGCGATAACATACCACTCCAGCTGTCAAAAACCTGTACTGCATCCACACCGGCTTCCACCTGTTTTTTCAAATATGCAATAGTTACATCAGTTATACTTTGCAACAATGCATGTGCAACTTTAGGTTGGGTGATGCAAAATTGTTTAGCCTTATCAAATGATTTGCTGCCTTTGCCTTCCACCATATAACATAATAAAGTGAATGGCGCTCCTGCAAAACCTATCAACGGAACTCTGTTGTTCAGTTCTTTCTTTACCAGCTTAATAGCATCGTACACATATTGCAAATGATACTCTGCATCTGTAACCTGCAATTCCGTAACATCATATGCAGTTGCAATAGTTTTTGGCAAATACGGTCCTTTGTTTTCAACCAATTCCACTTCAAGTCCCATGGCTTGAGGAATTACCAGGATATCCGAAAATAAAATCGCTGCATCCACACCAATAATATCAACCGGCTGCAAAGTAATTTCGCAAGCGAGTTCAGGAGTTTCCACACGTGTAAAAAAATCATATTTGTTACGGAGTTCAATGTACTCAGGTAAATAACGGCCTGCCTGGCGCATCATCCACACAGGAGGACGAGATACCTGTTCTCCACGTAAAGCTTTTAAAAATAAGTGTTCGCTGTTCATTAAATTAAATTGTAATATCTGTAAACTGTATTTAATATTTCTTTTTCACTTGACTGCTCCGCAACCTGGATATTCGAATGCTGCAGTTCTGCAACTCTGTTCGCGGTAGTTTCGCCTACACAAAATGCCGGAGCATCCTTTGTCAAATTGTTTTCTTTCCAGAAGGCATCTACTTGTGATGGACTAAAAAAAAGCACTCCGTTATCGGTGCGGAATAATCCGGTATTTATTTCCTTGTGATAAACTTCCAGGGTATTTATTTCAATCCCATTTTCCGTTAATAATTTTTTCCATCCATCCAGCCTGATATTTGCACTGAGATGCAGGAGTCGTTTAACTTTTTGCAACGAAATTATTTTCTGCGCAAGCACCCCGGAATCAGGAGCGGTAGCCAGCAAATCAAACCCTGCTTTTGAAGCAGCTTGAGATGTTTTTCCTTCAATTGCAAATGCCTGATTCGATTGCAACCTGATCCTGTATTGATTAACAAGTTTTTCCAGGGCTGTAACTGCATGCCTGCTTGTAAACACAATTGGATCCTTATTTTCACTCAATTGTTTTGCTATGTCAGGAGAATCCGGAAATTCAATTTGAATCAAATCCTTATCATCAATAGTGATCCCTTTGACTTTTGCTTCGTGAATCAGTAACGCATCAAGTTTGCGGGTGCTTCCGATATGATATTCATGTGCCAAGACTATTTGCTTTTTTGTTTTAGTTCATCCAATATAGCCTGACCACCTTGTGTCAATATTTTTAGTGCCGCTTCTTTACCCAGGTTTTGCGATGCATTCAGAGGTGCTTCAATTTCCACTTCCGATTTCTGACTTCCGTCGACACTCAATATATTTCCTTTGAAATGCATCGTATCATTCAAGATATGCGCATACGCTGCAATCGGCAGGGTACATCCACCAAGCAATGTTCTTAAAAACATACGTTCCTGTTGAGTACAAAGCATAGTATGCTCATCGTTCAGCTTTGCGCAGATGCTATTCACAATTTCATCTGAAGTCCTGCAAAATACTGCAAGTGCACCTTGCGATGGAGCGGGCAACATCCAATCCAGTTCAATTGAGAAAGGTACTTCCAAACCGATTCTTTCCACACCGGCAGCTGCAAGAATTGTAGCATCCCAATGAGAAGTGGAAACCAGTTTTTGAAGACGGGAATTAATATTACCACGGATAGGTTCACATTTATGATTCGGATACTTGTTCAGCCATTGTGCCTGTCGGCGTAAACTGCTTGTCGCAATGGTCAGTGAACTTTCAAAATCAGGAATCTCTTTCGACTTGAGTACCAAAATATCTTTATGGTTTCCGCGCATTGGAGTAGCTGCCAATGTAAGTCCATCAGCTAACTGTGTGGGTACATCTTTCAGAGAATGGACCGCAATATCAATTGTGTTTTCAAGTAAGGCAATGTCGAGTGTTTTGGTAAAGATGCCCTGTACACCAAGCTCGTAAAGCGGACTGGTAAGATTTAATTCTCCTTCACTCTTGATAAAAACAAGTTCGGTGGGATGTCCGGCAGCTTCAATTGCGGATTGTATATATTCAGCCTGCCAGATAGCCAGTTTGCTATCCCTGGTACCAATTCGGATCTTATCTGGCATTTGTGGTTAATTAATACGAGTTGGCTACGGGAGGTGCAGCAACTGCCTGGTGATATATATTCAGGAAGGTATTTAAAAACTGGGTAGTATCAGTAGGAACTTCCTGGTTTGTTTTGATATAAAGTGCAAACTGGCTGATGCTCTTATTAACATGCCACTCAACTATGTCAGTTGGCAATTTTTGCAGAAAAGGACATTCAGCAACCTTGCTGTAAAGTTCTTTCTTCCAGTTTTTGAGTAAATCTGTATTCCTGGAAAATTCACTCCATTGGTACAACGATTGCAAATTTCTATCAATGATTTCTTTTGCCAGGGGAATTTCTGACTTACGAATTTCGAGTGTATTATTCACAATTTCTGAAAGCTCATCAATTGTGAGAAAATGAATATCATCAAACTTTTTCAGATCCGGATTAATGGAGTAGGGCACCGACATGTCCAAAATGTAGGTGTTTTTTAATCTTTCGGCATCTTCTACGCTCAATAAATAATTTTGAGGCGCGGTAACAGCTGAAACAATTATATCGAAGTGATTTTGATCCGATTTCCAGTCAGTGAAGTTGATTTGTGTGGCTTGCAGTTGATCGGCCAGCTGAATTGCACGGCTGTCGGTCCTGTTGGTAATGAATAATTGTGCCTTTGGCATATAATCCACCACATTCTGACCGATATGCTTGGCAAAACTGCCGGCACCAATCAATAATATTTTGGGTGCAGATTTAACCTGCGATTCTTTTAGAAATTTCACAACTGAATAAGCCAATGAAGTAGTACCGTTTGAAATCTGTGTGGTGTTACGGATTTCTTTTGCAACCTGCATGCAGTTGTTTGCAACACGTTCGAAATATCCATTCAGCAAACCATATTTTTTAGATTGACGAAAGGCATCTTTGATTTGTCCTAAAATCTCCAAATCACCAATTACCTTTGAATCAAGTCCTGCGGCTACATGAAACAGGTGCTCGATCGCATCTTTTCCCTTTTTAATGAAAATTTTATCCTTCAACTCTGAATCCGGAGTGACAATTGAAAAATAGATGTCAAGTGCGCTGTTCGGATCACCGATCCCTAAAATTTCAGTTCTGTTGCAGGTATTCAGTATAGTTAATGATTTGAAATCTGCGGAAATCGCCTTTTCGTAGAAAAGCTCCTTGTTTTCAGGTGAAATAGAAAATTCTCCCCGGCGGTCAGTCTCTACTACGTGATGGTTAACCCCAAAGATAAAGCAATCAGAAAGCATACGGAATAATAAGGAATTTGGACGCCGCAAAAGTACTTTTATCTTTTCAGTCAGGACCTTCGTTTTTCTTTTGAATTGTCAAGCTTTTGTCACAAAATGTATAGCATTTTCAGAGTGCTTCTCACACAAAAAAGTGTATGATAATTATCAGTTTTTATTATGTTTTATGTCACCTTTTCAACCATTATTCTGATTGCTTTTTTGACCCAATTGTAATCCAATTGTCAGGAAGCCAATTATTGGTAGTAATTATTTGATTTTTAATACTTTATGCAACTAATCGAAAAATGTATCCTTTAAAAATCCTTTTTAGTTGGCCAGGGTATCAACCTTGATACCTGATTCATATAGTTGTCATAGCCTGTTTTACTTTTCCTGTTCTTAGCTTCCATCATCGGTATTGAGGCTAGCAAAAACATAAGCGTCATGGAAATAAATCCGATTATAGTCCACCAGAATTGAGGTGCAACAGCCATTTGCATGACCCATAATCCAAACCAAAATGAAATTTCACCAAAGTAATTCGGATGGCGCGAATATTTCCACAACCCAGTTTTGATGTATTCGTCTTTCTTTGCTTGATTTCTGAACTGGCGCATTTGTTCATCAGCTATCAAAGCAATTATTGTGGATGCAAAAGTGATAAACAATCCGATTACCAATAAAGGGTTGTGTACCGAAACACCGGTATCAATGGTTGTCACTACATACACCGGTAGCATTCCCAGAAAAACCATTATTGTTGGAAAAAGATGAATTCCTGTGAGATTTATGAGAGGATATAATACCGGATTTTTTTCACGCAACATGATATAACGCCAGTCCTCATGTGAAAGTCCCCGCCAGCCCCGACACCAGTTAAATGTCAAACGTACCGACCAAAACAGAATAGTAATGAGCATTAAATATCCTGTCAAACTAATTGTGCCGGTTACCAGCCAGAAAACTGCAATCAGGGGAGGAGCAACACTCCAATATGGGTCGTACAGACTGGAGTTTCTAAAACCAACACTAAAAGTAAAAACCAGGACTGTCGCAACAACATCTGCCCAAAATATCACCCATAATCTGTCTATTCTTTCTTCAAAATAAAACACAAACCCATCAGCTATAGCGAAAGCCACTACATAAACTAAAAAGCAAATCAAAAAAGATACCGGTCGGGAATATGTGCCTTTATTCATAAGACCCGAAAGATATTATTTTAGATTGAAATCAAGTAAATGGATTGATTATTTATACCCAATCTTCTTCCTGTTTTGCTGATCAGTTTGTTTTTGATCTTTTTGGAGTAAATAATCCAATGCTTGTGCGACATTGTTGAATTTCTGATCGTATTTTGCTTCCAGCGCTTGAATTTGCAAAGTCAGTTCCTTGTTTCCTAGTGCAAATTGACGCAAAATGACAAAAATTCTGATAATTGAAATATTTACGTCAATCGCGATATCTGAATTCAGCACACTACTCAGCATTGCAACACCCTGTTCAGTGAATGCATATGGATTGTAACGTGTTCCGCCTCTCGTGGGGTTTGAGGTTTCAAAATGAAACCTCAAACTTTCAAATTCAGCCTTGGTCAATTGGAACATGAAATCTTCAGGAAACTGTTCAATATTCTGTATTACTGATCCGCGTCCACGAATCTGTAATCATATCCTTTGCTCTGCGTCCGCGAATCTGTAATCCCCTGCCTTCATGAGCCAAATCAAAATCGAGCATGACTTTCACACCCCTGATTTCATAAATTTTGGATTGGATGGTGGTGATTTGCATGAGAAAAGTTTTTAAAAAATTAAATCACTGAACAAACTTCAGTGTAGAGACCCTTACTATATTCCTAATCCTCCCAGGATTTCCAATTCCTGACCCTTTTCAGGAACGCCATCAATTAAAAGCATGGCCTGGGAAATTAATGCCATTATGGATACGTCCTTCAAAGAATTATCGTGGTCTTCTTTATTATCCCATACTTCAGTTACCCAAATAGATTCAGGATCTGCTTTATCCTTACTAACAAAATACAAGCGACATCCTTTAGCAGTTATAGCTAAAGTAGATGCATCCAGTAATATTTTTACTAATTTTTCACTGCTACCGGCTTTTGATTTTATTTTACTGTGAATTCCATACTTGACCATATGAATTGTATTTTATTTTAAACTATTTTACTTATATCAAAATTAATAAAATTAAGGCAATATTGTAGGGGTGATTTTTGGGATCATTATGATTTTTATGATCTGTTATGATTGATTTATTATGATCTATTGGTATAAACACTATTTGCAAAACCAGTTAGATCCTAATTATTAATTTCAATTTTGCGATTTTTAGCTAAGTGATAGAAACTTGTCACTTATTTCCCAATACAAAAAGTAATAGGCTTTGATTGTTAAACAGTTACGAAAAGAAGGTACAAATGGGGTACATATATTATTGATTTTGTATTGATTACTTTATTTAGATCACTATTTTTAATGGCGATAATCAGAATAGATTGTGAATATATTTGTTCCATTCAAATGAAAGCAAAACAATTTTAATAAAAATGCGAAAATTTATATTTTTCTATTCTATTTTCTGCTGTCTTACATTTGAATGTATCGCTCAAGTGATGTTTCAAAAAATGTATGGCGGTAATTCCGGCACAACAGCAGGTACCTGTCATATACAAACTTTCGACGGCAGTTATATTTTGGGTGGGTATACTCATGCATTCGGTGCAGGTGGTAGTGATTTTTATTTATTGAAAATTGACCAAAATGGAGATATAAATTGGTCTAAAACTTATGGAGGATATTCAATTGAAGATGTGGAATCCATTCAACAAACCACAGATAATGGATTTATTATTTGGGGTGGGTCATCCAGTTTTGGACCATATGAAACTCTTTTAATAAAAACTGATCAACAAGGTAATGTAGATTGGTCCCGTTCATTTAATGGATCAGGATATGACTGGGGAAAAGTAGTCTATCAGACTTTAGATGGGGGATATATACTTTTCGGTTATACAACAATGAATGGTTACGATTTTCTTCTGGTTAAAGTAAATACAGTGGGAGATATTGTATGGAAACACGCTTATGATTTGGGATCAGGCAATGACAGAATATGTACACTATTAAGAACTACAGATGGTGGATACTTAATGACCGGATATACAGAAACTATACCTGGTGGTGGTGGTGACTTTGATTATTGCATAGTTAAAACAGATAGTATTGGAACATTTCAATGGTCTAAAAGATACGGAAGCAGCGAATGGGAATTTTGTAATGCAGCTATTGAAACACCTGACAATGGATTTATGTTGTGTGGTACCATTCATTTCATCGGATCTACCTTTAGTAAAACTCTATTGATTAAAACAGATTCACAGGGAGATACCTTGTGGACAAAATCTTATATGGTACCGGCAGATATGGAAGCCTATGCAATTGATTCAACATCAGATTCCGGATATATTATCACAGGTGATATTCACAATTTTTTAACTGGCACACGCCAGATATATTTAATGAAAACAGATAGTATAGGTGACCTTCTTTGGGCAAAAACATATGGAGTAGATAGTTCCAATTATACAAACTCTGTTATTCAGACTGCCGATGGCGGATATTCTGTTTTAGGCAAAACAATAATATCAGGAAGCGGAAATGAACGGATGTATTTCATCAAAACGGATTCCATTGGCAATAGCGGGTGTTTTGATTCTATTTTAAATGTCATACAATCACCTTTCCTATTATCCGTTAACCTGCACAATGTTCAAACTTTTCAGCCAATTTTTCAATCTAACATCGCTGTTGTTGATACTTCCAGTGGCGCTATATACTATACAAATTGCTCCTCAGTAGGAATTGCTGATGAGCAACATGATGAGCAAATTGAAATTTACCCAAACCCTGGAACGGATATTATTAATTTGGAATTCAACACTACTAAAACACAAGTGGTAATACAGATATTTGATATTTCAGGTATCAAAGTTCTTGACGAATCATTAGGTTTTCCCAATTATAATTCTGTAAATATTTCAAAACTTGTGACAGGAGTTTATTTTGTGAAATTAATAATTGATGATAAAATTATATATAAGAAATTTGTTAAGGTAAAATCATGAACTCTATGGTCGCCGTAACAATCAAACATGAAAAAAGCCCTTTTTAAGAGGGCTTTGTGGGTGTTTCTTATAAATTTGATATTTGTTTGTTATTCCCGGTTACTTACCAATACAAAAACGACTAAAAATATTCGTCAACAAATCATCAGTTGTGATCTCACCTGTGATTTCACCAAGGTACATTAAAGCGGAACGAATTTCGATTGCGACGAGATCTGTTGGGAGGGAAGTGGTCAATCCTTTTCGGGCATTGTCGAGGGCTTCGGTGGTTTTATCCATCATGGCTTTGTGACGCGCGTTTGTGAGAATGACATCGTTTGCACCGATGTTGCTGTGAGTTACCACAGAGGTAATTCTGTCAAATAAATCATTGATGCCTTTGTGCGCTTTCGCGGAAATAAATATCACATCGGGCACATCTGAATAAAGGTCGGTCAAATATTCCAAATTATAACGATCACTTTTATTCGCAACCGGAATGAGCACATATTTATCGCCGGACTTTGATTCAATAATTGCGTTTAGAATCTCCGTTAGATTTTCGGGAGCAGTTTCTCCCGGATCAAAAAGATAAATGATCACACTTGCTTCCTGGATTTTCTCCATCGATCGCCCGACACCAATCAACTCTATCGTATCAACTGTATCTCGTATACCTGCTGTATCAATAAAACGGTACTTCATCCCCGCAAGGGTAATTTCTTCTTCAATTGTATCGCGTGTGGTACCGGCAATATCGCTGACAATTGCACGATCTTCATTCAATACAAGATTCAGTAAAGTAGACTTACCCACATTGGGCTTGCCTGCAATCACTACAGGAATTCCGGTTTTAATTACATTACCTGCCTCGAATGAAGCAGACAGTTTTTTTGTCTGGTAAAGCGTTTCATCAATGAGTTGCAGCAGCTGACCGCGGTTGGCGAATTCCACATCTTCTTCTGCAAAATCGAGTTCGAGTTCGAGCAGTGAGGCAAAATGAATAAGTCTTTCACGCAACTCGTGAATTTCCCTGGAAAAACCTCCACGCATTTGTTTCATTGCCACCTGGTGTGCCGCGGCAGAATCAGCCGCTATCAAATCACCCACGGCTTCCGCCTGTGTGAGATCCATTTTTTTATTTAGAAATGCCCTTAGCGTAAATTCGCCCGGTTGAGCCAAACGCGCTCCCTTTTCAATCAAAAGGTTCAGTATTTCCTTCTGAATATAGGGCGAACCGTGACAGGAAAATTCCACTGTATCCTCTCCGGTAAAAGACTTTGGATTTCTAAAAACTGTTGCCAGTACTTCATCAATAATGCGATCATCATTCACAATGGTTCCAAAATATGCGGTGTGCGACAAAGCAGCTGAAATTTTCGTCTTACCTCCAGGAGATTTAAAAACCAAATCCGCAATAGTAAAAGCTTCCGGACCTGAAATCCGCAAAACCGCTATCGCCCCAATGCCCGGTGGAGTGGCAATGGCAGCAATGGTGTCATCTGGATTTCCGCTATAAAATGTCATTGGCAATTAGTCATTAGTCATTGGGTAATAGTTACCAGTCGGCATTCAGTAGTCACCAGGCTTAAACCAATTACTCGTCACGCGTCACTCGTCACTCGCTACGGACCACTGAAAATGAGGCTGTAAAGTTACCCCTTGTAGGCTAATCTAAGCCATTGCATTTGAATTATTCTAATTTGCTTTTATTTCATCTTAAAATTTTACCTTTGCATCCTGAAATCTATAAAATCTCGGGCTTTCCTCAGTGCTTATTTCTCATTTATCATCTATCATTTATCATTCCTTTCATCTAACATTTATCATTTCGCAACATGAGTGTTTTAGTCAACAAAAACTCCAAAATAGTAGTTCAGGGTTTCACAGGTAACGAAGGTACGTTTCACGCTACCCAGATGATTGAGTACGGAACCAATGTAATAGGAGGAGTGACTCCCGGAAAAGGTGGTACTACACACCTTGAAAAACCTGTTTTTAACACTGTTGCTGAGGCAGTTGCAAAGGCTGGAGCCAATGTTTCCATTATTTTTGTGCCACCTGCATTTGCTGCAGATGCCATCATGGAAGCTGCTGAGGCAGGAATTGAATTAATCGTTTGTATTACAGAAGGTATCCCGACAAGGGATATGATTACTGTGAAAGAATATTTGAAAGGCCGCAAAGCCCGTTTGGTTGGACCAAATTGCCCGGGTGTCATCACACCGGATGAAGCTAAAGTAGGTATCATGCCAGGCTTTGTATTTAAAAAAGGAACTATCGGAATCGTTTCTAAATCAGGTACCCTTACTTATGAAGCTGCCGACCAGGTTGTGAAAGCAGGTTTGGGAATTTCAACTGCAATTGGAATCGGTGGCGACCCTATTATTGGAACAACTACTTTGGAAGCTATTCAACTTTTTATGAATGATCCTGAGACTGAAGGAATCATCATGATTGGCGAAATTGGTGGAAGTCTTGAAGCTGAAGCTGCCCGCTGGATCAAGGACAATAACCGAAAACCGGTTGTTGGATTTATTGCCGGACAAACAGCGCCTCCCGGACGTCGTATGGGCCATGCCGGTGCAATTATCGGTGGAGCTGAAGATACTGCTGCCGCAAAGATGAAAATCATGTCGGAGTGCGGAATTACTGTGGTGGATTCACCAGCCGTAATCGGCCAGACTATGGCTAAAGTCCTCGGTAAAGTCCCTGCTTAACATTTGTTTTTTCAAGAAAAAAATAAACTGCACATTTCCCGTAATCCCTCCCTGCCTGCTGTAATTTTTCAATTTTATATCATTAAAGGTGAAAACTTCATATTCAAATTCACATTTTGCATAAAATACGGCAGGCAGGCGTGCACCTCCGTGCCTTAGTGCCTCCGTGTGAATAGACCCTCTAAGGCTGCACATACGAACTACCGAATTATGCAAAACTTTTCTCTCTTTATTCCGGGTACCCTTATCACATAAATCCCTGCATTCCATCCTTGAGTGTAAATAACAATGCGTTTCGTGTTGTGCGATCCTTCATAAATTACTCTGCCAGAAACATCGGTAATTGTAATATTCCCTATTGCATTTTCAATACTCAGCAACTGACCTGAAATAACGGGATTGGGATATACGTTTAAGACTTTATTGTCAGTTGTGAAATCCATCAAACTTACAGTAGACTGGTCAGTTTCATAAGCTCCCATATCCGGCATAGTTGCCAGAGGAACAGGACGGGCATTTCCGTCAAAATCAATTGCAGGTGCTCCGATATTTGTTCCCATCCCCGCGCACAACGAAGTTGGCCACAGGTGAAAGTCGAGGGATGAAATAAAACCAGGCACTACATTCAGATTGCCTGTTCCTGAAATCCCTCCTCTCACATTGGAGTAAGTAACTCCAAGAAAACCATTCAAACTCGCCTCACTTTCAGGGCCGGGATTCGGATTGTAAAAAATACAATTCACTGCCGTCACATCTGCATCTCTAACATAAATACCGGAACCTGTAATCACCCCATTTCCAATTTTATCATTACCTGCCACTGTTACATTCATCATGGAAATCACTCCCTGGTTACCATCGCAAAAAATACCACCACCGTTATTAAAACCTGCCCCGGTTCCGGAAAGGTTATTTTTTACAATTACATTCGTGAGTGTGGCAGTAACATTGCCCAAATAAATACCATTCCCATAATACCAGGTTGCATTATCTCCGGAAGTGTTCTCAGCCACATAAATTCTGTCAAGTTTTACTTCGGCATTAGCCCTCGCAAACAATCCCACACCATAACACCAGCTGTCGGAATTGGAATAATTATCATTGATATACACATTATTCAACCGCGGACTTCCTCCTGAAATGTAAACTCCAGCTCCGTAACACCAGCTGGCTGTATCTATTGAGTTTCCTGAAACTGAGCTGTTGGTAATTACTGTAGCGGTATTGTCGAGGAAAACACCTGCACCATACCCATGCCCGCCCGGTTGGTAAATTCTATTTCCTGTGACCAGGATGTCATCAAATAAAACACTTGCATCCATCACATATATGCCCGCTCCGTTACCATTGGTCAACAAATAACCATTTATAAATGTAAAACCCTTGATCTGAGTGGAAGTGTCAATCAGGGCAGAAATAATAGCCAGCACTCTGCCTGTACCGCCTCCTGAAATCGCAGTCAGTCCTGAACCTGCAACACTGAGTAATTTTATACTATTTGTTGCTGGCCAGGATAAATTTTCAGTGTAAGTACCAGGCTGCACCAGTACAGTATCTCCTGCTATGCAGGCCGACAGAGCAGATTGAATTGTTGCATAATTCGCAGGAACATTCCTGACAATAGAGTATGAGTAGCTGCTGAAAAGAACACTCACAAAAACTGCGAGTAAAACTTTTTTCATAGATGTTTTGATTGAATGCCGAAGTTAACTATAAGATATCAAATAAAAAGCCCCCCGATTCCGGAGGGCTTTTCATTACATAAAATAATGTAATAAAATTATTTTGGAGTAGAAGTTGAAGTTCCTTTAGATTTACCGAATTTGTAAGAAACACCTATGTGAAGTCCACCAAATACACGTGAAGTTTTTTCATAGTTCTGCTTTCCTTTATCATCAACTTGTGCAGCAGATGTAGAAAGGTAGTAAGCATTATTTGTCAATGCTTCCGGATTATCCTGATAAAACTCAAGATCATTTTTGTATTCTTTAGTTACATCTGTAAATCCATAACCAAGACGTAAACCTGTTGTGATGAAAATGTTTTCAGTAACATCAATGTCAACACCAAATCCAAACACAAGAGCAATGTTTGTAGTTTCAAAAGAATTTTTAATATCTACATCATCATAATCCCATGTAGAAAGTGAATCACCTTCGTAAGATTCTTCAGCGCTTGTCAGGAAACCAAATTGTGGTCCGATTTCAAAATATGTTCCTCCTGATGAAGTAAGACGGAGCATCAAAGGAATATCAAAGTAGTTCAGTTTAGTTGTCAAATCACCATCAAGTCCTGTATTGTCACCGGTATATTTTTGGCTGTTTCTTGAAACAAAATTAAAGCCAACCCCAACACCGATTTTTTCATTGAATGAATAAATAGCATCCACACCAAATCTTCCGCCAAATGTTGCTGCGATATCAAGCGCGTCGTTGGCATCAAATACGTTTTTATTCATCAGCCAAGTAGAATTAACTCCTCCGCTTAACCCAACCCTGAAGTTTCCTTCTTGTGCCTGAGTTGAAAGGGCAGCTATAACTACAGCAATAGTCAATAATGCTTTTTTCATAATGGTTCTTTTTAGTTTGTTATATTTGGTCGCAAAAATAGGATTAAAATTTACATATCAAACTATTACTATTACTTTGTATACAAATATTTGTAAATCAACCACTTTATGAAATTATTGGATAAAAAAATTACTTTGATAACCGGAGCGTCGCGTGGTATCGGAAGGGGAATTGCAATCGCTTTAGCCCAACATGGATCCGATGTCGCGTTTACCTACCTCTCTTCACCCGATAAAGCTGCTGAACTGGAAAAGGAATTGGCGGTTTATGGAATCAAAGCTAAAGGATATAAGTCCAATGCAGCCGATTTTAAAGCTGCTGATGAATTGATAACACAGGTAATGGCTGACTTTGGCAGGATTGACGTAGTTGTAAACAATGCAGGTATTACCCGTGATAATTTGTTGATGCGTATGTCGGAAGAGCATTTTGATGAAGTGATCAATACCAACCTGAAGTCTGTTTTTAATATTACCAAGGCTGTGCAGAAGCCAATGCTTAAGGAAAGAAAAGGCTCCATTATAAATATTTCTTCAGTTGTTGGTGTGAAAGGAAACGCAGGCCAGGCTAATTATGCCGCCTCTAAAGCCGGAATCATTGGTTTTACAAAATCAATAGCCCTTGAACTTGGTTCCAGAAACATCCGTTGCAATGCCATCGCTCCGGGGTTCATTGAAACAGAAATGACAGGAGTTTTGAATCCTGATGTGGTGAAACAATGGCGTGAAGCTATTCCATTAAGAAGAGGAGGAACACCCGAAGATGTTGCTAACCTGGTAGTTTTCCTTGCTTCCGATATGTCGGCATATATTACCGGACAGGTTGTGAATGTGGATGGAGGAATGCTGACCTGAGGAATGATAAATGATAAATGATAAATGATAAATGATAAATGATAAATGATAAATGATAAATAATTAAATTGTTAAACATTTAATTTTCTTGTTCCATTATCATATCAACTGGTTGTTTCAACCGGTTCTTTAATATTAAATTTTGAACACTAAATTTTATAAACCCCAATGCGTATACTCACTCAATTAATTATCCTGTGTCTCGTAACCACTATGGTGACGGCCAAGGACATTTTACCTTATCCGATTAAGAAAAAGGATCTTCCTAACGGATTGAAAATCGTTACAATCCCTTATGACAGTCCCGGCTTAGCCTCTTTCTATATAGTTGTAAGAGTTGGTTCCCGTGATGAAATTGAAAAAGGGAAAACAGGTTTTGCCCACTTTTTTGAACACATGATGTTCCGCGGAACCGATAAATATTCGAAGGAGAAATATTCTAATGTTATGAAATCGATTGGGGCTTCGGCCAATGCCAATACCTCGCTCGACCGCACAGTTTATCACATGACCGGCAACGCAACTAAACTCGAAACCATGTTTGAACTGGAGTCAGACCGGTTTCAGTTTCTCAAATATTCGGTGCAGGATTTTAAGACCGAAGCGGGTGCTGTGAAGGGTGAGTATACTAAAAACAATTCGAGCCCTTATGCCAGGCTGTATGAAACTGTAAACAATACGGCTTTCGATCAGCACACCTACAAACATACTACAATGGGATTCTTTGATGACATTGTGGATATGCCCAACCAGTATGAGTTTTCTATGGAGTTTTTCAAGAGATATTATCGTCCTGAATACTGTACAATTATTG
>Ga0190274_10000695_pt1 | contig 19686 bp, 18 predicted proteins | sample Popmic531T_FD_133002 | JGI IMG/M metagenome (GOLD analysis project Ga0190274, IMG submission 133002) | Populus adjacent soil microbial communities from riparian zone of Yellowstone River, Montana, USA - 531 T | ecosystem: Environmental > Terrestrial > Soil > Riparian zone | place: USA: Montana... | reverse complement strand
TCGGCGGGGATGTCGCCGGCCTTGGTCTTGCCGATCAGCGGGTGGATGAAGAGCCCGTCGCAGGTCTCCAGCGCCGCCTTGGTCAGGTACTCGTGGGCGCGGTGGATCGGGTTGCGGGTCTGGAAGGCGACGATCTTCGTCCAGCCGCGCGCCTCGAAGTCGGCCTTGTGCTCGGCCGGCGTCTTGTAGCGGCGCATGAAGGCCTCGTCGTGGTCGGGCAGGGCGTCGACCTCGATCGGGCCGGCGATCATCCGGTTGCCCTCGGCGTAGATCGCGGCGACGCCGGGGTGCTCCTCGTCGGCGGTCCGGTAGACCTGCTCGGCCTCGCGCTTCACGTCGCGCTCCCAGATCTCCTCGACGTTGATCCGGCCCAGCGGCTTGCCTTCGTCGCTGGACAGCGCGACGACGTCACCGACCTCGCACTCGAGCTCGGTCGCGAGGGTGATCGGGATCGGCCAGTACTCGCCGCCCGTGGTCCGCATCTCGCTGCAGACGCGCTCCCAGTCGGCGGAGCCCTGGAAGCCGGTCAGCGGCGCGAAGCCGCCGTTGCCGATCATCTCGAAATCCGCCGTGTGGCGCTCGTCAAGGGTCAGGGAAAGCTCAGTCATCGTCTCGCTCATGCAGGTCTGTCACCAATCGGTTCGGGGAAGGGATGGAGGCGGCGCCGGGGCGCCGTCAGTTGATCCCGCACTCGGTCTTCGAGACGCCCGCCCAGCGGCCGTCGCGCGGCGAGCCGCCCGGCCCGACCGGCTGCGTGCAGTGCGTGCAGCCGATCGACGGGTAGCCCTGATCGTGCAGGGGGTTGTACGGGAGGTGGTGCTCACGGATGTAGTTCCAAACGTCGCGCTCGGACCAGTCCGCGAGCGGGTTCAGCTTCCAGAGGTTGAATTTCTTGTCCCAGCCGAACTTCGGCGTCTTGGAACGAGTGCTGGAATCTCCGCGCCGGACACCGGCGACCCAGCAGTCTACGGAAGCAAGGGCGCGCCGCATCGGCTCGACCTTGCGCAAACCGCAGCAGCTGTCGGGGTCGCTCTTCCAGAGCTCGTCGCCGTACTCGGCGGCCTGCTCCTCCAGCGTCAGGTTGTGGAAGCGGTCGAACTCGATCCCCAGCGCCTCGGCGAGCCGGTCGCGGGTCTCGTAGGTCTCCTCGAAGAGGACGTCGGTGTCGAGGTAGAAGAAGCGCGCCTCGGGATTGACCTGGCTCGCCATGTGGGCGGTGACCGAGCTCGTTTTCTGGAACGAGCAGGCGATGTAGTGCTCGGCGCCGAACTGCTCGAACATCCACTCCAGGGACTCCTGGGCGGTGCGGTCCTCGAGCTCGGCGGCGATCGCCTCGTGGTCGAGGTCGTTGATTGTGGGGACGGTGCCGGAGAGGGTGACGGGCGGCGGCTTCATCAGATCGCGCACTCCCCCTCGCCGCGCTCCACCTTGTAGGGGCTGGAGCGGTTCCAGTCGATGAACTCCTGCATCGTCTCGAGGCTGAACTCGGCCGGCAGGGTGAGGTCCTTGACCGCCGCTTCGAAGGCCTCGGCGCCGGCCCGCTCGACGAAGGCGTTGAACTCCTCGCCCTGCTCGCGGTCGGACTCGTACAGCCGCACCCAGCGCTCGACCGCCTCGGGGACCCGTTTGGCCGGGAGCCGCGATTTCAGCCGCTTGCCGAAGACGACCTCGCCGCCCTCGAAGTTGCCGCCGACGTGCGGGATGTAGGCGGGCAGCTGGCGGCCGCCGACTTTCAGCGAGGCGCCGTAGAAGCCGATGTTGGCGATGTGGTGCTGGCTGCAGCCGTTCGGGCAGCCGCTCATTTTGATGTGGATCCGCTTGGTCAGCTCGTCGCTGATCCGCATCGAGTCGACCCGCTCCTTGATCGCCTTGTTGAGGCCCATCGAGGAGGTGATCCCGAGTTTGCAGCTGTCGGTGCCGGGGCAGCTGACCACGTCGGTGATCTCGCGGGCGCCGGCCTCGCCGAGGCCGAGCGCGGTGAGCTGCTGCCAGACGTCGTAGAGCGCCTCGTCGCGGACCCAGCGCAGGACGAAGTTCTGCTGCACGGTGCTGCGGGCGTGGCCGCCCGTGTACTCGCGCATGATCTGCCCGAGACCGCGGAACTGCTCCGGGGTGAGGTCGCCGCGGGTGATCTTCACCTCGACCGTGGAGAAGCCCTCCTGCCGCTGCGGCTCGACGTTGCCTTGGAGGAAGCGCTCGAACTCGGAGGTGTCGCCGTTCGGCGAGGCGGGGGCCGGCGGGGCTGCCGGGGCCGTCGCCTCCTCGTCGATGTCGAAGCGCAGCCGCTCGACCAGATCGGAGTCGAAGTCCCGCTCCGCGACCCAGTCGCCCTCGAGCTCCTCGTCGAGCAGCTCGCGGAAGGCGTCGATCCCGATCTTGTCGACCAGGACCTTGATCCGGGCGCGGGCGCGGTTGACGCGCAGCCAGTCCTGGCGGTCGAAGATGCGGAAGATGCCCTCGGCGACCTTCAGGTAGTCGCCGTTGTCGGCCTCGACGAAGTCGTAGACGGTGGGGGCGACCCGGGCCATGATCGAGGTGCCTCCGCCGACCCGGACCTCGAAGCCCCTGACCCCGTCCCGTTCGCGGGAGATGAAGGCGATGTCGTGGATGCCGGTGATCGCGCGGTCCTCGTCGGAGCCGCTGAAGGCCGTCTTGATCTTGCGCGGCATCAGCTGCGTGGTGGGATGGCGGACGAAGTAGCGGACGTAGGCGCCGGCGTAAGCAGTCGGGTCGAAGATCTCGTCGGGCGCGACGCCGGCCCAGGGGTCGCCGGTGACGTTGCGGACCGTGTTGCCGCAGCCCTCGCGCGAGGAGAGGTCGGCTTCGGCGATCTCGCGCAGCAGCTCCCCCATGTCGCGCAGCGGCACGTGGTGGATCTGGATGTTCTGGCGGGTGGTGACGTGGCCTTTGTCGAGCGGCGCGTATTTCTCCACCACGCTGGCGAAGGCGTCCATCTGCTCGGGGGTGACGCCGCCGAACGGAAGCTTGACGCGGACCATCTGCACGTCGGGCTGACGCTGGCCGTAGACGCCCTGTTTGAGCCGGAAGCCGATGAACTGGTTTTCCTCCAGCTCGCCGCCGAGGAACTTCTCGGCTTCGTTGTCGAAGTCGTCGAACTCGCGCTCGATGATCGGGATGATGTGGCCGGGGACGTTCTCGTACGTCTCCGGGTTCTCCAGGCTGCCGACCCGGCCCTTGCCGCGCTGCTCCTTGTTCTCGGCTACGACGACGTCCATCCGAGGAAAATAGCAAAACCTGACAGGGATTCGGGTATTTAACCCGCGCAGACTCGCGCGAGCGACAAATTCAGCTGTGCGACGGTTTTTTCCGCGCCTGGAGGATCGCCGCCGCCTCGCCCGATTCGGCGACGTAGCCGCCCTCCGGCTCGAGCGGCAGGCCGGCCTCGTCCCAGCCGACGATGCCCTCGGTCATCTTGACCGCGTCGTAGCCGGCCTCGGCCAGCGCCGCCGCGGCCATCGAGGAGCGGTTGCCGCCCCGGCAGTAGAGAACGACGGGACGGTCCTTGTCGATCTCGGCCGCCCGTCGGGGCAGCTCGTCGAGCGGCAGGTGGGTCGCGCCGGCGATCCGCCCCGTCTCCCACTCGTGGTCGGTGCGCACGTCTACCAGCTGCGCGCCCCCGTCCACCAGCTCGCGGGCCTCCTCGCGGGAGACCTCCCGGGCGTCGCCCGTTGCGGCGGCCGCCTCGCTCTGGTTCGCCTCGTCCGCCATCAATCGATCTCCGTGCCCTCGATCAGGAAGGCGACGCGGACGTGGGCCCGGTACTCGTCGAGGTTCTCGCCGCGGATCCCGGTCGAGACGATGTCGACGGCGCGGATGTTGCGCAGCGTGCCCTGGGCCTGGCTCAGCGCCTGTTTCGCCGCGTCGTCGGTCGACGTTTTCGAACTCCCGACCAGCTCGATGATTTTCACGACAGCCATTTCGATCCTCCTTCTCCGTCCAACACTCTCTCCTTGGCGCCCACGCCCTCGACCAGCGCCGCCCGCTGCCAGGCGCTGAGGGTCGCGGGCGCCTCCATAAGCGCCCCACCGAACTCCGCCTCAAACCGCGCGATCGCCGCCGCCACGGCGGCCGCCTCGTCTCCATCAGCGGTCTTAGCTGCCACCAGCCAAGCCTAGTTCACACGCTCAATTGTTCGTCCCCAGCGGGCTCCTTTTGCCTTTCTTCGCCCTCTGGGCGAAAAAAGGCAAGGGGTCTCAGGGGAGTTCGCGTCGCCGGCGCTTGAGGTGCGCGGCGACCCGGGCGATCACCGCACGCGGTTCGCGTTTCAGCCGCGGGCCGGTGACGCAGATCATCTCGACGCCGTCCAACAGCAGATCGTCTTGGCGGATGCGATCCGTCTCGAAGGCCAGAGGCGTTCCATGCGTCTCATACACGTCGAGTTCGACCCCGAATCGCTCCGATGCCCAGTACGCGTCGACCTCGAATCCGTCCACGTTCCAATTCATCGAAGGCGCCGGAAGTCCGGCGTCACGAATCAGGTCCAAGAATCGGGTCTCGAGCCCGGAACGGGTAAAGGCAGGCTCCGGCCTGTAAATCGCGAGCGCCCGCCTCAGACGCCCTCGTCCCGGGTGATTTCCAGCCCGTCCCAGCAGCTCTTCGATCGGCCGGAGGTCCAGCCGGCTCCGCTCTTCGGCACGGTCGATAGCTCGTTCGAGCCGCGGAGCAGACAGCATCGCTGCCAGGTCGAGCAGCGTGCGCGGCAGGGAGGTGACTGGGATCCCGTCGATGACGCCACGGTCCGTCAGGGGCAGATCCGCGAAGTGCACGGCGAATCCACGCCTCGCCCGGCGCGGGGTGGGCGCCGACAGGTGAATCGTTTCCGGTCGGTATCGCAGCACGTCCCAGAGCCATCCAGCCGACAGGTGGCTCGCAACGCATGGGCGCGCTGCGAGAACGGCTCCCATACATCGTCCGTGCCAGGTCAGCGGGTCATGACCAACCGCGTACACACCCCGGTGGATGCGATGCAGCCTCCCCGCCTTCGCCCCCTTCGCCGCCGAACTTGGCGAGTAACCAAGCCTGTCCAGCTGACGGGTCGAGACCACCCCGTGTTGCTTGGTCGCCAGCGCGAAGAGCGGCCCGTGCCGCCCCTCCCTTTGACTTTCTTCGCCCATAGGGCGAATAAGGACAAGAGGAGGTCGGGTTCTCCCCCCTCAGCCGTGCAGGCCGGGGACGGGGTTGCCGTGCTTGACGACGGCGCAGTTGAAGGGCTTCGGGTCGAAGGAGTCGGTGAGGGCGCGGCCGGCGGGTTGGCCGGTCGGCGCGGTGAAGCCTTTGCCGCCGGGCTTTTTCTTCGGGGGCCGGCCGCGGCCGCACTGGATCGCGAAGTCGCGCACGCCGTCGCGGGCGTCGATCACGTCGTCGCCGCCGTTGCCGACGAAGACGTCTTCGCCGGGCTGGCCGAGCATGCTGTTGGCGCGGCCGTCGCCGATCAGGACGTCCCAGTCGAAGGAGCCCTCCATGTCCTCGTTGGTGCGGTCGAGGCGGACGCTGTCGCAGCCTTTGATCTCGTCGACCCAGGCGGCGTTCTTGGGGAAGGAGATGATCAGGAGCCCCGGGTGCGCCTGGGTCTCGGCGAACGAAGCATCGTCGCGGCCCGCCCCGCCGACGATCGCGCCGCCGGCGCAGCCGCCGCCGGCCGCAAGCAGGTCACCGTTGCCTTCTCCGTAAAGGAAGGTCGGCCCGGGCAAGCCCCCGACCAGGCCGTCGGCACCGTCGCCGCCGTAGAGCTTGTCGGCGCCCAGGCCGGCCTCGATCAGGTTGTCCTCGGGGCCGCCTTTGATCGTGTCGTTGCCCAGGCCGCCCGCGAAACGGGTGCTGCCTACCGACTCCAGCGAGCCCTCCACCCGCAGCGAGTCGTTGCCGGGGCCGAGGTCGGCCATCAGCCAGCGACCCGGGCCTTCGGCCGGGCAGGAAACCTGGTTCGCGACCCCCGGCGGTCGTTTGCAACCCGGGCCGATCGCCACGCCGTCGCCGGCCGTGACCGCGAAGGTGTCGGCCGCCGCGTCGAAGGCCACGGTGAACTCGTCGCGCCCGGGCCCGCCGACGATCGCGAGGCCGGCGCCGCCGCCCGGGGCGGGGTCGAGCTGGATGTATGCCGAGCCTTTCGGCGGCCGTTCCCTGCCGCAGGAAGTCGTACTGCCCTTGGCGCCTTTACAGCCGTCCCGGCCCTGGCCGCCCTCGATCGTGTCGCTGCCGCCGCCCCCGACGAGCCGGTCGTCGCCGGGACCGCCGTCGATCCGGTTGGCCCGCCGGTTGCCGGTCAGGGTGTCGCGGAAGGCCGAGCCTTCGACGCTCTCGAAGCCGAACAGCTTGTCGTGGCCGTCGCCGTAGGCGCGGTGCCTGCGCAGCGAAGCCCAGACACCGGCCCCCTTGGCGCTGGCGACGTCGGTGGCGAAGGAGGCGATGTCGCCACCCCCGGCGCCGCCCTTCATCAGGTCGTAGCCGTAGTCGCCGTGGACGAGGTCTTCCCGGCCCGACCCGCCGTTGACGATGTCGATGCCGAGATCTCCGGCCGCCTCGTCGCCGCGACCGGCGCCGCCCAGAACCTTGTCGTCGCCGAGCCCGCCGATCGCCCGGTCGCCGTCCCCGGCGCCGCCGTCGACCTCGTCGTTGCCGCGCCCGCCGTGCACGACGTCGGCGCCCGGCCCGCCGCAGAGCAGGTCGTTGCCGAGGCTGCCGAAGACCTCGTCGTCGCCGTTGCCGGCCCAGATCACGTCGCGGTCCGGCGTCCCGTGCAGCACCTCGTCGCCGTCGGTGCCGACGATCTTCGCCTGCCGCCCGTGGCAGATCGGCGCTTCGATCGCCGCGTTGTCCTCGGCCGCAACCGCGCTGGCGACGAGAACCGCGAGCAGCGCGGTGGTGGCAAGAGCAACCCTCATCCGTAGGGCAGCATATGACGCGGCCCCGCGGTCACCGGCTGCCTATTCCAAATTCACCATCACGTGCTTGATGCGCGTGTAGTCCTCGAGCCCGTATACGGAGAGGTCCTTGCCGTAGCCGGATTCCTTGAAGCCGCCGTGGGGCATCTCGGCGACGATCGGGATGTGGTCGTTGATCCAGACGCAGCCGAAGTCGAGCGCGTTTGCGACCCGCATCGCCCGCCCGACGTCCCGGGTCCAGACCGAGGAGGCGAGCCCGTAGCGGACCCCGTTCGCCCACTCCAGCGCCACCGCCTCGTCGTCGAACGGCTGCACGGTGATCACCGGCCCGAAGATCTCCTTCTGGATCATCTCGTCGCCCTGGTCGAGCCCGGCGACCACGGTCGGCTCGACGAAGTAGCCGGGCCGGTCCGCCGCCTTGCCGCCGGTGACGACCTCGGCGCCGTCGGGCCTGCGCTCCAGGAAGCCCTCGACCCGTTCGCGCTGGCGCTCCGAGTTGACCGGGCCGAGCGTCGTCTCGGCCGCCATCGTGTCGCCGAGGACGAGCCCCTGGGCCTCGGAGGAGAGCCCGCTGACGACGTCGTCGTAGACGCCCTTCGCGGCCAGCACCCGGGTCGCCGCGGTGCAGTCCTGGCCGGCGTTGTAGTAGCCGGTGCCGGCGATCGTCTCCATCGCGGTCGCCATGTCGGCGTCGTCGAAGACGACCACCGGGGCCTTGCCGCCGAGCTCGAGGTGGACCCGCTTGAGGCTGTCGGCCGCCGCTTTGGCGATCCACTTACCGGTCGCCGGCGAGCCGGTCAGCGAGACCATTTCCACGTCGGGATGCGTGACCAGCGCCGCGCCGGCCGGCTCACCGTGGCCGGCGATCACGTTGAGCACCCCCGGCGGCAGGATCTCGCCGCACCACTCCGCGAACCTGAGGCTCGTCACCGGCGTCGTCTCGGCCGGCTTCAGGACCACCGTGTTGCCCGCCGCCAAGGCCGGCCCGATCTTCCAGATCATCATCATCAGCGGGTAGTTCCAGGGGGTGATCTGGCCGACCACGCCGACCGGCTCACGGCGCACGAACGAGGTGTGCCCCTCCATGTACTCGCCCGCCGAGCGACCCTCCAGGCAGCGCGCCGCCCCCGCGAAGAAGCGAAGCTGGTCCGCCATCACCTCGATTTCGTCGTCGAGCACCGCCTGGCGCGGCTTGCCGGCGTCGGCCGCCTCGAGGTCGGCGATCTCCTCGCCGCGCTCCTCGATCAGGTCGGCCATGCGCAGCAGCGCCCGCGCCCGTTCGTTCGGCGGGATCGTCGCCCAGCTGCCGCTCCGGAACGCCTTCTTCGCCGCCTCGACGGCGCGGTCGACGTCGGCCTCGCTCGAGAGCGGCGCCTCCGCGATCGCCTCGCCGGTCGCCGGGTTGACGACCTCCTCGAAACCGCCCTCCACCGGGTCGACGGCCTCGCCGCCGATGAAGTTCCTCAGCTTCGTCTTCGTCGCCGTCGCCATCCTCAGCCCACCTCCGCCTTCTCGTTTGCAGTTTCGGGCCGCGCCAGGCCCAGCGCCGTCTCGACCGGCACGTAATCCCTGCCCACCCCCTCCGCGACCGCCGGGTGCGTCACCTCGCTGCCGGCTACGTTGACCCCCGGCCGCAGGCCCGGGTCGCGCCGGATCGCCTCGGCGACGCCGTGGTCGGCGAGCGCGATCGCGTAGGGCAGCGTCGCGTTCGTGAGGGCGTGGGTCGAGGTGATCGGGACCGCGCCCGGCATGTTGCTGACGCAGTAATGGGTGATCCCGTCGACCTCGAAGGTCGGCTCGCGGTGCGTGGTCGGCCGCGAGGTCTCGAAGCAGCCGCCCTGGTCGATCGCCACGTCGACCAGCGCCGCGCCCTGCTTCATCAGCGCCAGCTGCTCGCGCCGCACCACATAAGGGGCGCGCGCCCCGTGGACCAGGACGGCGCCGATCACCAGGTCGGCCCGCGGCAGCATCTCCTCGATCGCCAGCGTGGTCGAGTACACGGTCGAGCAGCGGCCGCCGAAGACGATGTCGAGCTCGCGCAGGCGGTCGATCGAGCGGTCGTAGACGAAGACGTCGGCCTCCATCCCGATCGCGATGAAGGCGGCGTTCATCCCGACCACGCCGCCCCCGATCACCAGCACGTTGGCGGCCGCGACCCCGGGCACGCCGCCGAGCAGGATCCCCCGCCCTCCCTCCGGCTTCTCCAGCATGAAAGCGCCGGCCTGGGTGGCGATCTTGCCGGCGATCTCGCTCATCGGCGCCAGCAGCGGCAGCCGCCCGCGCGCGTCCTCCACGGTCTCGTACGCGACACAGGTAGCGCCGGACCGGCAGAGGGCACTGGTCTGCTCCGGGTCCGGCGCAAGATGCAGATAGGTGAACAGCAGCTGGCCGGGCCGCAGCATCGCGATCTCGGGCGGCTGCAGCTCCTTGACGTGGAGGATCATCTCGGCGCGCTCGAAGACCTCCCCGGCGCCGGCGACGATCTCCGCCCCCTGCGCCTCGTACACGTCGTCGGCGATCGCGCTGCCCAGCCCGGCCCCGGCCTCGATCAGCACCTCGTGCCCGTGCTCGCGCATTTCGCGCACCCCGGCCGGGGTGATCGCCACGCGGTACTCGTCGGCCTTGATCTCCCGGACGACGCCGACCCTCACGCGACCAACTCCCTCGCCCGCAGCGCCAGCCAGAACTCGATCCGGTCGTGGGCCCGCGAGAGGTCGCGGCCGGTCAGGTCTTCGACCTTGCGCATCCGGTAGCGCAGGGTGTGGCGGTGGCAGTAGACCTGCCGGGCCGCTTTCTCCCACTGGCCGTTCTGCTCGATGAACGCCTCCAGCGAACGCAGCAGCTCGCCGCCGTACTCCGCGTCGCCCTCCTCGATCGGCCCGAGGACGCTGTCGCAGTAGAGGTTGAGCGCCTCGTCGTCCTGGATCGAGAGCAGCAGGGTGAAGGCCCCGAGGTCGCGCCACGAGGCGACCTCGGGCGAGTTGCCGTTGTCGAAGCCGGTCGCTTCGAGCGCGCAGCGCGCCTCGTGGAAGGAGTGGCGCAGCTGCTCGGGCGGCGCCGCCCGGCTGGCGGCGACCCGGACCGCGCCGCGTTCCCGCAGCGCCTTGCGGGCGTCGGCGGCGACGTCGAGCGGGTCGCGGTCGGCCGCGTCGACCACCGCGCAGAGCAGTTCGCGGCCGCTCAGCTCGTGCGTGGCGACGACCGCCGGACACGCGTCGGCGGCCAGGGCGCGTTCGAGGGCACCGACGGCAGAGGCGGGATGGTCGAGAGAGAAAACCAACACCGCCGCTTCCTCGCCGATGCCGAACGGCTCCAACCGCCGGCGCAGCTCCGTCGCCTCCATCCGGCCGCCCAGGGCCCCTGCCAGGACGTCGCCGGCAAGCCGGCGCTCCGTCTCGCGGGCGACGCGACGCCGCATCAGCTCGAGGGCGACCACGGCGACCGCCTGCTGCAGGATCAGCCGCTCGAAGTCGCCGAGACCGCCCGAGTCGCGGACGATCACGACCCAGGCCTGGGGCGGACCGCCGCCCGGCGAGATCACCGGGTGCGCCAGGGCCCGCCCCGCCACCGAGGGGTGGGATGGGACGAAGGGATGACCGTCGCCGGTGTGGCTCAGTGCCTCGCGCCGGATCGCGCCGATCGCGTCGGCGGAGAGCTGGCGGCGGAAGCCCCGCCCGGCGAGGCGTTCGCCGCGCCCGTCGAGCACCGCCACGGTGCCGCCGACCGCAGAGGCGATCGTCGCCGCGATTTCCTCCAGGCCGCGCTCCTCGAGGACCAGCCGCTCGAGCCGGCGCTGCACGGCGATGCCCCGCTGCAGCACCTCGTACTGCTCGTTGACGAGGCGCGCGAAGGCCTTCTCGGTGATCGCGATAAACGGGGTCGAGTAGGGCACCTCGAAGAGCGGGAAGTCGCGTTTCTCGGCCTCGGCGACCAGCGCTTTCGGCAGTTTCTTGTGGCTGAAGCCGGTGCCGAAGCCGAGCCCGGCGAGGTTGCGGTCGGCGAGCAGGCGCACGAAGGAGCGCTGTTTGGCCGCCGTGTCGAGCGGGATCCCGGTGGTCAGCATCAGCTCCCCGCCGGAAAGCCACGGCGTCGGGTCCTCGAGCTCGGAGATGTGGACCCAGCGCACCGGCGCGGCAGCCCCCTCCGCACCGGCCACCAGGTCGAGGTCCAGTTCGTCGAGCAGGCTCTGGACGGTGAGCACCGCGGCCTACCTGACGACCTGCTCCCAGGCCTCGGTGAGGACGCCGTGCAGCACGTCGTGGATTTCCGCGAACTGCTCGCTGTCGGCGATCAGCGGCGGCGCCAGCTGCACCACCGGGTCGCCGCGGTCGTCGGCGCGGCAGATCAGCCCGCGCTTGTAGAGCTCGGCGGAGAGGAAGCCGCGCAGCAGCCGCTCGGACTCCTCCTCGTCGAAGCTCTCCTTGGTCTCCTTGTCCTTGACAAGCTCGACCGCGTGGAAGAAGCCGGCGCCGCGCACGTCGCCGACGATCGGCAGCTCGTGCAGCGTCTCCAGCGTCGCGCGGAACTCGGCCTCCTTGGCGAGCACGTGCCCGCAGAGGTCCTCGCGCTCGTAGACGTCGAGGTTGGCGCTCGCGATCGCCGCGGCGACCGGGTGGCCGGCGAAGGTGAAGCCGTGGGCGAAGGAGGCGTCGCCCTCCATGAACGGCTCGGCGACGCGGTCGGAGGCGATCACCGCGCCCATCGGCGCGTAGGCCGAGGTGAGCGCCTTGGCGACCGTGATCAGGTCGGGCTGGTAGCCGAACCGTTCGCACCCGAAGTAGTGGCCGAGCCGGCCCCAAGCGCAGATCACCTCGTCGGAGATCAGCAGCACGTCGTGGCGGTCGCAGATCTCACGCACCTGCTGGAAGTAGCCGTCGGGCGGGACGAAGCAGCCGCCGGCGTTCTGGACCGGCTCGAGGATCACCGCGGCGACGGTCTCCGGCCCCTCGAAGACGATCCGCTCCTCGATCGCGTCGGCGGCCCAGGTTTCCTCGCGGTCCTCGGGCCAGCGGTAGACGTTGGTGTTGGGGACGTGGCAGCCGCCCGGCACCAGTGGCTCGAACTGCGAGCGCAGCTCGGTGATCCCGGTCGCCGCCAGCGCCCCCAGCGAGGTCCCGTGGTAGGCGACCTCGCGGGCGATGAACTTGTGCTTCTGGCCTTTGCCGTGCATGCGGTGGTAGTTGCGGGCCAGCTTCAGCGCCGACTCGACCGCCTCCGAGCCGCCGTCGGTGAAGAAGACGCGGTTGAGGTCGCCGGGGGCCAGCGAGGCGATCCGCGCGGCCAGCTCGATAGCCCTGGGGTGGGCATAGCTCCAGAGCGTGTAGAAGTCGAGCTCTTCGATCTGGCGCGCGGCCGCCTCGCCGTACTCGGTCCTCCCATGGCCGGCGTTGACGCAGAAGAGGCCGGACAGGCCGTCCAGGTACCGGTTCCCGTGCTCGTCGAAGACGTAGCAGCCCTCGGCGCGGGTGATGATCGGGATCTCGTGGTCGGGGCCGTAGGCGCCCATGCGCGAGAAATGCATCCAGAGATGGCGGCGGGCCAGCTGCTGGAGCTCGGTGTCGACGGGGGCCTGCGATGCGGTGGCCATTCCGCTCTCCTCTCGTGCTACGACGATATGGACAACGCTAGCTCCAGCGTGCCCCAGACGCAAGTGGTCATTGGGTCAAGCTCCAGGCATTAAGTTGTACAGGACGTATAACCCGTGCCTGTGCTTTTGGGACATCCGCCACTTGTGCACCGCTCCGTTGAGGCTTACGGTCGGTAAGTGGCAACCAGCGGAGAAACGATCGCGGGGCGGTGACCTGATGAGCACGAACGGGGACACCGCCGGAGTGGAGCTGAGGCAGGTCAGCAAACGGTTCGGGGAGGTGCTCGCGGTCGACGACCTCAGCCTCGAGCTGGCGCGGGGCGAGTTCTTCACCCTGCTCGGGCCGAGCGGCTGCGGCAAGACGACGACGCTGCGGATGCTCGCCGGATTCGAGACCCCGAGCGGCGGCGAGATCCGGATCGAGGGCGAGGACGTGGGCGGTTTGCCGCCGCACAGGCGCCCGACCAACACCGTCTTCCAGAGCTACGCGCTCTTCCCGCACCTCAGCGTCGAGGACAACGTCGCCTTCGGCCTGAAGCGCAAGAAGGTGCCGAAGGACGAGATCGCCAAGCGGGTGCGGGCCGAGCTGGAGCGGGTCGGCCTCGCCGCCGAGGCGAAGCGCCGCCCGGCCCAGCTCTCCGGTGGCATGCAGCAGCGGGTGGCGCTGGCCCGCGCCCTGGTCAACCTGCCGAAGGTCCTGCTGCTCGACGAGCCGCTCGGCGCCCTCGACCTGAAACTGCGCAAGGGTCTGCAGGTCGAGCTGAAGCGGATCCAGCGCGAGGTCGGGATCACCTTCGTCTACGTCACCCACGACCAGGAGGAGGCGCTGACGATGAGCGACCGGATCGCGGTGATGAACCGCGGCCGGGTCGAGCAGGTCGGCGGCCCCGAGGACGTGTACGAGCGCCCCGCGACCACCTTCGTCGCCGGCTTCATCGGCGTCTCCAACCTGATGCCGGCGACCGTCTCGGGCCCCGGCAAGGTCCGCCTCGAGAGCGGGCCGGAGGTGGTGGCGAGCACCGACGGCTTCAGCGCCGGCGAAGGCTGCTACGCCGTCGTGCGGCCGGAGAAGCTGCGGGTCGAGTCGGTCGGCGGCGGGCCGGGCGCGGGGGGAACCGCCGCCTCGAACGGCCTGCCGCGGGTCGAGGGCGTCGTCGAGAGCTCGCTGTACCTGGGGACGGCGACCCAGGTCGTCGTCGGGCTGGAAGAGGGCGTGCGGATGACCGTCCTCGTCCCCAACGCGAGCGAGGCGGAGCGACAGCGGTTGCCGGGAGGAGGCGCCCGGGTAGAGCTGAGCTGGGAGCCCGAGCACATGCACGTCGTGCGTGAATCGACCAGGAGGAGTGATTGAAATGGGAGCCGGGAGAAGAAGACTGTTCGCGGCGATCGCCGTGCTTGCCCTGACGCTCGGCCTTGCGGCCTGCGGCGGCGGTGGCGGCGGAGGTGGCAACGACAACGGCGAGGTGACCACGGCCGAAGCCGGGCCGGTCAAAGGCGAGCTGACGATCTCCAACTGGCCGGGCTACATCGACCCGGGCAGCGACGGCACCGTCGCCGAGTTCGAAAAGGAGACCGGCGTCAGCGTCGACTACATCGAGGACATCAACTCCAACGACGGCTTCTTCGGCAAGCTGCAGCCGCAGCTCGAACAGGGGGAGTCGGGCGGGCGCAGCGTCTTCGTCGTCGCCGACTACATGGCCGAGCAGATGCACGACCTCGGCTACCTGCAGGAGATCGACCACGCCGACCTGCCGACCGTCTTCGAAAACCTGCTGCCCAGCCTGGAGAGCCCGGCGTTCGATCCGGAACGGAAATTCTCGGTGCCGTGGCAGGGAGGGATGACCGGGATCTGGGTCGACACCTCGAAGGCGCCGGAGATCAAATCGGTCAACGACCTCTTCGACCCGAAATACAAGGGCAAGGTGACGATGCTGGACGAACTCCGGGAAACGCCGGCGCTGGTGATGCTCGCCGAAGGGGTCGATCCCGCCACGGCCGGCGCCGATGAGTGGCTGACGGCGATCGACAAACTGGACGCCGCCGCCGATTCCGGTCAGATCCGCCGCTTCACCGGCAACGACTACACCGAGGACCTGACCGCCGGCAACATCGTCGCCGCGATCGGCTGGTCGGGCGACGCCTCGCTGATCGAAAACGAGAACGCCGAATGGCGGATGCCGACCGAGGGCTGCGTGCGGTGGTCGGAAAACATGGTGATCCCGGTCGGCGCCCCCAACACCGCCGCGGCGCTCGCCTGGATGAACTTCACCTACCGGCCGGAGGTGGCGGCCGACATCACGGCGTACGTCGAATACATCTCCCCCGTGCAGGGCGTCAAGCCGATCCTCGAAAAACAGGGGTCGGACCTCGCGAAGAGCCAGATCGTCTTCCCGACCGACCAGTTCACCCGCAACTGCACGGGTCAGAACACGCCGCCGGAACTGGACCGGGTCAACGAGGCCTGGCAGAACGTGCTGACGGGCTGAGTCGACGATGAGCTGGAAGCAGCGCCTGGTCCCCTACTGGCTCCTGGGGCCGGGCCTGCTCTGGCTGATCGTCTTCTTCGTCGTGCCCATGTACTTCATGGGCGAACTGGCGCTGTATTCGGGCTCGCTGACCAGCGGCGGGTTCGAATTCACCTGGGCCTTCGAGAACTTCCCGGACGCGCTCTCCGGCCACGAGGAGCAGATCCTCCGCTCCTTCTTCTACGCCGGCACGGCGACGCTGCTGGCGCTCTTGATCGGCTACCCGCTCGCCTACGCAATCGCCTTCCGCGGTGGCCGCTTCAAGCTGCTCCTGCTGTTCGCGGTGATCGCGCCGTTCTTCACCACCTACCTGATCCGCACGATCGCCTGGAAGACGATCCTCAGCGACTCCAGCCCGGTGGTCAGCGTCCTGCAGACGCTCTCGCTGACCCCGGGCGACGGGCGCGTGCTGGCCACCTCCGGGGCGGTGATCGCCGGCCTCACCTACAACTTCCTGCCGTTCATGGTGCTGCCGCTCTACGCGAACCTTGAGCGGTTGGACATGCGGCTGGTCGAGGCCGGCAAAGACCTCTACGCGTCCTCCTTCACCGCGTTCCTGAAAGTGACGCTGCCGCTGACCATGCCGGGGATCGTCGCCGGCGTCCTGCTCACCTTCATCCCCGCCTTCGGCGACTACATCAACGCCCAGCTGCTGGGCGGGACCGGGCAGTCGATGGTCGGCAACGTGATCCAGTCGCTCTACCTGAACCAGCGCGACTACCCGGAGGCGGCGGCGCTCTCCTTCCTGATGATGGCGCTGATCCTCGCCGTGGTCGTCGTCTATATCCGCTTCGCGGGGACCGGGGCCTTCATGGGCGACGAGGAGGAGGAGGAGGAGGCGAAGGCGGGATGAGCGCGCCGGCGAGAGCCTGGGCGTGGCTGCGGCGCAACGCGCTGCCGATCTACGCCGGGCTGGCGGTCGCCTACATGCTGATCCCGATCGCCGTGATCGCCATCTTCTCGTTCGGCGCGACGCCGAAAGGCAAACTCACCTTCGGGCTCGACGACGGCTTCACCCTCGAGTACTGGCGGACGATGTTCGACATCCCGGAACTGAACGACGCCCTCTCCACCAGCCTGCGGCTGGCGGCGCTCTCGACCCTGATCTCGACCGCGATCGGGACGGCGATGGCGATCGCCCTGGTGCGCCACCGGTTCCTCGGGCGCCGCGCGACGAACCTCCTGATCGTGATCCCGATGGCGACGCCGGAGGTGGTGATCGGCGCCTCGCTGCTCTCGATGTTCATCTACGCCTCGTTCTCGCTCGGCTTCACGAGCCTCTTGATCGCCCACGTGATGTTCTCGATCAGCTTCGTCGTGGTCGTGGTGCGCTCGCGGCTGATCGGCTTCGACCGCAACCTCGAGGAGGCGGCGGCCGACCTCGGCGCCTCGCCGTTCACTACGTTCCGGACCGTGACGCTGCCGCTGCTTGCGCCCGGGATCCTCGCCGCCGCGCTGCTCGCCTTCGCGCTCTCGATCGACGACTTCGTGATCTCCAACTTCAACTCGGGGACGACCGTGACCTTCCCGCTCTACGTCTACGGGGTCAGCCTGCGCGGCATCCCGGTGCAGGTCAACGCGCTGGCGACGCTGCTCTTCGTCGGCGCCGTCCTCGCCGCGGCGCTGGTCATCTGGCAGCAGCGCCGCGCCGAGCGGATGGCCGCCGTCCGCCCCGAGCCGATCCCCGTCCCGGGCACCGCGGCGGCCCAGTGATGGCCGAACACCTGCGCAACTACGTAGGAGGCGAGTGGCACAACCCCGAGGGGGTCGAACTGCTCGACGACGTCGAGCCGGCGACGGGCAAGACGGTGGCGATGGTGCCGCTCTCCGGGGCCGCCGAGGTCGACGCCGCGGTCGCGGCGGCCCGGGCGGCGCAGCCGGGCTGGCGCGAGGTGCCACCGCAGCGGCGGGCCCGCGCGGTCCTGGCGCTGCGCGAGGAGCTGCTGCGGCGACGCGAGGAGCTGGTGGCGCTGGTCACCGCCGACATGGGCAAGACCCTGCCCGACGCCGACGGCGAGGTCGGGCGCGGACTGGAGTCAGTCGAGTCGGCGGCGGCGATCCCGCACCTGCTGAAGGGCGAGAACCTGGAGGGGGTGGCGGCGGGCGTCGACGTCGAATCGGTGCGCCAGCCGGTCGGCGTGGTCGCCGCGATCACGCCCTTCAACTTCCCGGCGATGATCCCGCTCTGGTTCCTCCCCTACGCGATCGCCTGCGGCAACAGCTTCATCCTCAAGCCCTCCGAGATGGACCCGCGCCCGTCGGGCCTGATCATGGAGGCGGTCGACGCGGTCGGGGAGATCCCGCCCGGCGTCGTCAACCTCGTGCACGGCGCCCACGACGCGGTCAACGGCCTGCTCGACCACCCCGAGATCGACGCGATCTCCTTCGTCGGCCAGGCGAAGACGGCGCGGATGGTGGCGGAACGCGGCGTCGCCAACGGCAAGCGCGTGCAGGCGCTCGGCGGCGCGAAGAACTCGCTGGTCGTGATGCCCGACGCCGACCTCGAGCAGGCGGTGCCGGCGATCATGGGCTCGGCCTTCGGGGCGGCCGGGCAGCGGTGCCTGGCCGGTTCGGTCGCCGTCGTGGTCGGCGACGAGCGGCGCCGCGAGGAGGTACGCCGGGCGCTGGTCGCCGCGGCGTCGGAGCTGCGGGTCGGCGACGGAGCCGACGCGGCGACCGACGTCTGCCCGCTGGTCTCAGCGGCGGCGCGCGAGCGGGTCGCCGAGGGGATCGCGCGGGCGGAGACCGACGGCGCCGAGCTGCTGCTCGACGGCCGCGGCGATTCGGGCCCGGCCAGGACTCTGCTCGCCCCCACCATCGCCGTCGCCGGCGACCAAGAGTCCGAGCTCGCCCGCGAGGAGCTCTTCGGCCCACTCCTCGCCTTGGTAGAGGTAGCGGACCTCGACGAGGCGATCGAGTTCGTCAACGGCTCCCGCTACGGCAACGCCGGCGCCATCTTCACCCGCTCGGGACAAGCAGCCCGCCGCTACCGCTACGGCGCCGAAGCCGGCATGCTCGGAGTCAACGTCGGCGTCCCCGCCCCCGTCGCCTGGTTCCCCTTCTCCGGCTGGAAGGAGTCCCTCGACGGCGACCTCCACGCCAACGGCACCGACGCGGTCGACTTCTACACGCGTAAGAAGGTCGTGACCAGCCGCTGGTAGTAGTCGGAGAACGGCAGCGGGGCCACGATCGCTCGTGGCCCCGCATTCACTACCGAGTCGCCATCCGGATCAGACCCGCGGGCCCGACCCGAACGGGACTATTCGAGCCAGAGGTTCTGCGAGGTCACGGACAGGTTGGCCGAGCCCCCGATCAGGCCGTTGCTGAACGTTCCTTCGCCGCCGCACAACGGCCCCACCTTGGTGTAGGTCACCTGGAGGCCCGTCGAACCCGACATCGATACGGTGCGAAGCGCTCCCCAGCCTCCTTGGTTCAGGAAGGCGAAGGTGGTCCCCGTGATGCCGCTCTGCGGGCCGATAATCGTGATGCAACCGTTATTGGTGATCGTCATCGGGTCGGTGGCGCAGTTGGCCCCCGCGATGTCGAACGTGCCGTTCACGTGGAACACGTAGCTGCAGCTGCCGCGGCGCACGAAGCCTTCGGGCACCGACTGTCCGGCCATGCTGCATTCTTTGTAGGTGGGGGCGAGGGTGATCGATTCCGCGCTGGTGGCGGGCAGGGTGCCGCTCAGCGAATAGCCGTTGCAGGTGGCGCCGCCGAGATTTTTGAAGAGGGTCCCGCCGGTCCCCGTCCCCGTGACCGTCGCCGGGGCCGATCCGACCGCGAATTTGGTCGAGGAGCCGACCCCTACTTCGATCGGCACCGGACCGCCGCCACGGGCGCCTTTCACGGTCCATTCGCCCGTGTAGGTTCCGTCGCTGAAGGTGCCGGGTTTGTTGACCGCACAGCCCGACCCGCCGACCCGGGTGTAGGTGATGTTTTTCAGGTTGGCGAGGATCGCGATCTAGTTTTTGCCTTCGGTGACGGTCGTTTTGTATTCGACCGTGCCGATCGCGTTCTGGTTGCCGACTTCCATCTGGCAGCCCGCCGCCGTCATCGTCAGCGGTTTCGTGCAGCTGTGGATGTCGACGGTGCCCGCCGGATAGCCGCCTGCGTTGACGCGGAAGCGGAGTTTGCAGCCGTTCGTGACCCACGAAACCGTGGTGGCCTGCCACGAGCAGGTTTTGAGTTCGGGGTTGACGTTCGCTTCCGAGCTTTCCGGACCGAGCATCCCGCCGGCGAAGGAGACGTTTTCACAGGTGAAGTTGTCTCCGCCCAGCGAGAGTTTGTGGTTTACCCCGGAGCGGGCGCCGCTCCAGGTGGTTTCCTGGCCCGCTGCGGCGCCGGGAGCTTTGAACGTCGCCGCCGAGGCCGTACCGGCCCCGACCAATGCGGTGAGGGCGAGCGCCGTGACCACGGCGATGCCCATCGTCTTGAACTTGTTCACTTCATACCTCCCCTGCCCGGCGGTCCGACCGCCAGGTTCGTCTTTGACTGGTTTGTTCCGTTGACTGCGTACTGCTCTCGCGGGCACTGCCCGCAAGCCTTCGGCGCCCCCGGCAGGGGTCGGGGGCGCCGTCGAGTGTGGTTCAGCCTTTACGGCCTTTGCCGGCTTTGCGACCCTTGGCCTTGCACCTGGCCTTGAGCTCGGGCTTCAGAACGAGGACCTTGC
>Ga0190274_10000694_pt1 | contig 19701 bp, 16 predicted proteins | sample Popmic531T_FD_133002 | JGI IMG/M metagenome (GOLD analysis project Ga0190274, IMG submission 133002) | Populus adjacent soil microbial communities from riparian zone of Yellowstone River, Montana, USA - 531 T | ecosystem: Environmental > Terrestrial > Soil > Riparian zone | place: USA: Montana... | reverse complement strand
TTGGCGATGAAAGTAGCGCTCTGGCCGTACATCGCCACGTTGTCGGCCCCGTAGGACATCAAGCCGCCATTGAGCGTGTAGGCCTTGAAGATGAACATTGAGGGCAGACGATTTCGGATGGCCAGTTCTGTGATCTGTTGGCTCTGCTGTCCGAAGAACGGGCTCGATAGTACCAACAACATCTGTGGATCGGTTTCGGCAATGGCGCGGAATGCGGCTTCAAAATCGTAGGGCGGATTTTCCATCTTCTGGGAGCGAACTTGCAATCCGAGAACTTTGGCGCGGCGCTCGGCGAACTTGAACTGATCGGCCGAGACTGTGTCCCATAGCACCGCCAGCCGCTTCCGATCGGGGAACGCCTCGCTAAGCAATTCGACCTGCTTCTCAGCAAGCTCGGTTAGCGACATCATCCTTGACTTCTTCAACAGCACCACGGAAGCGGACAAGATCAGAATCATCAAATCGGGATTCCTGATCCCGGCCCGCATTGCCGTGGATGCCGCGGTCGCAGCCGATGACTTCGGTTTGCACTATTTTGTCGATGGCGCGGCAACGGCGGGAAATGCTCCGGCAGCAACCGAAGCGCACGGACAATTCCTGTTCAATACTACTTCCAACGAGCTGTTTTGGGACAGCAACGGGACGGCCGCCGGTGGTACAACGCTAATCGCAACGCTGAACACCGCGCTGCAAGCGACTGACTTCGAACTCCGGTAATGTGACTTGATAAGGCTGACGCTCTCGCCGAAGCGTGCGAGCGACGGTAATCTCTTCTTTTCCTTTTGTTACGCGATAGACCAACCATGCGGCTCGGCCCCTTGATCGACATGCACCAGCACCCGGTGCCGGAGGTGTACAAGCGCGCGCTGTCGAGGATCGGGATCCACGGCAGCGGCGAGAACCCGTGGCCGGCCTGGAGCCTGCCGTTGCAGCTCGAGCTGATGGACGAGATGAATATCGCGGCGGTGGTCAATTCGGTCGCCTCGCCCGGCGCCTACTTCGGCAATGTCGACGAGGCAATCCGCATCGCCCGCGAGTGCAACGACGACGCCGCGAAAATGATCTCCGATCATCCGCACCGGCTCGGCGCCTTCGCGCTGCTGCCGATGCCCGACGTCACCGCCTCGATCCGCGAGGCGGCATACGCGCTGGACACGCTCAAGCTGGAGGGCATCTGCCTCCTGAGCCACGCGGGGCAGCGCCACCTCGGCCATCCCGACGAGGACGAGCTGTATGCCGAGCTCGACCGGCGCAACGCGGTGGTGTTCGTGCACCCGCTGCGCAACCAGGCGAACAACATGCCGGCCTACTCGTATCCGTCCGGCATGACCGAACTGGTGCTCGACACCACGCGCGCGATGCACAACCTGCTGTGGAACGGAACGTTCGGAAAATTCCCCGGCATCCGCTGGATCATGCCCCACGGCGGCGGCACCATTCCGTTCCTGACCTACCGGCTGGGCGCCATGGACCACAACCGGGACGTCCGCGAGCGGCTGCGCGGCGCCACAGTGCAGAGCACGCTGCGCCGGCTCTGGTACGACGTCGCGGAGATCAACGCGCGGGGCCCGCTCAAGTGCCTGATGGAAGTGGCCGACCCGACGCGCATCCTGTTCGGCAGCGACTTTCCGTTTTCCCGGCATCGCGACCCGGTCCAGGACCTCAAGAGCACCATCGCCGGCTTCGAGGCGTTCGACGGCTGGGACGACAAAACGCGCCGGGGCATCGAGCACGACAACGCGCTGGCGCTGTTCCCGAGGTTGGCGAAAGCGATGGCCGGGAAGGGCTGATTTTCCTAGCTCTTTAAGGAAGGTGCCGGCGGCGTTGACCGGAGCCGAGGTTATGACACCATCGTTCCGCCATGCCCCGCCGCCGTCGAAAAAAACGCCGTATCAAACGCCGGATCTGGTGGTCGCGCCTGTCCGACGAGAAGCTCCTGCAAGTGCGGCTCAAGGACCTCCACGTCAAGGTGGAAGGGACCTGGCTCGAACGCTGGGTGCGGCAGCTTCACCAGGAGCTTGAGGAGCGCGGCATCCGGTTCATGCCGCACGTCTGGATCTCGGACGAATGGTTCAGCCCGTCCAACACGCCCGGCATCGCCATCCCTTTTTATCTCGCGCACCCGCGGCTGATGCGCCTCGAGCGCAGCAAGATGATCCACGTCGAGGGCGACACCGAGAAGGAGTGCATGCGCATCCTGCGCCACGAGGCCGGCCACGTGGTCCAGCTTGCCTATCAGCTCAACCGCCGCCGCCGCTGGCAGAAATTGTTCGGGCGCGCCTCGAAACGCTATCCGAGCTATTACCGTCCCGATCCTGCGAGCAAGAACTACGTCCAGCACCTGCGGCTGTGGTACGCGCAGAGTCACCCGGAGGAAGACTTCGCCGAGACGTTCGCGGTGTGGCTGACCCCGCGCTCGAACTGGCGCAACCGCTACGCCGGCTGGCCGGCGCTGCGCAAGCTCAAGTACGTCGACGAGCTGATGGCGGAAGTCGCCCAGCAGCGGCCGCGGATGACGACGCGGCGGCGCACCGATCCTCTGAACAAGTACAAGATCACGCTTGCCGACTATTACCAGAAGAAGCAGGCTCTCTACGCCGTCGATACGCCCAAGACGTACGACCGCGAATTGCATCGTCTGTTTTCCGCCGATCCGAAATTTCGCAGCCGGCCTGCGGCGTCAACGTTCCTTCGCAAGAACCGAACGAAGATAAGACAGATGGTTGCCCGCTGGACTGGAGAGCATCAGCTCACATTGGATTCGATGCTTGACGACGTGATCGAACGCTGCCGCGAGCTCAAGCTGCGCGCGGTCGGCCGCGAGCGCGAGCTTCGGCATGACTTCATCGTGTTGCTCACCGCCAAGACCGTGCACTCGCTGTACGGACCGAAGCGCAAGCAGTGGTTCGCGCTATGAAGCCGCTCCGCGTTCTGGTGCTGATGCACCCCGACCTGATGCCGCCGGATTCCTCGAAGGGCTTCACCGAGGAGCAGGTCAACGTCTGGAAGACGGAATACGACGTTGTCACCACGCTGCGCGCCAACGGCCACGAGGTGAAGCCGCTCGGCGTGCAGGACGAGCTCAAGCCGATCAGGGACGAGATCGAAAGCTGGAAGCCGCACGTGGTCTTCAACCTGCTCGAGCAGTTCCACGGCGATCCGGCCTACGACCAGAACGTGGCGAGCTATCTCGAGCTGCTGCGAATTCCCTACACCGGCTGCAATCCGCGCGGTCTGATGCTGGCGCGCGGCAAGGACCTGTCGAAGCAGCTCATGGCCTATCACCGCATTCCCGTCCCCGACTTCGCGGTGTTTCCGATCAACCGCAAGATCAAGCGCCCGTCGCGACTCGGCCTGCCGCTGATCGTCAAGAGCGTAAGCGAGGATGCCTCATGGGGGATCGCGCGGGCGTCGGTGGTCGACAGCGACGAGAAGCTGCAGGAGCGCGTGAAGTTCATCCACGAGCGGATCGGCACGCCCGCCATCGCCGAGCAGTTCATCGAGGGCCGCGAGATCTACGTCGGCGTGATCGGCAACGATAGGCTGCGGGTGCTGCCGATCTGGGAGCTGCAGTTCGGCTCCATCACGGAGGGCGCGCACCGCATCGCCACCGAGCGCGTCAAGCACGACACGCGCTACCAAGACAAAGTGGGCATCGAGCACGGTCCCGCGAAGGACCTTGGGCCGGAGTTGCAGGCGCGCATCGTCAAGCTGGTGAAGCGCATCTGCCGCAGCCTCGACCTCGACGGCTACGCTCGCATCGATTTCCGCCTGGCCGCCGACGGCACGCCCTATTGCATCGAGGCCAATCCCAACCCGGAGATCGCCCAGATCGAGGAATTCGCCCAGGCGGCTAAGCACGACGGCCTGCCCTATGCGGAATTGCTCAACCGGATCGTGGCGCTGGGCATCAACCGGGCCAACACGGTGGCGGAGTGAAAATAGTTGGCGGCATAAAGTGGCGCGGCGTCGCCGACGAACTGAAATCGCGGGAATGCTCTGATCACCGAGGCATGCTCTCCCCTTGCCTCCTCGCTTGCGGGGGAGGTCGGCAAACGAAGTGAGCCGGGTGGGGGTCATTGCCTCGACACAGTTTGCCCCTCCCCAACCATCCCCTTTCAGCGGGAGGCAGCGCGCGAGCTCGCGGTATCATTGGAAGGTAGACGCAGTGTGTGGCCCGTTCGATGCCGCGACGTTTGGTTGCCTTCCGTGCCCGGTTTTATGATTGAATAATCAGAACAAGCAGGGCGGAACGCATGGCGGCTTACATTCAGGGCCGGAACGTCAACTTGACCTTTCGGCCGCCGAACCGGGGACCGGTGCGGGCGCTGCACAACTTCGACATCGACGTTGAAGAAGGCGAGTTTCTCTCGATCGTAGGCCCGTCCGGCTGCGGGAAAAGCACCTTCCTCAATGCTCTTCTGGGTCTTCTTCATATCGATTCCGGCGATCTTCGGCTTTCCGGCAAGGCGATTTCCGGGCCCGGCACCGACCGCGCCATGGTGTTCCAGGAGTTCGGCCTGCTGCCGTGGCGCACCGTGCAGCACAACGTCGAGCTCGGCCTCGAGCTCAAGGGCATGCCGGCCGACCAGCGCCGCAAGATCTCCAGCGGCCTGATCGACATGGTCGGCCTCACCGGCTTCGAGAGCCACTACCCGCATGAGCTGTCCGGCGGCATGAAGCAGCGCGTCGGCCTGGCGCGGGCGCTCGCCACCGATCCCGACGTGCTGCTGATGGACGAGCCGTTCGCCGCGCTCGACGCGCAGACCCGCGACATCATGCAGGCGGAGCTGCTGCGCATCTGGCAGGAGGCGCGCAAGACCGTGCTGTTCGTCACCCATCAGATCGAGGAGGCGATCTACCTCTCCGACCGCGTGATGGTGATGACCAAGCGGCCCGGCCGCGCCAAGAAACTCTTCACCATTCCGCTGCCGCGGCCGCGCGACTACGAGATGCGCGTGACACCCGAATTCAACGAGCTCAAGCTGAAAATCTGGAACGAGCTCAAGGACGAGATCACGGTGTGACGATGGCCGACGTAACCGTCCAGACCGCCACCGAATCCGCTGCCCCGCCCATTCCGTTCTCCGAGCGCTACTTCAACGTGCTGCTCGGCCTGCTGTCGGTCGTGCTGTTCCTGGTCGCCTGGCAGGCGGTGTTTCTGTTCGTTCCGTTCAACCAGCTGTTCATCAGCAAGCCGTCGCTGATCGCCGCTGCTTTTTACGACATGGTGATGAGCGGCGAGCTGTTGCGCGAGCTTGCGGTGAGCGCGGTGCCATTCGTCTATGGCTTCAGCGCCGCGGTGGTGGTCGGCGTCACGCTCGGCATCGTGATGGGCTGGCGCGTGCGTGTCGGCTACGCGCTCGACCCGATCATGACGGTTTTCTACGCGAGCCCGCTAGTGGCGCTCGCCCCGCTGGTCATCGTGTTCTTCGGCGTCGGCGTGTCCGGCAAGGCGACGATCATCTTTCTGCTCTCGGTGTTCCCCTTCATCTTCAACACGCAGGCCGGCGTGCGGGCGGTGGACCGGCTGCTGGTCAACGTCGTCCGCTCGCTCGGCGGCACCGAGAAGGACCTCTATCTCAAGGTGGTGGTGCCGAGCGTGCTGCCCTACATCGTCGCCGGCGCGCGCATCGCCATCGGCCGCGGCCTGATCGGCGTGCTGGTCGCGGAATTCTTCGCGGCATCCGAAGGCATCGGCTACGCGATCGCCCGCTACGGCGACCTGTTCGCGTTGGACAAGATGTTCGCCTGCATCTTCGCAATCATGATCATCGCCGTCATTATGACGGAAGGCATCCGGTGGGCGGAACGCGCCGCGTTCCCGTGGCGGGTGGGACGATGAGCGAATCCCAGGCGCTCGAAACCAATCTCTCCGGCGTCGCGGACGATCTCGATGCGCCGCCGAGGAGCTTCTGGCAGCGCTTCGAGCCGATCATCCTCGGCACCTCGACCATCGTCGTGGCGCTGATTGTGTGGGAGCTGCTGCCGCGGCTGATCACGCTCTCCGCCGGCACCAAGCTGTTCTTCACCACGCCGAGCCAAGTCGCCGGCACGCTGTGGAAGATGTTCGCGACCGGCTCGATCTGGACGCCGCTGAGCGTCAGCGCCTCCGGCTTCGCGGTGGGGCTTGGCCTCGCCATCGTGGTCGGGCTGCCGCTCGGCGTTCTGATCGGGCGCTCGCGCACGCTCAACGCCATGTTCGACCCGTTCATCACCGCGTTCAACGCGACGCCGCGGCTGGTATTTCTGCCGCTGGTGATGCTGTGGTTCGGCCTCGGCCTGTGGTCGAAGGTGGTGATCGTCTTCATCGGCGCGCTGTTTCCGATTCTAATCAACACCTACGAGGGCGTGCGCAACTCCGACAAGCTCCTGATCAACGTGGTGCGCTCGTTCGGCGCCAAGGAATGGGACGTCGCGCGGCTGGTGGTGGTGCCCAACGCGATGCCCTACATCATCGCGGGCCTGCGGCTCTCGATCGGCCGCGCCGTGCTCGGCGTCGTGGTGGCGGAGTTCTTCGGCTCGGAATCCGGGCTCGGCGTCATGATGGTGCAGGCCGCCGGCCGCTATCAGGTCGACATCGTGTTTTCCGGCCTGATCATCTTCGCCGTGATGACGCTGGCGATGACCGCCGCGGTGCAGGTGCTGGAGAACCGGCTCGGCCGCTGGCGCCCGCAGCGCACGGGCGGGGAGTGAAGACGACCCGAAATACCTATACGAACGTCTGTTGTCGGCCCGGTATGAATGGCTCTGCTTTGACCCGCCCCAACCAGAACCTGATTTCGACCCCTTCCGGGAAGCTCATTTGAGCCTACGATACCGTCTCCTGAGCCTGGGGGCGGGCATGAAGCGGCGGCGTACGACAAGCGGGAAAGCGAGCAGAACGCGGCGGCGCAAGACAGCGAACCCCAAGCGCGGGGTTGCTACTGCGGCCGCTCGCCGTGCCCGCACATCAGATGCCGATCTAAGAGCGCAGCTAGACCAGCGGACCAGCGAACTCTCCGAAGCGCGAAAGCTCCTCGCTGACGCGCTGGAGCAACAGACCGCGACATCGGAGGTGCTGAAGGTCATCTCGAGTTCGCCCGGAATGTTGGAGCCGGTATTCGATGCGATGCTGGTGAATGCGACCCGTCTCTGCGAGGCCCAATTCGGGGTTCTGTGGCTCTCAGACGGCCCATTGTTCCGCGTCGGCGCCATGTACGGCGTACCGAAGGCTTTTGCCAATGTCCTGACTGAGCGTGGTCCGATTGAAGCGGGCGAGGGATCGCCGCTTCGTCGCGTCATGAATGCCAAAGGACCTGTCCACACCGCGGACGAACTGTCAGAACCGCGGCCTGGCATTGCAGCCCGTTATGGCGGAGCGCGTTCGCTTGTCGCCGTTCCCATGCGAAGGGACAACGAACTGGTTGGTGCCTTCATTATTTATCGACAAGAAGTTCGTCCATTCACCGACAAGCAAATCGAATTGGTCACGAATTTTGCCGCCCAGGCGGTGATCGCCATCGAGAACACGCGGCTTCTAAATGAGCTTCGCCAGCGCACCGAAGATCTTACCGAGGCACTGGAGCAGCAGACGGCAACTTCAGAAGTCCTCCGGGTTATCAGCCGTGCAACTTTTGATTTGCAGACGGTACTCGATACGTTGTTGGCGTCTGCTTCTCGTCTGTGTAATGCGGACAAGGGATTCATTTTCCAAAGGCACGACAACGTATACAAGATGGCAGCAAATTACGGTCACTCACCTGAGTTCGAGAGATACGCTGAAGCCAACCCAATCGTACCAGGTACGGGCACTCTCACCGGTCGAGTAGCGTTGACTGGGAAAACAGTTCACATTCATGACGTCCTTGCAGACCCGGACTACACGGCAAGGGAATATCAAAAACAGGGCGGCTTCCGAACGAACCTGGGAGTTCCTCTGTTGAGAGAAGGCGTCCCTATCGGCGTATTCACCTTAGCCCGTCCTGTCGTGGACCCATTCAATCAGCGAGAGATTGAATTGGTCCAAACGTTTGCAGATCAAGCCGTAATCGCCATCGAGAACACGCGGCTGCTCAACGAGCTGCGCCAGCGCACCGACGATCTCACCGAGTCGCTGGACCAGCAGACCGCGACCGCCGAAATTCTGCGGGTCATTAGCGGCTCGCTGAGCGACACGCAACCCGTGTTCGACGCGATCGTGCGGGCCGGACTCACGCTTTTTCCGGGTGCCGCCATCAGCATCGAACTCCCCAAGGACGGCGAGGTGAACGCCGTCGCGATCGCGGCGGAGGACGCGGCCGGGATCGAGAACTGGCGCAAGATATTCCCGTTCCCCCTCACGCGCGAATATATGGCCGGCGTCGCCATCTTGGATCGGCGCATCGTCGACGTCTCCGACGCCCGAGAAGGATCGGGCGAGATTTCGACCGGCCGCCGTAACTTTCTGAAAAGCGGGTATCGCGCAGTGACGAAAGTGCCGATGCTGCGGGGCGATGTCGCGATCGGCGTCCTCAGCGTTGCGCGGCCGCAGCGCGGCGCGCTTTCCGACAAGCAGCTTGCCATCCTGACGACGCTTGCGGATCAGGCCGTGATCGCAATCGAGAACACGCGGCTGCTCAGTGAATTGCGCCAGCGGACCAACGATCTCTCCGAATCGCTGGAGCAGCAAACCGCGACCTCGGAGGTGCTGAAGGTCATTTCAAGCTCTCCCGGCGAGTTGGAGCCGGTGTTCCATGCGATGCTGGAGAACGCTTCGCGCATCTGCGAAGCCTCGTTCGGCTCCATGATGTTGGTCGAAGGCGACGCGTTCCGCCGGGTCGCGCTTCACAACGCGCCGCCGCGATATGCGGAATCCAATGAGAAGGAGCAACTCCTTCATCGCCGCAACGTGCCCAGCCTCAACCGTCTCATCGAGACCGGTCAAGCAGTTCAGATTGCCGACATGGCAGTCGCAGAGCCCAACTCGCCGATTTCCAAGTTCGGGGGCGCGCGGACGTTGCTGACTGTTCCCATGCTCAAGGAGAACAAGCTCATCGGCGCCATCGGTATTTATCGGCAGGAGGTGCGCCCGTTCACCGGCAAGCAGATCGAGCTGGTGACGAACTTCGCCGCACAGGCGGTCATCGCCATCGAGAACACACGCCTGCTCGGCGAATTGCGAGAATCGCTGCAACAGCAGACCGCCACCGCCGACGTGCTCAAGGTGATTAGCCGCTCGACGTTCGATCTTCAGACGGTGCTCGACACGCTGACGCAATCTGCGGCTCGCCTGTGCGACGCGGACATGGCGGGCATCAATCGTCCGCAGGGCGAGACGTTTAGACAGGTCGCAACCTACGGCTTCCCGCCCGAATTGAAGGCTTTTGTCGAAGCCAACCCGCTGCCTGCGGGGCGGGGTTCGATTGTCGGGCGCACGGTCATGGAAGGCGGCACCATTCACGTCGCCGATGTGCAGGCCGAACCTGACTACAAAATGACCAAAGCAGCGAGGATCGGCGGCATCCGCACGATGCTGGGTGTTCCATTGCTGCGCGAAGGCACGCCAATCGGCGTCATCACCTTGCAACGCAAGGTCGTGAAGCCTTTCACAGAAAAGCAGATCGAGCTGCTGACCACCTTCGCCGACCAGGCGGTGATCGCGATCGAGAACGTGCGACTGTTCGACGAAATCCAAGACAAGAGCCGTCAGCTTGCCGAGGCGAGCCAGCACAAGTCGCAGTTCCTCGCCAACATGAGCCACGAGCTGCGTACCCCGCTCAACGCCATCATCGGCTACACCGAGCTGATGATCGACGGCATCTACGGCGAAACGCCAGCCAAGGCACATGCCGTGCTGAAGCGGGTCGAGAGCAACGGCCGCCACTTGCTGGGCCTGATCAACGACGTGCTCGACTTCTCCAAGATCGAGGCGGGCCAGCTCAAGCTTGCGATCGCGGAATATTCGATGAAAGACGTCGTCCATAACGTGTACAGCGCGGTCGAGCCGCTGGCGGCAAAGAAGAATCTTAACTTCAAGGTCGACCTGCCACCCAACATGCCGCCCGGCCATGGCGACGAGCGCAAGCTCACCCAGGTGCTGCTCAACCTGGTCGGCAACGCGATCAAGTTCACCGATGCCGGCGAAGTGACCATCAAGGTCGCGCCCGGCAACGGCGCGTTCAGCGTGGCCGTCCATGACACCGGACCGGGCATTCCCAAGGCCGATCAGGACAAGCTGTTCGAGGAATTTCAGCAGGCCGATAATTCGATCACCAAAGTCAAAGGCGGCACCGGGTTGGGGCTCGCCATTGCGCGCCGCATTATCGAATTGCACGGCGGCCGCCTTTGGGTCGACTCAAGCCCGGGCAACGGCTCGGTCTTCACATTCGAGATTCCTTCTGTCGTCGAGCCAGCGAGGCCATCATGAGCAAGCGCATCCTGCTGGTCGAGGACGAGGCGGACAACATGCAGATCCTCCGCGATCTGCTCGCCTCCAGCTATGAGATTGATGAGGCTGCAGACGGCGAGACGGCGCTGGCGAAGGTGGCAAAGCAGCGTCCCGACCTCATCCTGATGGACATTCAGCTTCCGGTCATGGACGGCTATGAGGCAACACGTCGTCTGAAGGCTGACCCGGCGTCGCGATCGATTCCGATCATCGCGATCACGTCCTACGCCTTGGGCGAAGACGAAAAGAGAGCGCGGGCAGCGGGGTGTGACGATTTTGTAGCCAAGCCTTACAGCCCCCGTGTGTTGCTGGCGAAAATCCGTGAGTACCTGAGCTAGAACTCGAATTGGCCGATATCGGCAGGTCCGCGACTATTGGCCACCTACTCCTTTGTCACCGAGCTATGCTGCCTTGGTTCACTCTTGAGCTTGAGGGAAGGCGATGCGGCGGCGCGAGTTCATCACGCTTCTCGGCGGCGCTGCGGTGGAGTAGCCGCTCGCTGGCTGGGCGCAGCAGCCCGGCAAGCTACCGACCATCGGGTTCCTGGGCGCGAGCGCGCCCTCGGCGTGGAGCCCTTGGGTCGCCGCTTTTGTGCAGCGGCTGCGCGAGCTCGGCTGGATCGAAGGCCGCACCGTCGCGATCGAATATCGCTGGGCGGAAGGACGGGCCGAGCGCTATACCGAGATCGCGGCTGAGTTCGTCCGGCTAAGGGTGGATGTCATCGTAACCGTGGGAAGCGCGGTCGTCTCCGTAAAGCAGGTAACCTCGGCTATCCCCATCGTGTTCGCCGTTGCGGTGGACCCGCTTGGGACAGGTTTTGTCGCGAGTTTGGCGCGACCGGGCGGCAATGTCACCGCCTGTCGATCCAGGCGGCCGAGCTTGCTGGCAAGCGGCTCGAATTTTTACGCGAGATGCTGCCCGGTCTTCGCCGGTTGGCGATTATGGCCAACATCGGTTATCCTGCAGGTTGAGATAGGCGAGGTTCATGCAGCGGCCCGCAAACTTGGCCGACGTCGACATGCTGGAAATCCGGCGCGCGGAGGACATTGCGTCCGCGTTGGGTGCCCTCAAGAACGGGGTGCAGGCACTTTATGTGTGCGCGGACGCGCTGGTAAACGCGAACCACGCTCGTATCAACGTCCTGGCGTTGGGCGCTCGACTGCCTACGATTTATCCTGACCGCACGTTTCTCCCAGCGGGAGGTCTCATGTCCTATGGATCAAACAATACCGACATGTTCAGGCGGGCAGGCGACTATGTCGACAAGATTTTGCGCGGGGCGAAGCCGGGTGATCTGCCGGTCGAGCAACCGACCAAGTTCGAGCTCGTCATTAATTTGACCACCGCCAAGGCGCTCGGCCTCACCGTGTCGCCCGCGTTGCTTGCCCGCGCCGACGAGGTGATCGAGTAAGGTCGTCGATGTCCGCTTCTGGCACTGAACGGACATTCCAGCGCGTCAAAGGGCCCGCCACGCCGGATATTGACCCAAAGTTGACTGGCTTGGTCCGACCTCAGTGGCCTACCTTGAATGAGGACTGGCCTGATTTGTAGCTGTGAATTCCATGGTGCGGCAGCTTGGGGCAACTGAGCCTTCTAGGCAGGATGTCCAATGCGTTGGACGGACGGACTAGGCGGGCTGCTGCTCATGGTCGCCGCGATGATAGCGATCATCGTATTCGCGCTGCCATTTTTGGAAGGGCAACGCGCCTTCTGGTCCTTGGCGGTGGTCCTGCCGCTCGCAGCCTTTGGCGGCGTTTTTATTTTGTACGGGCGCTATTGGCACGTTCCGGTCCTTTCGAACCGAAAGTATCCGCGCACGCCGTGCCAGATACCGGCCGAGATCGTTATCTCGGCTAAGCTGCCACCTATCCGGTGCACGATCATTGATATTTCGGAGAGGGGCGCGGGCCTTTCGCTGGCGGCCAGCAGCACGTCCGGGATTCCGGCGAGCTTCGAGCTCGTCATCGAGGGAGATCCAACGAGGCGCACTTGCAGGACGACGTGGATACAGCCCCGCACGCTCGGTGTCGAATTTCTAACGTAGCTGTTACTTAAGCTGACGGCAGCTGTTGGCACGAAGCAGACATCGCGCACCATCAACGCGATATCCGCTCTGTGCCAATACTAGGTGTCCGGTCCTTCTCAAGGACGCGCAATCGCTTTGCCCGCTGCCGATCCGGTCGGACTGAATGATCTTAACCGCAGACCCACACCCGACGTGTTCGCGGACCATACGGCGTGTGAACGACGGCGCGCCGCCAGCACCCACCAGCAGGGCCATAAGCGGGATAGCCATAGGCCGAGTAGGCATAGGCCGGACTGCCATAGTAGCCGCCATAGTAGCCCGCTCCCGCCAGGCCAAGCCCGAGCCCGAGGCCCAAGCCGATAGCAGGGCCGCCCCAGCCCCAGCCTCTGCCACGCCAACGGGCAGACGCTTCGGTCGGTGCGAATGTTACGGCCACAACCGCGACGGCAGCAGCGGCGAGGATCGTTCGACGCAAAAACATTGGTCTCTCCATAGTTCCCCTGCCTAATAAGCTTTTGCCGCAGCATTTCGTTCCTTTCCTGCCTTGATCTCACGCTGCGAGCTTGTCCAACGGAGCAGGGATAGCGGACCCTCGCCGTCCCGCCAGCGTCATTGAGCCGCCAGGTTGGAAAGAACCATCAAACGCTGGCCGCCTGACGCCTGCCATCCGCGCGGGCCGCGATCCAGATGACGTGCCGCGCGCCGCCGCGCGATCCGTCGGCGCGCACCCTCTCCTCGTCCACCTCAAACCCGGCCTGCCGCAGCCGCCGGCTGAATTTCAGGTCCGGCTTCGCCGACCACACGGCCAGCACGCCGCCGGGGCGCAGCGCCGCGCAGGCGGCGCGCAATCCATCGAGGTCATACAACGCGTCGTTGGCCTTTCGGGTCAACCCTTCGGGACCGTTGTCGACATCGAGCAGGATCGCGTCGAACGCCGCTGAGCCGGACCGGATCAAATCAGCGACGTCCGCCTCGCGGGCGCTGACGCGCGGATCGGCCAGGCTGTTGCCGAACAGCTCGGCCATCGGGCCCCGGGCCCATGCCAGAACGGCCGGCACCAGCTCGGCGACGACGATCCGGGCATCTGCGCCGAGCGCGGCCAGCGCGGCGCGAAGCGTGAAGCCCATGCCCAATCCGCCGATCAGGATCCGCGGCGTTGCGCGGGACCGGATTCGTTCGCAGGCGATCGTCGCGAGCGCCTCCTCGCTGCCCCTGACGCGGCTGTTCATGAGCTGGTTGCCGCCCAGCATGATGGAGAACTCGGCGCCGCGCCGCATCAGGCGCAACTCGCCGCCGGGCACGTGGGCCGTATCGAGCAGGGACCAGGGAATCACGGATCGCTCTTCAGCCCGACGTGGGCGGTGGGGCGTTATCGCTTTTTCTTCTTCTTGGCGAAAATCGCGTTCCAGTTGTCCTTGTAAGCCTGAGAAACCGGCTTTTGCCCCTCGCCCCGGCTGTAGCTCGAGGATGAGGCGGCAGGTTTCTCGCCGTCCTTGGCCGCGGCCGGCGCGGCGGCCGGCGCGGCGGCCGTTTCAGCGCCCTTGGCCTCGGATGAGTCTATCGAAGCGCTCTTGGCCTTGGATGCGTCTGTGGCTGCAGCGCTCTTGTCCTTGGCGGGGGGCTCGCTTTTGGGAGCGGGAGCGGCTTTGGTTTTCTTGTCGTCGCCGGCCATCGTTTTTCCTTATGCGATTTTGTTCGGTCACCTTGCTGCTGCAAAGCGCTACCGCCACAACGCCTGCGAAGCAAGCTTGGCGCCCGCGACCAGCGCCTCCAGTTTGGCCCAGGCGATCTCGGCGTGGACGCGGCCGCCGAGGCCGCAGTCGGTGCCGGCGATGACGTTCTCGCGGCCGACCGCGCCGGCGAAGCGCCGGATACGCTCGGCGACCAGCTCGGGATGCTCGACCAGGTTGGTCGAGTGGCTCACCACGCCCGGCAGGATCATCTTGCCGTCGGGCAGCTTGGTGTCGCTCCAGAGCTTCCATTCGTGCTCGTGACGCACGTTGGCCGCCTCGAACGAATAGCACTGCGCGTTGACCTGAAGCATCAGATTGACGACGTGCTCGAACGCCAGGTCGTGGGTGTGCGGCCCGTGCCATGAGCCCCAGCACAGGTGATAGCGCACGCGGTCCTGCGGGATGCCCTTGAGCGCGTGGTTGACCGCCTCGATGCGGACCTTGGCGAATTTGTCGACGTACTGCTCGACGCTCAGCGCGGGCTTGAGCATGTCCCACCAGTCGACCACGCCGGGATCGTCGATCTGCAGGATGAAGCCCGCGTCCACCACCGCGAGATATTCCTCGCGCAGTGCCTCGGCGAGCGCGAAGATGTAGTCCTCGTCGGTCTTGTAATACTCGTTGTAGATGAAGTGATCGAGCCAGCCCGGCGCGATGACGCACATGAATGCTTCGTCCACGGCGCCGCCCGCCCTGGCGATGCCCTTCTTGAAGGTATCGATCTCCTGCGCTATCGCCGTGGTGCCCTTCGACTTCACCGGGCCGGTCGCGACCATCTTCACGGTTTCCGGCGGCATCCGCTTCTCGCCGGGCACGTGGAAGATCGTGCCGGTCGCGTCGAGGTCCTTGTAGAACCCGGCGAACTCGTCGCGCTCACGCGTGAACACGCGCGTCGACACCGGCTCGCCCGGCCTGAGCGCGCGCGTCTCGACGCCGGTGAGATGGCGGCTGTAGTAGGAAAACGAGCGCGACTTCCAGAACTCGCCGTCGCCGACGATGTCGACGCCGATGTCGAGCTGGCGGCGCACCACATGCTCCAGCCCGGCCTCCAGCACCGCGGGATCGATCGTCTCGCCGCGAAACAGGCGGATCGGCAGGTCGTCGCAGCCCGGCGAGTTCGGCAGCCGCCCGGCATGGGTGGTGCGGATCTTGTCGGTGCTGCGCTTCACTTCGGCGGCTCCATCCTGATCTTTGCTGCCTGAATGACGTCGCCGTAGAGCTTGGTCTCGGCGTCGAGCCGCTTCTGGAACGCCGCCGGTCCTTCGAACTCGATCTGCACGAAGGTCGCCTTCAGCCGCTCGCGCACCGCCGCGTCCTTGGTCGCCGCCTCCAGCTCCTGCGTCAGCCGATCCACGATCGGCTGCGGCGTGCCGGCCGGCGCCATCAGGCCCCACCACGGCACCATGGTCGCGCCGCCGTGGCCCAGCTCGGCGAAGGTCGGCACATCCGGGAAGTCGGTCATCCGCTTCGGCGACGAGACGGCCAGCACCCGCAAGGTGCCCTGCTTCACCGCGCCCGCGATCGACGCCGTGGAGAGCGCCGCGAAGTCGATCTGCGAGCCGAGCAGCGCGGTTATTACTTCACCGCCGCCGCGAAATGGCACATGGACCATCTGGATGCCGGCGGAGCGCGCCACCGCTTCGGCGGCCAGGTGCAATTCGGTGCCGACGCCGGAGGTGCCATAGGTGAGCTTGCCGGGCTCGGTCTTGGCCCGCGTAACGATGTCGCCCAGCGCTTTGAGCGGCGAGCCCGCGTTCACCACGATCCAGACCGGCTGCATCGCGACCACGCCGACCGGGATGAAGTCCTTGCGCGGATCGTACTGCACCTTGTCGTTCATCAGCGGCGCCACGGTGATCGGCGCGGCGGTGGTGAAAATCAGCGTGTAGCCGTCGTTCGGCGAGCGGGCGAACGCCGCCGCCGCGATCTGGCCGGCCGCGCCAGCGCGGTTCTCCACCGTGAACGACTGGCCCATGCGCTGCTGCAGCCGCTCGGCGAACACCCGCGCCACCACGTCGGTGGCGCCGCCTGCGCCGAATGGCACCAATACGCGCACCGGGCCGGACGGGTAGCTTTGAGCGAAGGCCGGGGTTGCGGCGGCGAGCAGCGTTGCGATCATGGCGCCGCATATCGCGGCAAGGCGCGCTGGCATGGCGCATTGTCCTTTCATGCTTCGATAAAGTGCGCCGGCTATTTCTTCATCGTGGCCGGCACGTAGTTCATGTCCTTCAGGGTTTTCTCCAGCAGCGCCCTTGGCACGAACTGCTCGACATCGGGCAGCGGCTTGTCGGCCGGCCACTCCTTCGCCGCGATCAAATCGAGTCGGCGCGACTCGAATATCTCGCGGAACAGCTCCGCGGGCATTTCCGCCGCATACGCGTTGTGTACTTGATCCCAGACCAGACCGGCCTGCTCGTCGGTCTGGATGCCGAGATAGTTCTTGATGGTCGGAATCGAACCCTCCTTGTTGGTGCGGACGTACATCACGCCCTTGGCGATGGCGCGCATGAACTTCGCAACCGTGTCCTGGTTCTTGTCGTACCAGTCTTCAGCGACCCAGAAGCATCCGCCGACGCGCTGGAGATGATCGCCGGTGCGCAGCACGATATTCATGCCGCCTTGCACGGCGCGGATCGCCTGCGCCGTCGACACCATCGCGGCGTCGATGTCCTTGTTGAGCAATGCGCCGACACGCTCGGGATCGCCCGGCAGCGAAAGCACCTTGTAGTCGCGGCCGAGCTGCATCTTGAAGTAACGCGAGAGTACGGTGGCACCCTCGTCGTAATCGGCCGCGCCGGGCCGGGCGAAGCCGATCGTCTTGCCCCGTAGGTCCTCGGGCTTTTTGATCTCGGGCCGCGCCACGAACACGTACTGCGAGGACAGCGACTGGTTGACCACGTACTTGAGCTTGGCGCCGCCTTTAAGCACAGCCTGCGCGCCACCGGACGGGATCGGCACGAAGTTCACGTTGCCCGACATGCCGGCACGGATCATCGGCGGACTGGCGAGCTCGATGAAACGCGCGTTGAGGCCCTCGGCCTTGTAGTAGCCCTGGTCCATCGCGATGTAGGACGGCAAGTGAAGTCCGATGCCGCCGATGATCTTGCCAATGGTGATTTCGGTCTGCGCCCGTGCGCTCGACGAAACGACAACACACGCCACCGCGGCCAGCGCCGCACAACGAAGCACCCGCATGGAACGCCCTCCCTTGAACTTCTCGGCCGACCGAGCCTTCTGCGTAGCTTAGGCGAAGTCCCCCAGCCCGTCACAACCAAGCTGGCATGCCGGTTGGATTGGCCCCACCTGGCGGACTACTAATTCGTGGGCCGGTCGATCTTGGTCGGCACGTAGTTCATCGCCTTGAGCGTGCCGTCGAGTTGCGCGCGCAGCAGCCATTGCTCCGGATCGGGCATCGGCTTGTCGGCCGGCCATTGCTTGGCGGCGATCATGTCCTGCAGCCGGGATTCGAAGATTTCGCGGAATAGATCCTTGGGCAACTCGGCGCCGAACGTGTTGCGGGTCTGCTCCCAGACGATTCCGGCGTCCTTGTCGTTATCCAGGCCGAGATGCTCCTTGAGGGTCGGGATCGAGCCTTCCTTGTTGTCGCGATAGAACGTCACCGCCTTGGCGATGGCGCGGGTGACCTTCGGCATCACGTCGGGGTTCTTGTCCGCATAAGCCTTCAGGGTCCAGATCGTGCCGCCGGCGCGCTGGATGTGGTCGCCGGTGCGGATCAAGACTTTCATTCCGGCGTTAACGGCCTTCGGCGCGTGCGCGACCGAGATCAGCCCGGCCTGGATGTCGCCGTTGATCAACGCGGCGATCTTCTCCGGCTCGCCCTGGAACGAGATCACCTTGTAGTCCTTGCCGACCTCCATCTTGAACGAGCGGCGCATGACCGCGGCGCCTTCGTCATAGTCCGCCGCGCCCACGCGGCCATAGCCGAACACCTTGCCGCGAAGGTCTTCCGGTTTTTTGATCTCGGGGCGCACGACAATCAGCCACTGCGAACCGAGCGACTGGCCGACCACGTAGCGGATCTCGGCGCCGCTGAACGCGGCCTGCGCGCCGCCCGACGGGATCGGGATGAAGTCGATCGCGCCGGTGAGCGCGCCCTTGATCAGCCCGCTGCCGGTCAGCGAGACGAAGCGGACGTCGAGGCCTTCGTCCTTGTAGAAGCCGCGGTCCATCGCGATGTAGGTCGGGATGTGCAGTCCGTTGCCGCTGATGACCTTGCCCATGGTGATCTTGGTCTGCGCCTGCGCGGCGAGCGGCACGGCGGCCAGCACGGCGGCGGCAAGCAGGGCGCGGAGCGTTCGCATCGGCATCTCCTCTGAAGTCCGGCGTGCCTGCATTCGATAAGCAACCGGCGGCGGCGTCAACCGCATAAGGGCGGCAAACCGCCGCGCTTACTCGTGTCCGGCGCGCTGGGTCTGCGCCAGCACGCCCTGCTGGCTGCGACTGCGGATGTAGGGCAGCACCAGCGCCGCCACCACCATCACCCACAGCACGTTGCCGAGGTTCGACGAGAACAGGATCATCGGGTCGCCTTGCCCGACGCGCAGCGCGCGCAGGAAATACTGCTCGAACAGCGGCCCCATCAGCACGCCGATCAGGATGGCGGTGACCTCGTAGCCGGTCTTGCGCGCGATGTAGCCGATCACGCCGAAGCCGAGCGCCAGCCCCATGTCGAACACGTATTCGCGCTCGGAGAACGCCGCGATCGTCACCAGCGACAGGATCAACGGCACCAGGAAGCGCGTCGGGATCCACACCACGCGGCTCATGTAGCGCGCCAGCGGCAGGATCATCAGCGCCATGAAGATGTAGCAGACCAGCATCTGCATATAGACGCCGTACACGAACTGCGCGTTGTCGATGAACAGCCGCGGCCCCAGCACAATGCCGTGATAGGTCAGCACGATGGTCATGATCGCGCCGGTGGTGCCGCCCGGGATGCCGAGCGCGAACACCGGCACCAGCGTTCCCGAGGTCACGCCGTTGTTGGCCGATTCCGGCGCGATCACGCCGGGCGGATGCCCGGTGCCGTAAAGCTCCGGCGTCTTCGAAAGCAGCTTGGAATAGTGATAGGCCAGGAACGCCGCGACGGTGGAGCCCGCGCCGGGCAGGATGCCGATGATCAGGCCGATGATCGAGGTCCACACCGTCTGCCACCAGTAGCGCGCGGTCATCCAGAGCCCTTCGAGCGTGTCGCTCCACTGCGCACCCCTGGCCTTCGACAGATCCTCGGTGCGGATGATGGTTTCGCTCTCCAGCATCACGAAGGCTTCGGAGATCGCGAACAGGCCGATCAGCGCCGGGATCAGCGGCACGCCGTCGTACAGTTCGAGCAGGCCGAAGGTGGCGCGCGGTGTGCCGAACACCGGATCGACGCCGATGGTGCCGATCATCAGCCCGAAGAAGCCGGCGATGATGCCCTTGAGCAGGTCCTGCGCGGCGATCGCGGCGATCAGCGTCAGGCCGAACAGGATCACCACCACCATCTCGACGCTGCGGAAATACAGCCCGATCTT
>Ga0190274_10000693_pt1 | contig 19715 bp, 16 predicted proteins | sample Popmic531T_FD_133002 | JGI IMG/M metagenome (GOLD analysis project Ga0190274, IMG submission 133002) | Populus adjacent soil microbial communities from riparian zone of Yellowstone River, Montana, USA - 531 T | ecosystem: Environmental > Terrestrial > Soil > Riparian zone | place: USA: Montana... | reverse complement strand
TTCCACCTTCAAGCCAGACTCTGATGAATCAGCTACGTCATCGGTTTTGTCACTCATGTTTCGAATCTCCTCTACCTAAATAGTCCAAAGTCCAATGTCCAAAGTCTGAAAAGCAACGGTTCGAAGTCAAAAGAGTCAAACATTAGAGCCCGCCGAACATTGAAAATTGCTGTCTGACCAACCGGACATTGGACATTGGACTAAGTATCGAGCCAGCGTCCGACAGCCGAGTCTTTAATAACTATCGTTTGCGAGCGTTCCGGGCCGGTCGACACCAGCCCGATTTCCACTCCAATCTTCTCGGAGAGAAACTCGACATAGCGACGAGCATTCACGGGCAGGGAACTCATCTCCGTGGTGCCTACGGTTGAAGTCTGCCAGCCAGGCAGAGTGGCGTAAACGGGTTCGATGCGGCGCATTTCCTGTGAGACGGCTGGTAGCGATTCACACTCGCGTCCATCGAGTTTGTATCCGGTACAGACTTTTATTTCCTCAAGCGCATCAAGAACGTCCAGCTTGGTCAAAGCGACGGAAGTGAAACCGTTGATCTCAGCAGCATAGCGAGTGGCGAAGGCGTCAAACCAGCCGCAACGTCGCGGCCGTCCGGTTGATGCTCCGTATTCGCGGCCACGTTCGCGGATTAGCTGGCCCATCTCCGCTTCGCCTTCCACCATTTCGGTGGGGAAGGGACCCTCGCCGACGCGGGTCGTGTAGGTACGCACAATGCCCAGCACCCCGGTCAGACGATTCGGCGCGAGGCCGGTGCCCACAATTGCGCCACCGGCTATCGTGCTGGAGGACGTAACGAATGGATAGGTACCATGATCGACGTCAAGCAGCGTAGCTTGCGCTCCTTCCAACAAAATCGATTTGCCCTTAGTCGCGGCCACATTCAGGTAATGAGTAGTATCACTAATGAATGCGCCGAGGCGTTCAGTCAGAGCGGACATTTCCACGAAGATCTCTTCCGCGTCAAGTTTCTCACCGCCGTAGGCTTCGATGATGCGGTTGGCGTCTTCGAGATTGCGTTCGATACGCGAGCGCAAAACTTCCGGCACCAGGGCGTCGGCAGTGCGGATGCCACGTCGACCGGCTTTGTCTTCATAAGCTGGTCCGATGCCACGCAAAGTTGTGCCAACTTTTTCGTTGCCAAGTCGCTCTTCGCTGGTGTGGTCCAGAGCCCGATGGTAAGGGAATATCAGATGGGCGCGGGAACTTATCTTGACGCGTTCGGGAGTGACCTCTATACCCTGAGTCATCAGCCGATCGGCCTCCTGGAAAAAGGCCTTGGGGTCAATCACCATTCCATTGCCCAGCACGCAGGTTTTACCCTGATGAACAATGCCTGAAGGTAACAGGTGCAACACAAACGATTTGTCGCCCACTTGCACTGAATGCCCGGCATTGTGTCCACCCTGATAGCGGGCCACGATGTCGAAATGTTCGGCCAGCAGGTCAACGATCTTGCCCTTGCCTTCATCGCCCCATTGAGCGCCGATAACAACAATTATTTTTGACATTAGATCAAAACTGGTCTTTGGACTTTGGTTTTAGGGCTTTGAACTTTGTGCTTTGTGCTTGGATCTTTGAGCTTGGTATGCTTTGCCTGCGACTTGGGAAAAACGAAGATCTAAGCACGAGGTTCTAAGTACAAAGATCAAAGTACCAAGTTCAAAGTACAAAGACCAAAACCGATTTTCTAAGCAGTCGCGGCGCCGGCCACGTGCTTGTCGATCATCCGAGAAATTGCTTCTTTGGAAGTTGCCCCTACGACGCGCTCTTCTTCTTTGCCGCCTTTGAATAGAATCAATGTTGGGATGCCTTTGATTCCATAACGTTGTGAAATCGCTGGGCTGTCGTCGACATTGACCTTAACGACCCGCGCATTCCCGGCATACTTCTCCGCAACCGCATCGACAGTGGGGGCCAGCATGCGGCAAGGCGCACACCAAACGGCCCAAAAGTCCACCAGCACCGGCCGGTCAGACTGCAAAACAACCTCTTCGAAGTGGCCATCACTAACTTCAGTTACCAGTTCACTCATTTCTCGGTTCTCCTTCTACGCGGCAATGGGATCCCTCAAACAGCCTTAGTTACGCGGAACAGTCTCATTAGCACCGTGGCTTAAGCCCGGTGATCATGATTCGCTTAATCATCCTTGAACCGTTTCAACGGTTTCTCGTCATTCTTCGCGCAACAAACCGTTAAAACGGTTTCAGAATTCTCTGGAGGTTAACCGTCACCGGGCTAAAGCCACGGTGCTAATGAGATCGCTCCGCGATGCCCTAGTAGTTGACTGTTACAACAAAGACTATGCCGTTGGCCATAAACTTTGTCAGAAAAACAAGAACCTACGATTTTGCAAAATAGAACACTGGGATTGCACCGAGAGGATAAAAACTAAGTCCGCTAACTTTGCGGCAGCGCAGCTATTTCCTCATACAGACTAATGTATTTCTGAGCGGCGGCGTCCCATGAATTATCCATCGCCATGCCGTTCAGTTGTATCCTCTGCCAATCCTGGGGGCGGCCATAAAAGTAAAGGGCCTCACGGAGTTTTTCAAGTAACGCCCCGGCGCTATAGTCATAAAACTTGAAGCCGTTTCCTGTTTGACGATTCGGATCAAAGTTTTCAACTGTATCGTCAAGCCCGCCGGTTGCTCGCACCACAGGTACGGTGGCGTAACGCATGCTGTACATCTGGTTCAAGCCGCAGGGTTCATAATACGACGGCATGAGAAAGATGTCTGCTCCTGCCTCGATCTGATGTGCCAGTGGTTCTCCCGCGTAACCTTTGTAGATTCCCACTTGTCGCGGCGCGCTATTGTGCCAGCTCTGCAGAAAATCCTCATACTCCCTGGCGCCGGCGCCGAGTGCGATAAAGAAAGAACCTGTTTGGAGAATGGCGCCGGCAAGATTTCGAATCAGGTCGTAACCCTTCTGGGAAACCAACCTCGAGATGATGGCGATGATGGGGCGGTCCAGGTCCTCAGGTAACCCAAACCTGCGCAGTAGATCACGCTTGCACTCGCGCTTGCCGGCAAGATCCTGTGCCGAAAAATCTGCGGCAATGTACGGATCGGTCTCGGGATTCCACAGATCGTAATCCACGCCATTGGTAATTCCCGCCAACCGATCGCGACGCGCTCGCAGTATCCAATCCAGGCCCGCGCCCTGCTCTGACGTTTGTATCTCCTCGGCATAGCGGCGGCTAACGGTTGAGAGCGCATCCGCGGTTATGAGGCCTGCTTTCAGAGCGGAAGCCATCCCTTTTAGCAGGAAGGCATCCTTGTCAGGAGAATCGCCGAATCCCAGCCACCACAAATCGTTCGGGTCAAACGCGCCCTGGTAGGCAAGGTTGTGTATTGAAAAAAGCGTCTTCGTCTTTAGAAAAAACTCCTGGTAGCGGCGGCGCGCGCGCAACTCGGTCATAGCGAACCCGCAGGGCCAGTCATTGCCGTGCACAATGTCAGGTCGCCAATCGAGATGTTTGACTAATGCCAGCGCGGCCCGGGAAAAGAAAGCGAAGCGTTCGTGATCGTTGGAGTGGCCGTAGATCGAAGGCTTGTCAAAAAACATCGGTGCTTCAAGCAGGTAGGCAGGTGCCCCGGCGGCAGCGCTCTCATAAAAACGAACTGGCGTGATTTGGCCGCGCCATTCAATCGGCACGCCTTCCAGGGCCGGGCCATCGATCAGACTCTTATCGATTTGCTGGTAAAGGGGAAGAATTACCCGCGCGTCCACTCCCTGTTTGGCGAGGGCCTTGGGAAGAGCGCCCGCTACGTCAGCCAGACCACCGGTCTTGGCGAAGGGCACAACTTCAGATGAAAGGACGGCTACACGCATCAGCAAATAACGGAAGAATGAGTTACTTTGCTAACTGGCTCCAAGCTTTTGTTCAAGAAACATTCTGTCAGGTAAGTCTTTGTCGCGATATGTTTAGTGCGCAAAAGCAGTTTCGCGGAAGCAAAGGGTATTGGTACACCCTGGATCACTACCCGTTCCACCTCATCTACGGCATCGTCGTATGCTATCCCACAAGCTGATAGCATTAGATCGACTACGATTTCATCCGCAATTCGAACCACGTGATACGTGTCCAAATCGTCGTCGCTCATTTCGCGAACAGCCTGGTCGGGCAGGGTTTCCAAAGCCCTGCGAACCTTGAGTTGGTTTTGCCGCGAGTTTTCCAAAAGCAGATCGATATCCTCGGTAGCTCTAAGGAAACCCTGCTGAATTATCGCCATCCCGCCCACGACGATATAACTAGCGCCTTGGGCATTGAGAGCAGCGCATAATTTTACTAAGTCACTTTGTTCGGGGGTTCTTGGCGGAGTTTGTTTTTCCACTCTTCAAACTCCTGGAAGGTTTTGAAACGAAAGACTCCCTTTGGGCAAATCCCTCTGCCCAACAACAGGTGAGCGGTTCGTTGCAAGCGATCAAACCGATCCCAGTATGGCGGGAGATTCTTGCCACCCACAACCTTCATATCCTTTTTCGTCATCGGTACTTTGCAACACAAGCTCTAGCTCTGCATCGAAGCCAGGAACTCTGCGTTTGACTTCGCCTTCTCCAGCCGTTCGAGCACGACCTCCATTTGTTCAACGGGAGAGAGAGGATTCAAAACGCGACGCATCACCCAGATGCGATTCAGATCTTCCTTGCTGAGCAGCAACTCTTCCTTGCGCGTGCCCGAGCGTTGCAAGTCGATGGCTGGGAACAGACGCTTATCGCTGAGCCGGCGATCAAGATGAATTTCCGAGTTGCCGGTACCTTTAAACTCTTCGAAGATCACGTCATCCATACGTGAGCCGGTGTCGATCAACGCAGTCGCGATAATGGTCAACGATCCGCCTTCTTCAATATTGCGCGCGGCGCCGAAGAAACGTTTGGGGCGTTGCAGGGCGTTGGAATCAATACCACCGGAGAGTATCTTGCCGCTGGGAGGCACCACCGCGTTGTGGGCCCGGGCCAGACGCGTAATTGAATCGAGCAGGATGACCACGTCGCGTTTGTGTTCGACCAGCCGCTTGGCCTTTTCAATAACCATGTCGGCGACCTGAACGTGGCGAGTTGGCGGCTCGTCAAACGTAGACGAGATCACTTCGCCGTTAACCGAGCGCTGCATGTCGGTGACTTCCTCGGGTCGTTCGTCGATTAACAGAACAATCAAGGTCACTTCCGGGTGATTTTGAGTCACAGAATTGGCGATGGTCTGTAGCAACATCGTCTTGCCGGTGCGAGGCGGTGCGACGATTAATCCACGCTGGCCTTTTCCCAAGGGCGTTACCAGATCGATAACCCGGGCCGAAAGGTTTTCCTGCGTGACCTCCATCTTCAGCATCTCGTCCGGATACAGCGGTGTCAGATTGTCGAAGAAGACCTTCTCGCGGGCCTGGTCGGGCGATTCAAAGTTTATGGCTTCAACCTTGATCAAGGCGAAGTAGCGCTCGCCTTCTTTCGGCGGGCGGATCTGGCCGCTCACCGTATCGCCGGTGCGCAAATCAAATTTACGTATCTGTGAAGGCGAGACATAAATATCATCCGGGCCGGGAAGATAGTTGTACTCAGGAGCCCGCAAAAAACCAAAACCGTCAGGCAGGGTTTCAAGGACGCCTTCAGAGAAAATCAGGCCGCTCTTTTCCGTCTGGGCCGCAAGCACCTTAAAGATCAGTTCCTGCTTTCGCATGCCGGTGGCGCCGGGTACATCCATACCCTTCGCAATACTGGTCAACTTTGAGATGGACATCTCCTTGAGATCGGCAAGGTTGAGAAAACCGTCCGCTCCGAACTCCCGCCCATCCCGGCTCTCTTTGTCGGGAGCTTCGGCTGTGGCTATGCTGCCGTTCTCTGTGTTACCGGCGTCGTTGTTCGCGCTCGAAGCGCGGGCACGTGGTCTCTGTGGCATATCAATTCGTTCCTAAATAGTCTTTCGTAAACCGGTCTCTAATTGTTAGCGACAGGTTGGTGTTTCATTGTGATTAAGAAATAGAAGAAGCTCGCGTAATAACTAACGCCAGGGTTTGAGCAAGACTGCTAAGCCCGGGCGTCATTCGCCAGGCCACACCAATATTCTCTGCAAAGATGTTAAGCAATTTACCTCGATGTCGAGCGGGTCACTGAGCACTACTTCGATGCGCTATATGCCGCCATTCGTGGTCTGGAATTGGTTCAGATTAACAAAAGGGGCTTTGAGAATGTGTGATCCGACGCTCGCCTTGGTTTCTAAGTGATTGTACCTGACCGACGCCTCTATGCAAGGCCAACAGGATTGAAATCCGCCAGTGCGCTTTCGATTGCCCGCCAAACTTCATCACGGCCACGTCCGGTGCTGGCGGAAAAAGCCACCACACGATCTTTGCTGAACACGCGGTTGACGCGTCCCAAACTCTCTTTCAACTCGTTGTTAGATAGCTTATCGGATTTCGTGGCAACTATTAACCGTGGCTTTGAGCTATGCTCAAGCCATTCGTGAAGCTGCAAATCCAATTTTGTGGGTTCGTGGCGCGAATCTACGATGTGAATTGATAGCACAAGCTGCTCTCGCATTGCAAGGTAGCTCGTTACCATCTCACCCCAAGTGGATTTGATCGCTTTAGGTACCCGAGCATAACCGAAGCCAGGTAGATCAACAAACCGAAATCGTCGATTAATTAGAAAAAAATTCAGCGACTGGGTTCGGCCCGGAGTTGAAGAGGTGCGTGCCAAACCGCGGGTTGAGAGCAGGGAATTAATCAAGCTCGATTTTCCCACGTTTGACCGACCCATAAACGCGATCTCGGGCAGCGCGCCGCTGGGCCAGTCGGAAACTTGAAAGCTGCTCTTGATAAACTCCGCACTCGTGACCTTCATCTTTGAACCAATCCACCTACGGAAGCGCTCATCACCTGAGCGCTTCCGCGCCGGATAAAGAACTGAGAACGATCCACGAAATCACCCGAAGGGGCACGAAAGAGTTAGCAGTTCGAGTTTTTTCGTGTGCTTTAGTGGATCCGCCTTCTGAGCCTTTTTCCGGACCAACGATTTGCTCTACGCCTCGGCGGCGGCCGCTTGGGCTGTTTCGGTTCGGGCCGCGCGCATCTCGGCGAATTTTTTCATGCGCTCCCGCATCGAGATGATTTTCTGTTCGCTATCTGGAATACGTTTCACCAGCGTTTCGAGGTTGCGGAGGAAATCCGGGTTACCGAACAGCGCTCTCACTTCCTCGATCACCGGTTCGATCTTCGAGTAGACGAAGAGGTGTTCGCCGTTAGTCTCGTTGAATAACTGCTCGTCAATCGCGCCATTGTTGACCATGGCTGCGGCCATATCCCAATAGCTGATAACCATGCGGTAGTGGCCGCTGTGCTCACCCAGCAGTACTTCAATAACGTCCTGAACGCTGGTTGGATTAAATGTGAACATCCAGTTACGCGCCTCACGCATTGTGGCTTCTCGTCTCAAGTCGTAAAGCTTCAGAATCAGATTCGCATCTTCTTGTTTACTCATGGTGTCTCCTTCAGGTATTCGGGAAAGTTAAGATTAGAAAAAACGAAGTCCAGACTTCAGGCTTCCCGGCCAGCTGATATCGCTGTCGGGAAGCTTGAAACCTGTTCTGCCGGAATTTAGCTAGAAGCTGTTAACTTGTCTGAATGCCTTGGGAAGGTTGCTCGGTTGTCCAGAGTGGCGGCGCCTTTGTTTCGTCGGTAGCCGCGGCATTTGTGGGACAAACTTCCTCGAGTGCCAGCGCCAGCACTTCATCAATCGTCTCCACCAGATTGATGCAGAGCGCTTTGCGAACTTCCTCAGGGACGTCAGGCAGATCCTTCTCGTTGTCTTTAGGCAAAATAATCGTATCGATGCCGAATCGATGGGCTGCCAGCAACTTCTCTTTGACACCGCCAATAGGCAGCACGCGGCCTCGCAGCGTAATCTCGCCAGTCATCGCTACGTTTTTACGGACGGCGGCGCGAGTAAGTGCAGAAGCCATCGCAGTTGCCATTGTGATTCCGGCGGATGGGCCATCCTTGGGGATCGCTCCTTCGGGAACATGAATATGAAGGTCACGCTTGCGGATGATGTCTATACTCATTCCCAGGCGTTCGGCGCGGGCTTTAATGCACGTCAGCGCCGCCTGCGCGGACTCCTGCATAACGTCGCCTAACTTGCCGGTGAGCATAACTCCACCGCGTCCTTTGGTAAGGGTTGCTTCGATCTGCAAAACCTCGCCGCCGATTTCAGTCCAGGCCAAACCAGTTGCCAGTCCGATTTCGCTCGAAGCGGCCACGGCCTGTTGACGAAACTTGATGGGACCGAGCATTTCACGCACTCGCTCAGCATCCACAATATCCTTGAATTCATCGGTCACGTTTTCCTGCACGAAGCGACGGGCGATTTTGCGGCAACAGGATCCTACCTCGCGTTCGAGATTGCGAACACCGGATTCGCGAGTGTAGTGGCGGATGATTTCCAGGAGTCCTTCGTCTGTGAAATCAAGCTGTCCCGGCTTCAAGCCATTACCCTCAGCCTGCTTCGGCACCAAATGCCGTTTGGCTATTTCAAGCTTCTCGCGTTCCGTGTACCCCGACAGGCGCAAAATCTCCAGGCGATCCTGTAATGCCGGCGGGATTGTGTGAAGCACATTTGAAGTGGCGATGAAGAAGACCTTGGAGAGGTCGTATTCCACATCGAGGTAATGGTCCTGGAAAGTGTGATTCTGTTCCGGGTCGAGAACCTCCAACAGTGCGGAGCTCGGATCGCCACGAAAATCAGCGCCCAGCTTGTCGACTTCGTCCAGCAGCAAGACAGGGTTAACAGTGCCTGCCTTCTTCATCATCTGAATTATCTGGCCGGGTAATGCTCCGATGTAGGTCCGACGATGACCCCGAATCTCGGCTTCGTCACGCACACCGCCAAGAGACAATCGTACAAACTTGCGGCCGGTAGCACGCGCAATCGATTTGCCGAGGCTTGTCTTGCCAACTCCCGGCGGGCCGACAAAGCAGAGGATTGATCCTTTAGGGTTCTTGACGAGTTGACGCACGGCAAGGTATTCAAGAATCCGTTCCTTAATTTTTTCCAACCCGAAGTGGTCTTCGTTGAGAACGTCTTCCGCTTTGCTGAGGTCTTTGATTTCCTTACTCTTCTGTTTCCAGGGCACATTAACCAGCCAGTCGATATAAGTGCGAGAAACAGTTCCTTCAGCCGACATCGGCGGCATGGCCTCGAGTCGATGGAGTTCCTGCATGGCCTTGGTTTTGGCCTCTTCAGTCATCCCGACTTCTTCAATCTTCTTCTTCAGGTCCTCGAGTTCAGCCTTCTCGTCTTTGCGGCCTAACTCTTTGTGGATCGCCTTGATCTGCTCGTTGAGGTAATACTCTTTTTGCGCCTTCTCCATCTGGCGTTTCACCCGAGTCTGAATTGAGCGATCCAGCTGGCGCTTTTCAATTTCCAACTCCAACAGTTCAATCAAACGTTGCAGGCGGGCCTGGGAAGAGAACAATTCCAGCAGTCCCTGCTTGTCTTCCACCGTAATGCGCAACTGCGAAGCCAGCGCATCGGCGAGATGGGAAGGGTTTTGATTACGCAGCGCCGTTTGCAAAGCATCAGTTTGACTCTCGGGCGCGAGGCGCAAGTGTTGCTCAACCAACTGTCCAATCTTCTGCACCAGCGCATCGAGTCGAGTGCCTTCTTCGTTGACAACTGGCGCCCGCTTTACCAGCGCCATAAACGCGCCATCGGTGTTTTCCACGCGCACGGTCGTGGCCCGTTCGCGTCCCTCGACTACAACTTTAATTTGGCCGTTGTCCTGCTTTTGCGATTGCAGGATTCGTCCGAGCGTGCCAACCGCGTAGATTTGATCGGGGACTGGTTCGTCAACAGTAGCGTCGTGTTGAGTGGCCAAAAAGATTGTCCGGTCCGCCGCAAGTGCCTGCTCGAGCGCCCGCACCGATCCCTGGCGGCCTATCTTGAAAGCAACCTTGGTAAAGGGAAAAATGACGACGTCGCGGATAGGAACCATCGGGTACCATGCAACATCGGCGGGGGCACGATCTGAGTATTCTTCCATAATTCTAAATCAACTTATTTAATCCGGCTTTTGGTAAGAAGGGCGAGCCGCTCAAACTGCCGTCTCGCCCTTACACAAGATGTTCAATTGTAAATCATTTCCCAAGTGTCTGTCACTTTGGGTTTGCCTCAAAATTATTTGAGGTTTTTGTTGCCCTTTGTTTCCGCAACCTACGTTAAGGGCGAACTTGTTAGGCTGCCGCGCCATCGATGCCGGTCAAACCTTCTCCTGGAATCGCGCGGCGGCGTTCAACCATCTCGCTGGTGATAACAAATTCCTTGACTCTTTTTTGCGATGGCAAGGTGTACATCGCGTCCAGAAGCAACTCTTCAAGGATCATCATCAGGCCGCGGGCTCCAACTTTCCGCTCGACAGCTTGTTTTGCGACTGCCTTCAACGAGTCTTCGGTGAACTTCAGCTTCACGTTGTCGAAGTCAAACTTCTTTTGATACTGCTTGACGAGCGCATTCTTCGGTTCGGTCAAAATCTTGATCAAAGCGCCTTCGTCGAGTTCGTGGAGCACGCCACAAACGGGCAAGCGTCCAACAAACTCCGGGATCAAACCAAACCGAATCAGATCCTCCGGCTGAACCGCGGCTAACGCCTCGGCATGCCGATGGCGCCCGCTCTTCACTTCTGCCTGGAAACCCAGGGACTTATTGCGCAACCGCCGCTCAATCACTTTCTCGAGACCAACGAAGGCGCCGCCACAGAGGAACAGGATATTCGAAGTGTCGATCGGGAAAAACTCCTGGTGCGGATGTTTGCGGCCACCCTGCGGCGGAACATTCGCAATGGTGCCTTCGAGAATCTTCAGCAAAGCCTGCTGTACGCCTTCACCCGAAACGTCGCGGGTGATGGATGGGTTTTCATCTTTGCGACAGATCTTGTCGACTTCGTCAATATAGATGATGCCTTGCTGAGCACGTTCGACATCACCATTGGCTGCCTGAAGAAGTTTCAGAATGATATTTTCAACGTCTTCACCAACATAGCCGGCCTCGGTAAGGGTGGTGGCATCGACGATGGTGAAGGGAACACTTAGCATTCGCGCCAGGGTCTGTGCGAGCAGTGTCTTGCCGGTACCGGTTGGGCCGATCAGCAGGATGTTCGCCTTTTGAATCTCAACTTCTGACCGCCTTCGTCCCAGCTCGATTCGCTTGTAATGCTGGTAGACGGCTACCGCCAAACGCTTTTTGGTTTCGTCCTGGCCGATCACATATTCGTCAAGAAAGCTCTTGATCTCACCCGGCTTGGGCAAGGGCGGGCGCGTGGCTACAGATTCCGCCTGTTGATCGTCGGTGATGATTTCGTTGCAGATGTCAATACACTCATTGCAGATGTAGACGGTGGGTCCCGCAATGAGTTTCTTAACTTCATTCTGCGACTTACCGCAGAAAGAGCAGCGCAGCGTGTCGTCGGTTCGTCTAACCATAAATGTAGGGGATCTCCTTGCGCTTCGATCGAACCAAGTCTTTACTTAGTTATAACCGGGGAGTTGCCGGGAACTTCGGGAATCGTAACCATCTTCCGATAACGCTCTATTCGCGGTGAGCGATTACTTCGTCTATTAAACCATACTCCTTGGCCTGGGCAGCGGACATAATTTTGTCGCGCTCGACGTCGCGCTCCACTGTCTCGAAATCCTGTCCGGTGTGTTTGGCGATAATCTGGGAGGTCAGTTCGCGCATGCGGAGGATTTCTTCGGCTTGAATTCGAATATCGGTTGCCTGACCCTGCGAGCCGCCGGTGGGCTGGTGAATGAGTATGCGCGAATTGGGCAGGGCGAAACGCTTGCCTTTGGCACCGGCAGTTAGCAGCAGGGCTCCCATGGAAGCACACTGGCCCACACAGATGGTGGTGACGTCCGGCCGGATAAACTGCATGGTGTCATAGATAGCCATTCCAGCCGTGATGGAACCGCCCGGCGAGTTGATGTAGATGTTGATATCTTTTTCAGGATCCTCGGCTTCGAGAAAGAGTAGTTGGGCCACGATCAGGTTGGCGATTTGATCGTCGATAGGGGTGCCTAGGAAAATAATGTTGTCTTTCAGAAGTCGCGAGAAGATGTCGAACGCGCGTTCACCGCGAGACGTTTGCTCGACCACCATTGGTACCAGGGCCATTCGTTGTTCCTCTTCAGGGAGAATACAGAAATCAGGAGTCAGAATTCAGAATAAGAAGTGCGACGTTTATTCTGCTTTCTGACTCCTGACTTCTGACTCCTCAGGTTTCTCTGTTTCGGCACGCCACTCTTCATCAACCACGCGGGCGTTTTCAACTAAAAGGTCAAGGGCTTTGCGATTGCGCAATCTGTTCGCGATGCTACGTTCGCCCCCTTCCTTTGTCAAGACGCTACGCACGTGCTCTATCGGTTGTTTAGAGCCTTCGGCGATCGTTCGGATCTCAGCTTCAATTTCGTCATTTGAAACGTCGATCTGCTCTTCTTCAGCAATGCGTTCCAGGAGCATCGATCCTCGCACATCTTCTTCGGCCTGACTCTTTAATTCTTCTCTAGCGCCTTCCCAGTTGATCTCCTGAGCGCGTGGATCGATTCCTCTTCCAATCATGTCGCGAACGGCAGTCTCCATCCGATAGTTTGTCTGATGATCGACGAGACTCTCGGGCACTTCAAACTGATGGCCCTCGAGAAGTTTTCGCATCAGCTCAGCACGCAGCCGATGATCCGCTTCCTGGCCCGCCCTCTTCTCCAGGTCTTCGCGAATCTTTCCCCGCAGCGTGGCTACAGAATCAAACTCTTCGTTAAGACTTTTGGCCCATTCGTCATCTGCTTCGGGAAGCTCTTTGACGCGGACAGCGGTCACCACGGCGGTGTATTCAACCTTTTTCCCCGCTAGTCCTTTTGATGAAAAGTCCTCAGGATAATCGACCACAAAGGTCTTTTCGTCGTCAGCTTTCACTCCAATTAAATTGTCTGTAAATTCCGGTTGCACGCCTTTGCCGCCAAGCGTAACTTCAACATCATCGGCCTTAATGTTTTCCGCTTCGGGGCCATCGATCGCCTCGCCCAGAAACTTTCCTTCCACGTTAATCGTGACAGTGTCGCCAGATTCCGCCCCGCGATCTTCCACCGGTTGCATGGCTGCAGATGACTCGCGCAGAGCTTCGAGCATTTCGTCGACGTTGTCATCACCGATGGGTCGGGTTTGACGAACAGCTTCAATGCCTTTGTAATCCTTCAGTTCAACTTTGGGTAAAACCTCGACATTGACCTTAACGGAAATGGGTTGTTCTCCGAATTTTTCCAGGGCTTCCGTGTTATCGAGTTGGACGTCGGGTTCACCAATGGTATTCAGCTCATGCTTGACGATGGCTTCATTGATCGCTTCTGGGACCAGTTCACGGAGAACCTCTGAACGGATCTCGCTTTTGAATCTTGTGCGCACAACGGCGCGCGGAGCATGACCAGGTCGAAATCCCGGCACCTTCGCCTGCCTGGCATATTGATCGCTGATCCGATCATAGGTTTCGCGCACGACGGCGGTATCAATTTCGATCTTGATCTCCTTCCGGGTGGGGGAGACGTCTACAAACTCTGTCTTCATTAAATACCCTGTCCGTTGTTTCGTTTGTTCAACGGGCATCCTTCCTCTGTCAGTATGTTGTTCTCTGCCTACTGCCGTCTGCCTACTGCTTACTGGTTATGTGGTGCGAAAGGGGGGACTCGAACCCCCACACCTTGCGGTACCAGATCCTAAGTCTGGCGCGTCTGCCAATTCCGCCACTTTCGCACTTGTTGCAAGCAGTGCGTCACGCTTTTGCAAGCGGCAAAAAGCATATCACGTGGGCGTATTTTCGCAGAGTGGTCAGAAAAACTGATCAAGCAAATAACACGAAAGTTCACGAAAGAACCCTTAATGTTGTTTAGTGTGATTTAGTGGATCGTTTCGTTGTTTACGCGACGCGGTAGGTGGTCTTGGCCTGTCCGAGGAAGTCTTTGCCAATCTGTTTGGTAATCAATCCGGCATGCTCGAGCTCAAAGTAGGCGCGTTGAATTTCTCCCTTATCAACAGCCAGTTTTTGCGCCAGCGTGGCTGGGGCAGGCAGAGTTTCTCCCGAGACGACGGCCTTGGTACTGATCAGCGTTTCAATTTGTTGGCGTACTTGAGCGTACACGGGACCTTTGGACAAGTCTTGTAATGTGATGTTCATACTTCGGGTCTCTATCTAAATTTCGGATCTCAGATCTCAGATCTCAAATCTCAAATCTCAAATCTCAGATCAAAGCGTCCTCGTTACCTTCGACAACGATCTGGGTTGATCGGGGTCCAAACCCTTCGCGTCGGCCAACAGCGCGGCAAACAGCTGTCCCGGTACGATGTACGGAATCGGCGCCACAAACTCGTCAATCTCTTTGGGCATAATGATCGCCCGGGAACAATCGGCCGCTGCCTCCAGGTCGCTGGTTACCACCAACGTGTCGGCGCGCAACTCTCGCAGGCGCTTAATCAGACTCTTGACTCCAGGGAACATAATACCTGGTGGCGCAAAAAGAATTACCGGAAAATGACGTTCCACCATCGCCACTGGCCCATGCAGGAAATCCGCGGAAGAGAAACGCTCGGCTACCACATAGCAGGTTTCCATTAACTTCAACGCCAGTTCATAAGCATTTGCGTACGCCAGACCACGGCCCACTACCACGCAGTTTTCCATGAACACGTAACGCTGTACCAGCTCAAGGATAGCCGGCTGTTGTTCGAGAGCACGGGCCGCGAAGTCTGGAATCGTCTCATATGCCCACTGAGGCTGACTGTGGGCGAGCTCAGCGGCAAGCATGTAAAAGAGAATCATCTGGCCGGTGAATGTTTTGGTCGCTGCCACCGAACGTTCGCGGCCGCCATGCATCAGAAGCGTTTCATCAACCAAACTGACCATCGAAGACGATGGCTCATTTGTAATTCCCACGGTGTAAGCTCCACCAGCGCGAGCGTTGATCAGCACCTGATTGATGTCCTCGCCCTCTCCGGATTGAGACACGCCAATAACCAGCGCGTGTTTCAGGTTCAACTTCGCACCGTATAGGGTGTGGACTGAAGGCGCAGAAAGTGAAACGGGAATGCCGGTGGTGATCTCGAGCAGATAGCGGCCGAAGAGAGCGGCGTTATCCGAACTCCCGCGGGCCACCAGTACGATTAGGTCAATCTCTCGCGACTTGAGAAACTTTCCCAGCCGCGCGATTTTGTCGCGCTCTGCCTGAATCGTGCGAGCCAATGCCGCGGGTTGTTCCGCGATCTCTTCCAGCATCAAAGACAAAATTGATTCTCCTGTGAGGTGCTAGAGTACACTGAGGTTGTATTCCGAGTCGATTTGAGATAAAAGACGCCCGCTCTTGTAGCCGAAGCAACGATCCACGAAATTACACGACGAAACACGAAAGCCGCGTTTAGTGCAATTTCGTGTATTTTCGTGGATCGCTTTGCTCAGTTGCCCTTAAGACCGTGATCAATTCTTTAGGCTGACGGAAAACCACATGGCTGAAAATGTTAGCGAGCAAGTAAAGCCGGGCGCGCGTCTTGTCTCGTTAGACGTCTTCCGCGGAATCACCATCGCCGGCATGGTCCTGGTGAACAATCCGGGAACATGGAGCAGTATCTACTGGCCACTCGAACACGCCGAATGGCATGGTTGGACGCCTACCGATCTAATCTTTCCCTTTTTTGTTTTTATTGTAGGCGTGGCCATCCCGCTGGCCTTTGGCCGCCGAACGGAGAGTGGGGGCAGCAAACGAGATCTCTATTGGAAGATAGCCAGGCGCACCTTAATAATCTTTGCGCTCGGAATGTTTCTGGCCGGCTTCCCTTACTTTAATCTTTCAACTATCCGTATTCCCGGTGTGCTGCAACGTCTGGCCGTCTGTTATTTCTTTGCGTCCATTGTTTTTCTGAAAACAAAGGTCAGAACCCAGGTCGTCATCACTATCGCCTTGCTTCTAATATATTGGTTGTTGATGACGCGATTGCACGCGCCGGGCTTCGGTACCGGTGACTTGAGCAAAGAGGGAAGTGTCGCGTCGTTTATTGATCGGACGATCTTCGGTCCACACATCTGGAGGGCCGGGAAGGTTTACGATCCTGAAGGATTGCTTAGCACTATTCCGGCGATCGCCACGGCCTTGTTTGGAGTCTTGACTGGCCAATGGTTGCGCACCGATAAGACGCCGTATGAGAAGGTGGCCGGGATGTTTGTCGCCGGTGCTGCCTGTGTGGTAATCGGCTGGTGCTGGAATCCATTCTTTCCCATTAATAAGGGTCTCTGGACAAGTTCTTACGTGTTCTTTACCGGCGGCCTGGCTTTGGAGTTTCTGGCTTTCTGCTACTGGCTGATTGACATCAAGCAATATCAAAGGTGGGCCAAGCCGTTCGTTGTCTTTGGCGTGAACGCGATTGTGCTGTTTGTTGGGACGGGTGTGATGGCTCGCTTGATGGGTTTGATTAAACTGCCCTGGGGCGATAGTAAAATCTCTTTGCAAGGCTGGATATTCCAGAAACTCTTCCTCTCGTGGGCGGTTCCGATTCATGCGTCATTGGCATACGCGATTGCCTTCATCCTGCTTTGGCTGGGATTGATGTGGATTCTTTATTCGCGCAAGATTTTCATTAAGGTTTAAGAACGGACTATCCGCAGATTACGCAGATTACGCAGACCAAAAAAGTGAACATCCCAGAGCAGAGGTGTTCGTTGAGGTTTTGGTCTTCAGGATCGGCGTAATCTGCGTAATCTGCGGATTTCTTTTGGAAGGGAGACTCAAATGCCAACTTACATCACGCTGCTTACTTACACACAACAGGGTGCGGCAAACGTCAAGGACAGTCCCGATCGTCTCGATGCGGGGCGCGCGGCCTTCAAAGAGTTCGGCGTTGAAATCAAGGACACCTACCTGTTGATGGGACGATACGACTTGCTTTGCGTGATCGAAGCGCCCGATGACGATACGCTGGCAAAGTGCATTCTGACACTCGGGTCACAAGGCAATGTGCAAACCGAGACGATGAAGGCCTGGAATGAGGACGATTTTCGCAGGATTGTGAAGTCGATCTAATAGGACCTATGAGTCCTTAGGTCCTATTAAAATCGGCTATTTCTTGTAGCCTGGTCCCCGGAGGGCCCGCCCGGCGAGTGCTGGAGTTCGTTTTCCAGCATCGACGCTGACCTGCCCGTTTACAATCACATAGTTAATTCCTTCCGGATATTGATTCGGCGCTGCGAACGTGGCCCGATCCAAAACCTGCTTCGGATCGAAAATCGCGAGGTCGGCGTAGAATCCTTCGCGCAACAATCCTCGTTGGCGCAGCCCGACGCGTTTGGCGGGCATGCCGGTCATTTTGTGAACGGCTTGCTCCAGCGTTAGCTGGTGTTCGTTGCGTACGTACCGTCCCAGAATTCTGGGGTAACTGCCCCAGCCGCGAGGATGCGATTTCGCCCTCGACAATGGACCGTCCACCGCGCGCGCTCCACTGTCAGTACAGAAGCTCACGAAGGGTGATTTCATAGCACTGACCAGATCGGCTTCGTTCATCATGAAATAGATGGCCCCGGTCTGACCGTGATCGGCGACAATCAGATCGAAAAGCGCGTCCAGCGGCTCCTTCTTCTGTTCTTCGGCGATCTCGGAAAGTCGTTTGCCCTGAAAAGACTCGAGCTCCGGATTGACTACCGAGCCGATCAACACCCCCGCAGCGCCACCGCTGCCCAGGTAAATATTTTCCCACGCCTTCGAATCGGCAGGTATCTCCTGCTTGAGTTGCTGGCGAATGCGCGTGTCACGCAATCGCGACAACATCTTTTCAGTTCCGCCCTCGAGCACCCATGGCGGCAGGCAGGCGCTCAGCGAAGTACTGGCTGCGATATATGGGTATACATCGGCGGTGATATCCAGTCCCTGCGCTCTGGCCCGCCTGATTTTTGCGAGCACCTCAGGCATGCGTCCCCAGTTTTTCTTGTACGCAGCTTTCAAGTGCCAAATCTCGACCGGAATTCTGGCACGCCGGGCGATCTCGAAAACTTCTGCCAGCGATTCGTCGAGTGCATTTGCCTCACTACGTTGATGGGTCGCGTAGATTCCGCCGTACTGCCGGGCGACCTTGGCCAACTCAACAATCTCGTCCGTCTTTGCAAATCGCGCTGGAACGTATTGCAGTGACGTTGATAAACCCAGAGCGCCGTCCTTCATTGCATCCGCCACGAGCTGTTTCATTTGCTCCATCTCGGCGGCAGTGGGCGCTCGATTATCGAAGCCCACCACGTAGGCGCGCACTTGAGTGGCGCCCACGAAAGTCGCCAGATTTACGCCGGCGCCCTGTTTTTCCAGCCGGCTGAAGTATTCACCCAACGTGCGCCAATCGATGGTCAGGTTGTAACGACGGTTAAAGTCTTCCTGTTCCTTAATGAGCCTTTGATTGACTGGGGCGATCGAGTCGCCCTCTCCAGTTACTTCGGTCGTCACGCCCATCATGACTTTGCTCATCGCGCGAGGATCAATGAGCACATAACTCTCTGACTGCCCCAGCATGTCAATGAAGCCGGGCGAAACGACCATGCCCGATGCATTAATCACGCGAGCAGCGGTCGCCCTGGGAAGTTTTCCGATGCGCACAATTCGATCGCCCCTTATCCCGACGTCGCCCATGTAGCCGATCCGGCCAGATCCATCAATGATCCGTCCATTTCTAACCAGCAGATCGTAATTGGGGGCGGGGGTAGTCGAGGCGCCTGAAGCGAAAGAGAAGAGAAGCATGGCAGACAAACTGAGCGCGAGTAGAATTCTGGTCATTATTTCGCCTTGAGTTAGACTAATGGAGCGGTGAATCCTAGTCGCATTCGAAGGGCGGGGGCAAGCTCGGGGTCCCCGGCGGGGCAGCCTCGCTGGGGTGGAAGCCCGCCTTGAAAACAAACAAAGAACGATCCACTAAATCACACCAAACAACACCAAAGTAGTTTTTAGTGATACTAGTTTTTGTGTTGTTTCGTGTGATTTAGTGGATCGTTCTTTCATGACCAACACGAAGGGCGCCCAAAAAATCAGTTGAGGACACCCTGAAATCCCTCCATGTGACTTTCCAACCCGGCCTGCGTAGAATTCATGATCGTGACTAAACAAGAACCCATAACTCTTCAACGAGTAGCAGAGGTCTTAGGTGGCAAACTAACCGGCAACGCCAACCAACCAGTAATTGATGCGACGCACGATTCGCGACAAGCTGGTCCAGGCAGTCTGTTTGTCGCAGTTCGCGGTGGGTTGTTCGACGCGCATAAGTTTGTGCCGTCAGTGATTGCGCAAGGCGCGGTGGGCGTGATTTCCGAACTCGATCCGTCCAATGAAATCCTGCAAGGCGCTGAGCTTGGGTCAACTGCCTGGATTCAGGTCGCGAATGTCAGACGCGCTATGGCATTGGCAGCAGCTGAGATTCATCATCATCCGTCGCGCGAGTTGCAGCTGGTCGGCATCACGGGAACGAACGGAAAAACCACGACAGCCTACCTAGTGGCCTCGATTCCGGAAGCTGCCGGCGAACCGGTAGCAATGACTGGCACCGTTGAGTATCGGCTCGGCTCCGAACGTCGGAAGGCTGAACGAACGACTCCGTACGCCACCGACATGCAGCGAATGCTACGGCATGCCGTCGAGATTGGTTGCAAAACAGCT
>Ga0190274_10000692_pt1 | contig 19715 bp, 15 predicted proteins | sample Popmic531T_FD_133002 | JGI IMG/M metagenome (GOLD analysis project Ga0190274, IMG submission 133002) | Populus adjacent soil microbial communities from riparian zone of Yellowstone River, Montana, USA - 531 T | ecosystem: Environmental > Terrestrial > Soil > Riparian zone | place: USA: Montana... | reverse complement strand
TGGCGGCGGTGGCGGTGACGCACGATCACCCCGACCATGCTCCGGGTGCGGTGGCGTTCGCTGCGACGGTGGGTGCGCCGCTGTTCGCCTTCCGCCTCGCCGGCGCCGAGCACGTGCGGGACGGCCAGCGGCTGCCGGTGCCGGAGATGGACATCGTGGCGATCCATACCCCCGGGCACACGAGCGACCACGTGGCCTTCCACGTGCCCCGCGACCGCGCGTTGTTCACGGGCGACGCGGTGCTGGGCCGGGGAACGAGCTTCATCGATCCACCGGACGGTGATCTGGCGCAGTACCTGCGGTCCCTGGCCGTGATGCAGGACCTGAAGCCGCGAACGATCTACCCGGGGCACGGGCCGGTCGTGCTGGACGCCGAGCGCACGCTGCAGGAGTACGTGGACCACCGGGCGGAGCGGGAGGCGCAGGTGGTGGCGGCGGTGGCAGGCGACGGCGCCACCGTCAAGGCGATGGTGGCCACGATCTACGCCGACTACCCGGCCGAGGTGCACGAGCTGGCGGCTCGTTCCGTGCTCGCCCATCTGCTGAAGCTGGAAGCCGAAGGCCGCGTGCAGAAGCGGGGCCGGGGCAAGGACCCCGTGTGGTCGGCGGCCGAGCCGCGTTCGTGCGAACGATGCGGCAGGCCGGTCAAGGGCCGCGGTCGCTATTGCCCCACGTGCAGCTTGGTGATCCTGCAGGAGGGTTCGACCGCCGAGCCGGGCGTCTGAGCCGGTGGGCCTCATCGGGCTCCCGGCACGGCAAGCAGCGCGGGGATCAGGAAACGCCCTCGCCCCACGACCAGGACGCGGCCGTCGTCACGGAGGGCCCGCAACGCTCGGTTCGCCGACTCACGCGATGTACCGCACAGCGCTGCCAGATCCTCCTGGGTGAGCGCGAGGCGCACCAACGTGCCGCCCGGAGCCGGGCGTCCGAATCGCCGCGCCAGGTCTTCGAGGCGGAGGGACACGCGATCGGTGACGTCGAGCCACGCCAGCTGGTGGGCGAGATCGGCGAGTCGTTGGCGACGACCGTCCACGAGCCACCCGGCACGGTCGGGTGGCACCGGCCGGAGCCGGACGGCGCTGAGCGCTCGCACCTCGGCGGGGGCGGGCGAACCGTGCGGCCCGCCGACGGGGTCGCTCGGTCCCAGGACGTCGAGTCCCAGCACCCGGCCGTCGTCGTCGACCGCCGATTCCAGCAGGGCGCCATGCATCACGACGGACACCCCCGAACAGGGCTCGCCCTGCCGCAGGATGACCCGGCCTGCCGGAACGGGCAGGTCGTCCTCGATGGTGCCGATGCGGCGAGCCGCGGTGGGTGCCACGACACCGTCTCCCTTCCGGGGGAGGTCCGGTGGAGCGCGAACCATATCCGCCGGCGCCGACATGCGCCGTCTTGCCGGTGTGACGCAGCGTCCTCCCCAGCTGCCACACGGGCTAGGCTGTGGACCTCAGGCCCGACCGAAGAACGAACGCACCGAGGAGGCATCATGGCGAAGCCCAAGCTCGACAACGTGCTGGCCGGGGTGCCCCTGTTCGAGGGGCTCTCGAAACGACACCTGAAGAAGCTGGGCTCGCTCGCGGAGATGGCGGACTTCATGGAAGGCGCCTCGGTGGTGAAGGAGGGGCAGCCGGGCGAGAGCTTCTTCGTGGCGATCACCGGGCAGGCGAAGGTCACCGTGAAGGGACGGACCGTCCATCGCATCCTTCCGGGTGATCATTTCGGCGAGATCTCGCTGATCGACGGCGGGGATCGCACCGCCACGGTCGTCACCGAAACGCCGATGACCCTGCTCATGATCGACCGCAAACCCTTCCTGAAGATGCTCGCGGACGACCCCGACGTCGCGGTCTCGTTGCTGGAGGGTCTGGCCCGCATGATCCGCCGGGTCGACCGTTCACTCGCCCGGTAGCCTGCTGCCTCATGAAGGTCGAGTTCACCCCGCCCACGCCGCCACCACCTGCAGATCGACCGGACGCCAAAGTCGAGCCGGCTCCCGTCGTGGCCACCGCGAGGTGGGTCGATGGTTCGGTCCTCGTCGAGGCCGACGACCCGGAGATGCGCGGAGGTGTGGAGCGAGCGTTCCGGCGGACTCCCGTGGTCACCGACGACGCGTCCTATCGTCGGCTGGGAACCCACGGCGAGGTCCAGGTGCAGCCGGGGGATCTCGAGTGGTTCCGGGCCGTGGCCTACGTGCGGGTACCCGCGGAACTCGGGTTGGTGGCCCGGCTGGTGCCGGGCGTCACCGAAGGGGGCTTCGACCCCGCAGCCGGCTACCGCCGGTTCGACGACTCGATCGAACGCCTGGAGTCGGGGACCTAGCTCACGGCTGAGCCGCGAGCCACGCCTTCCCCGCGTCGCAGAAGCTCCGGAAATCACAGTGCCGGCACCACGAGCCGGGGGTGGGATCGAACTCGCCCGCCGCGATGGCATCGAGCGAAGCCAGCACCCGCTGCCGCACCACGTCGGGGTCGTCCATGGGGCGGGTGACCTCTTCACCGCTGGCGAGGTAGAAGTACGTGAGGGTGACGTCGGCCGACGCCTTGCCCCAGATCTCCACGGCGGCCAGGCCGTAGATGTCGAGCTGCAGGCCGGCGGTGGCATCGGCCGCCGAGGGTTTGCGACCCGTCTTCCAGTCGACCACCTCCCACGGCCCGTCGACGGTGCCGAAGATCGCGTCGATGCGTCCGCCGACGGACGAGTCGCCCAGCCGAAGCAGGAACGCGCGCTCGGCGAACAGCGGCGAGACGTCGGCGAACCGGCTGGTCATGAAGGCGTCGCGGAGCCGCTCCACGCGTCCCGGGTCGCCCGCCAACTCCTCGTCGGTGAGGTCGGGCCGGTCGTCCATCTCCAGCAGCTGACCCTGGCCACGTGCGCGCCGTTCGATCCAGGCGTGGATCTCGGTGCCGATGCGCGCCGCGGGACCACTGAACCGCGGGAGTGGACGAACGCTCGACCAGTAGAAGCGCTTGGGGCATTGCGCGTAGGTGATGACGGCGCTGGCGCCCACCGTCTGGGGTAGGCGCTCGACGCCCGGGCCACCTTCGACGGCCTCGCGATCGCGCAGGTGGAAGGCCAACTGGCGACGTTCGGCGGAGGCGCGCTCGAACGTCCCCCGGTCCTCGCCCTCGAGCGCATCCACCAGGGCGGCCTGCACCGCACCGTCGGTGACCGCCTCGACGGCAGCAGCACGCCATCCCGACGTGAACAGTGCGTCGGTGTCGTCGGGCCGCGCCGGACCGGGCCAGTCGCGAACCAGATTCAGCCGTTGGCCCAGCATGGGGTTCTGCTCGTCGTCGGCGGGGTCGCCCGCGGCCACCGTCACCGTGGCCTCGCCGCTGTCCGTCCCCCATGCCGCGAGCTCGGCGAAGAACTCGCTGGGTCCTTTCGCGTTGACGTTCTCGCCGTACCAGGTGCTGGCGCTGACCCAGAGCGAGCGTCGCGCCCGGGTGAGCGCGACGTACATCGTGCGCCGTTCCTCGATGATCTCCTGCAGTTGGAGGTCCCGCTTGAAGTGGGAGAGCACGCCGTCGAACCGCGGCAGGATCGAAGCGTCACCGCGAAGCTCGAAGTCGAGCGAGTAGCCGCGCTCGGCGGGGTTCTGCTGGATGCGCCGGGACGGCAGCAGTCCCGTGGCCACCCCCGGCACGAACACGTGGTCGAACTCCAGGCCTTTGGCTTGGTGGATCGTCATGACCTTGACGGCGTCCTCGTCGGTGGGCTGGACGGGTTCCCACTCCTCCTTGTCCAGGGCCTCGACCGCATCGACGTAGTCGAGGAACGCGCGCAGCGTGAGTTCGCCCTCGACGGGCTCGAAGCCGTGCACCTGCTCCAGGAACGCGGCGAGGTTGCGTCCGCGCTGGGCCGCCACCACGCGGTCGACGTCGGCGTCGAGCTCGTCGATGATGCCGATGCGCCGGATCACCTCGCTCAGGAACTCCGCCACCGGCCGCCTCGCCTGCGTCCGGAGGTCGGCGAGTTCGTCGCGGAACTCCTCCAGCCTGGCGATGCCGTCCTCGGACAAGCCCTCGACCTCGTCGAGATGCTCCAAGGCCTCGGCGAACAGGAACGGCGTGTCCTCGTCGTCGCCGCCTTCCTCCCGCCACTGGTAGTTCTTGCCCTTGGCCCATCGGGCGACCAGCGCGAGGTCCTTGAACCCCACCCGATAGCGGGGACCCATGAGGACGCGTGCCAGGGCCACGCTGGCCATCGCGTCGTTGGCGGCGCGGGCGTACGCCAGCACCTCCACCACTTCGGGCAGGCGCAGCAGCCCGGCCAGGCCCACGACCTCGACCGGGATGTCCCGTTCGGCGAAGGCCCGCTGCAGCAGGAAGAACAGCCGCGAGGTGCGGCACAGCACGGCGACATCCGACCACCGGGCGCCGTCGTCGTGCAGCGCCACGATGCGATCGGCCACCCACTGCGCCTCGGTGAGCTCGTCGCGGTGCGAGGCCACGGTGACCTCGCCCTCGCCGTTCGGCGGGAACGGCACGAGCCGTTTCTCGGGGTCGGGGCGTTGGTTCGCCGGCAGCGGTCCGATGACGGTGTCGGCCGCGCTGAGGATGCGGGCGCCGCTGCGGAAGTTGGTGAACAGCGGAAGCCGGGCCGCCGGCGACCCGTCGCTGCACGAGAACACCGTGGGGAAGTCCAGGAGGTTCGACAAGGCGGCGCCACGCCACGCGTAGATGTTCTGGTCGGGGTCACCCACCGCCGTGACGGGATGACCACCGCCGAACAACGCTTCCATCAGCCGGGCCTGCGCCACGTTCGTGTCCTGGTATTCGTCGAGCAGCACGGCGCCGAACCGGTCGCGGTACTCCTGGCCCACCTCGGGATGTGTGGTCGCGATCCGCATGGCGAGCTCGATCTGGTCGCCGAAGTCGATGACCCCCAGGTCGCGCTTGAGCCTCCGGAACACGGCCGAGGCCTTCGCGAGTTCGATGCGCTCCAGCGCCGAGTAGTAGGCGCGGTCCGACCGATTGCCTTTCAGTGCTTCAAGACGTGAGGTGCAGAACTGCACGATGGCGTCGGGCTCGACCAGGTGATTCTGGGCCTGCGCGTCCAGGTTGAGGATCTTGTCGACCACGCTGGGCTGCCATTCGGTCTTGACGTGATCGAACGTCATCTCGTCGAGGACGCGGCCGGCGAGTTCCACCCGCTGGGCCTGGCTCAGCACGCGCTGCCCCGGCTCGATGCCGGCGAGGATGCCGTATCGATCCAGGACCTGGGCGGCCATGGCGTGGTAGTTCACGATCTTTGGCTCTTCGCCCTCGGGCAGGTCGATGCCGGCGAGGGCGCGACGCACCCGGTTCCGCAGGTTCTCTGTTGCTTTCACCGTGAAGGTGAGGCACAGCACGTTGCCCGGAAGCACGCCGGGGTTGTCGTCGGGCTGGATGCGATCGAGGGCCGCGAGCGCGAGGTAGACCACGCGCGCGGCCATGACGCTGGTCTTGCCCGACCCCGCGCCGGCCACCAGCACGTACGGCTCGAGCGGCATGGTGATCGCGGCCCACTGTTCGTCGGTGGGCGGTGCGCCACCCATGGCGGCGACGATCTCGTCGGGCACGGTGACCGGGGTGACGCTCATGCCGGCGCCCCCGCCCGGACCTGTTCCACGGGGAACACGGGCTGACCTTCGGCATAGAGCGGACACAGCGTCTGGAAGTCGCAGAACCGGCAGTTGGCGTATGGGTTGGGCCGGAACACCTCGATCTCGTTGAGCTCCTTCTTCCGCGCGATCAGGGACGCGAGGCGCTCGCGCATGCCGGCTTCGTAGGTCTCCTCGTCGCGTTCGGTGATGGGGAGCTTGCGGAAGTCGGCGGCGTCGGAACGACGCCAGTTCCCGCGCAGGAACGCCAGCTCGACGGTGCGGACCGGTTGGTAGTCGGCGAGCACGTCGGAGTCCTGAACGGCGAGGTAGTAGATGCCGAGTTGCAGGCTCTCCTGGGGCGGCCCGGCGTTGTCGCTCTTGCCGGTCTTGTAGTCAGTGATGACCGTGCCGTCCTGCACCGCCGGGCCGATCCGGTCGATGTAGCCCAGCACGATGACCCCTTCGAACTCGAACTCGAAGTACTGCTCGATCGCGAGCGAGGGCTTGTCGCCGTAGGTGTCGAACCAGTTCTTCAGCATGGACTCGCGTGCCAGCTTGCGGAACGCCTCCGACACGGCACGCGATGGGAACTCCTGCGGCCGCCAGCGTTGGTGCAGCACTTCGATCATGGCGCGAGGTTCCTTGGGGATCTCGCCGCGCTCAACCTCTTCGATGATGCGGTGCACGGTCTTGCCCACCCAGGCGTGGTAGCCACCGGGCCTGCCGAGGCCGAGCTCGTCGCCCAACACGTGCATGAGCTCGCACGCCTCCAGGTTTGACAACCGCGAGTACGAGACGCGGATCGTCTCGTGCAGCGGACGTCCGGTGTCGGTCCAGTCGCGCTGGAACCACCACCGTCGGGGCTCGACGTCGAGCGCCACGAGCCCGTCGAGCGCGGCGAGGCGTCGCCAGCCGGGGAGCCCGGGGTCGGCGAGCTCGTGCCGCCAGCTGGCCGCGGCTTCCCGTGTGGACACCGGTTCTTCGAACGGTCCGGCGGGCGCCGGTCCCCATGCATCGGCGGGCACGAACCTGGACCTGCTGGAGATGGCGTCGGCATCGGAGGCGGGGTGCGGATCGGCGCAGGTGAGGACCACGCGTCGGGACGCCCGAGCCACCACCATGTCGAACAACCGGCGTTCGTCCTCGAGCCGGGTGCGGTTGCGCTCGGCGTTCGAGATGGGGTGATCGAGCACGGCGAGATCGAACATCGGCTCGGGGCGCGAGACGCTGGGGAAGTTCCCCTCGGTCACACCGGTCACCACCACCGTGTCGAACTCGCGCCCCACCGTGCCGTGGGCGGTGAGCACCTGCACCGCGTCGGCGCGCGAGCGTTCCCACGCCGAATAGCCGGGGCCGTGCTCGCCCGCATCGAGGGATTCGAGGAACGCCTGCACGCTCTTGTCGCCGCCCGCGGCGTCGGTCTCGGACACCACGTTCGCGAACATGACGACGGTGTCGAGGTCGCGACGGGCCTCGGCGTCTTCGTCGGCGCGCTCCACCAGGTGCCGAGAGCACGCGAGGCCGTCCCACAGGGTGCGGAACGCGTCCTGCACGCTCATGCCGGCGAAGAGCGCCGCCTTGGCCAGGGTCTCGCGGGCCACCTGGACGCGCTCGAGCTCGTCGGCGGTGAGTCCTTCGTCCACGTCGAGCGCATTGGCGATCGATCCGGTGTCGGCGCGAGCGGCTCGCAGCAGTCCGCGCGCGACGGCGGGGGAGAGCCCCACCACGTCGGACGTGACGAGCTGTTCCACCAGTTCTTCACGCTGGGTGGGGTCGGCCACCAGCCAACGCAACGCGAGGACGTAGGGGCGCGTGGCGGGCTCGGCGGTGAGCGAGAGCCCTCGTTCGGGGATCGCACGTGGGATGCGCGCGTCCCCCAGCGCCCGGAGCAGCCCCCCGAGCACCGAACCCTGGCGCCGCACCACCACGGCCATGTCCGCCCAGCCCACACCTTCCTCGACGTGCAGGCGGCGCAGCTCGCGGGCGATCGCGGCGTGTTCCTCGGACGGATGCGGCGCGACCCACGCCCGACGTTGCACCGGCTCGCCGTCGGTCCGATGATTCGTCTCGAGCGTGATCGTGGCCGCGCCGTCGAACGTCTCGGAAGCGAACCGGTCGAGCGGGACCCGGGTGGTCCCCTGGAACGAGAAGACGTGGGCCTCGGGGTCGGCCGCCACGACGAGATCGGGCGCGCGCAGCCCGCGGATCACCGCTTCGCCGGCCAGGGTGGTGTCCTGGTAGTCGTCGACGAGCACATGGTCGAACAACGGCGCGCCCTCGCCGGCCGCGGAGGCCGCGCGTTGGACCAGTCCGGCGAAGTCGACCACCCCCAGGTCGTCCATCACGGTCTGGTATTCCCCGAGGAACCTGGCGAGTTCGTGCCAGCCGGTGAGGCCGCGCCGGTCGGCGGCGGCCACGATGTCGTCGGGCGTCCGCAGTCCTTCCTGCGCCCGAAGGAGGAATTGGCGAACCTCGTCGGCGAAACCGCGCAGGCCCAACAGCGTTCCGTAAGCGGGCCAGGCCTCCGGGTCTTGATCGGTCAGCAGCTCCTGCACGCGGGCGAACTGCTCGGCCGCCGACAGGATCTGCGGCGGCTCGTCACCCGAGGCCTCCAACCGGTCCTTGAGCACGCGGTTGGCGAGACCGTGCAGGGTGACCACGTTGAGTCCCGGCAGGGAGGCGGGCAGCCTGGCGTGGAGGGAGGCGCGGGCCGCCGCCCGTGACGCCGACGACCCGAGGACCAACGCCACCCGCTCCGGGTCGGCACCGCCTTCGATCAGCGCCGCGAACCGTTCCCGGAGGATGGCCGACTTGCCTGTCCCCGGGGCGCCGATGACCAGGAGGGCGCCCGCGTCGTGCTGGAGCACGCTGAACTGCGACGCATCGGGGGAGAACGGGGCCACCACGAGGGCGATGCTACTCGTCACCTCCGACAGTGGCGTCCGAGGGCAACGGGCGCGAGATCACGCATCGGGACGCGGCGGGACCCACGGCTCCCGTTCGCCCCCGCCTACCGCCGTAGCGGGGTCCGGTCGTCCCTCGATCACCCGCCGGTACCAGCGTTCGATGTCGTCGGTGGCGAGTGATCCCACCAGGACATCGTCGCGCAGGACGTAGCCCTGTCGTCCGCCGAGCCACTCCAAGGCATCATCCAGGCTCTCTTCCGCCGCGAGGGTGGGGGTCTGCATCAAGGGGATCATGCCGTCGCGGACCGGACGCATCGGGTCGCGCGCCCCCACCTTCCGTGCGCTTTCGAACGAGACCGTCCCTACCAACCGGCCGTCGTCGACCACGGGGAACGACCGTGTGCCGGCGTCCCGCAAGACGGAATCGAGCGCCTCGACCAGCGTGATGTCGGCGGACACCGTGACCGGGGGTGGCTGCATGGCCTCGGCCACCGTCCCCCGGGACAGCTGGTCGCGGATCGCGATCCGGTGGTCCATCGCCCGGCCGGAGGTCACCATCACGAAGCCCATGTATCCGATGAACACGGAGAAGCCGGCGTCCTTGCCTTGGCTGAACGACAAGACCGCATAGGCGATCGTGGCGACGCCGATCGCGAGTCCCACGTAACCGGCGATGCGCATCCCGGTTCGGCGGCTCCCGGTGATCCCCCATACGGCCGCGAGCAGCATGCGACCACCGTCCAGCGGGAACCCGGGCACCGTGTTCAGCGCGGCGAAGAGCACACTGATCTCCGCAAGCCAGTCGAGCACATCGGAGATCACGCCCTGGGTGAGCGTCCCCGCGACCCAGAAGACCCCGCCCAGGGCCAATGTGGTGGCGGGACCGACCAGGGCCACCAGGAACTCGCCCTTGGCGCCGCGAGCCGCCGCCTTGGTCTCGGTGGCCCCGCCCCAGAAGACCAGCGTGATGCCCATCACCGGCAGGTCGAGGCCGCGAGCCATGGCGGCGTGCGCCGCTTCGTGCAGCAGGACGCTACCGAAGAACAGGACGGTGATGAACGCGGAGAGCAGCAACGCCTCCAGGCCGGTGACCCGCTCGCTGTCGGTCAGGTTCGAGTACTGGATGAACACGAAGAGCACGGCGATGACAGCCCAGGAGCTCCCCACGTACAAGGGGATCCCCCGCACGGTCGCGATCTTCCATCGGTGGCCGATCCCCATCGTTCGAGCCTACCCCCAGCGCGCACGTCGGACCGGGGCGAAAGCCGGGAACGCGCGAGTCGGCCCATCCTCGGATGCACAGGTTCGCCCCCAGGAGTGGTGCGGCTCGGGGCCTACGGTGGGCTCATGGTCTCGATCGTGCTGTTCACTCGCGATCTCCGGGTGCACGATCACCCCGCGTTGACCGCGGCCGCCGGGACGGGAGAGGACCTCGTCCCGCTGTTCGTGTTGGATCCCGAGCTCCTCGGCCGCTCGGCCAACCGCGCCCGGTTCCTCATGGAGAGCCTCGTCGATCTTGATCGGTCGCTGGCCTCCTGCGGCTCGGGCCTGGTGCTGCGGGAGGGTGAAGCGACCGCTCGCACGGTGGAGCTGGTACGTGCGACCGGTGCGAGCTCCGTGCACCTCACCGCCGACGTCACCGGGTTCGCTCAGCGACGGGAAGCCGCACTGCAGGCGGCGCTGGGCCTCCACGGGGCGGCCCTGCACGTCCACCCGGGCAACGCCGTCGTCGAGCCCGGTGACGTGACCCCGCCCGGAAAGTCGATGTACTCGGTGTTCACGCCCTACCACCGCGCCTGGGCGTCGGTGCCCCGGCGATCGATCCTCGAACCCCCGGCGGCACTCACCCTCCCGGCCGGCCTGGATCTCGGGCCACGACCTGATCCCAAGGCTGCGCGGGCCGATTCGATCGATCTCGCGCCGGGTGGAGAAGGCGCGGGCAGTCGCCACCTCGAGTCCTACCTTGCCCGTGGGGCCTCGGGGTACGCGGATGCCCGCAACGACATGGCGGCCGACGCCACGTCCCGCTTGTCTCCCTACCTTCGGTTCGGGTGCATCAGCGCCAACGAGCTGGCGCAGGTCGCGGCCGGTATCTCGGCCGAGTTCGTGCGGCAGCTCGCTTGGCGCGACTTCTACGGACAGCTGTTAGCCCACGATCCTGCGATCCAGTGGCGTGACTATCGCGAGCCGCCCGCCGACATGCCCGCGGTTCCTGACTACGCGGACTACCTCCTGGAGTGTTGGAAGCAAGGGCGAACCGGCCTGCCCCTGGTCGATGCCGGGATGCGGCAGCTGCGTCGCGAAGGGTGGATGCACAACCGGGCCCGCATGGTCGCGGCTTCCTTCCTCACCAGGCGACTGGGGATCGCCTGGCAGGAGGGCGCGGCGCACTTCTCCCGGTGGCTGGTGGACGGCGATCCAGCCAACAACGTCGGTGGATGGCAGTGGGTGGCGGGCACGGGTTCGGACCCCCGCCGTGCGCGCTCGTTCAATCCGGTGCGGCAAGCGCAGCGCTTCGATCCCGACGGCGCCTACGTCCGCCGATACGTGCGCGAACTCGCCGCCGTGGATGCGCCGGCGATCTTCGCTCCGTGGAAGGACCCGCAGGTGCTGCGCTCGACCGGGTATCCCGCGCCGATCGTGGAGGTGCCCGCTGGGAAGCCGTCTGGCCCGGGTGCTGCTCCCTTCCGAGCGGGTTCGCCCGTGCACCCGGGCCAGGCCCACCTGTTCGACGAAGCGTCCGAGGTCCTCAGTTGAGGCGGTTGGCCGGTTCGGGACTTCGCTCCGCTTCGGTGGTGGTCGGCTCCGGTGCTGCGGTCTTCCTCAAGGAGACGCCGATGGATGTGCCGATGCACGCGGCGATCACCGCGAGGCTGGCCCAGATGGGCACGTGGTACAGGTCGGCGATCAGCATCTTGGCCCCCACGAACACCAGCACCGCGGCCAGGCCCACCTTCAGATAGGTGAAGCGCTCCATCATGCCGGCCAGCAGGAAGTAGAGGGCCCGCAGGCCCAGGATCGCGAACGCGTTCGACGTGAAGACCAAGAAGGTGTCCGAGGTCACGGCGAAGATCGCCGGTATCGAGTCCACGGCGAAGATCACGTCGGTGGTCTCCACCACCACCAGCACGGCGAGCAACGGTGTCGCCAGGCGCCTGCCGGCCTCTCGCACCGTGAACCGCTGCCCTCGGTAGTCCGGCGTGACCGGGACGACCCGCCGGAAGGCCCGTAGCACCGGGTTCTTGCCCGGGTCGACGTGGTCGTCGCGCTGCAGGGCCATCCTGATGCCGGTGAAGACAAGGAAGGCGCCGAAGACGTAGATCGTCCAATGGAACTGCTCGAGCAGCGTGGCCCCCGCGGCGATGAACACCGCGCGGAGCACCAGCGCCCCGAACACGCCCCAGAACAGCACCCGGTGCTGGTAGGCGGCCGGCACGGTGAAGTACCCGAAGATCAAGGCGAACACGAAGATGTTGTCGATCGACAGGCTCTTCTCGATCAGGTAGCCGGCGAGGTACTCACCGCCGGCGTCAGGGCCCTGCCACAACCACACCACCACGCCGAACGACAGCCCAAGGGTGACCCACACCACGCTCCAGATCGCGGCCTCACGCGTGCTGACCGCGTGTGCTTCCTTGTGGAAGACCAGCAGATCGACGGCCAGCATCCCGACGATGAACGCGACGAACGCCACCCACATCCATGGATCCACCTGCATGCCCAGCTCCTTCGGTCCGTCGGCGACTCGCCGTGGCGCTGGTGCGCGCGGCTCCTCGCCGTTCGTTCCGAAGGTCTCTCCCGTCCTGGGACCCCGGCGCCGGGTCCGAGAACGGACCGGAATGACGGCGACCGAGCGTGGGGATACTCCCCTCCGGTGGTGCCATCCATGCTACCCGCCGCGGGCGGAAACCGGCTCACTCCAGGTCGAGGTCGAGCAAGCCGCCCAGCTCCGCGGCGTTGCGCACCGCGAAGTCGCGGTAGCAGTTGTTCATCAGGACGTGGGTCTCCCGCGTCTGGCCGGCCAGCGCTTCGATCCGGGGAACCCACTCCTGGAGCTCGTCCTTCGGGTAGTCGTAGCGGAACCGTTCAGACGCGCTGTCGCTCTTCGTGTTCCAGGCGGCGTTGTTGCGGCCGTGGAACCGCACCATGGACAGGTCGTCGGCCGTGGCGGCGGCGATCGGCGGCACGCTCGAGTCGAACCCCTGCGGCATGTCGACGCACACGAGCGGCAAATTCCGCTCCTCCAGGAAGCTCAGCGTCTCCTCGGTGTTCTCGGGCTTCAGCCACGACGTGTGCCGGAACTCCACGGCCACGCGATAGTCGGGGAGCCGCGCCACGCATTCTTCGATGTAGCTCTTGTTCTTGCGGCTGATCGTGAACCACTGCGGGAACTGGAACAGCACGGCGCCGAGCTTGCCCGCCGAATGCAGCGGCATCAGTGCGTCACGGAAGCGTTGCCACACCTCGTCCACCGCGTCGTCGGGCACCGCGTCCCGGTAGACGAACCGCTTCTCCAGGGCCTCCGGCGGCATCTGCGCCTGGATGTCCTTGTAGAGCGAGTTGGGGCGCGTGGGATGGTTCGTCAGCAGGGAGTACGCCTTGATGTTGAAGGTGAACTGGGCCGGGGTGCGCTCGATCCACAGCACGGAGTTCTTCTCGCTAGGTGGGAAGTAGTAGGTGGAATCGACCTCCACCAATGGGAAGCGCGACGCGTAGAACTTCAGGCGGGCCTCCGCCGACTTCGCCTCAGGCGGATAGAAATTCCCGTCCTTGACCAGGGTGGGATCGGTCCACGACGACGTGCCGATCAGGATCGAACCCGGGCTCACGCCACGTCGTCGTTCGGGAGCGGCACCGAGGTGTCCTCGGGCCCGGCCTTCTTCTCCGCCTTGGCGGCTTTCTTCCGAAGCACCACGTCCTTGGCTTGTTCGGCCTTGGTCTTCGCCTTCACGAGGAGACGGCGCGCCCAGACGTACTCGGTGGACAGGATCGCCAGGCCGGCGAAGATCAGGAGCCAGCCGGGTCCTGGTAGCACCAGCAGGGCGATCCCGGCCAGGATGACCGCGAACCCGGCGATCGTGATGCCGACACGCTTGCCGTTGCGTCCGATGAACCGGCCCACGGCCTTGATCCAGACGATCGACGGGTGGTCGTGCCACCGCCTGGCCGTGCCCGGATCGGCGAGGAGTTCCTCGACGACGGCACTGGCATCGACTTCCTCGGGGTCGTCTCCCCAGACGTCGTGACGATGAGGGTGCTCCGTCATGGGGGCCATCCTCTCACGCGTCCGCGCGAGCGAGAACCCCGATGCCGTCAGTCGTCGTCGCCCCCGCCGCCCGGGCCGCTGTTGTCGTCCTCACCGCCGTGGTCGTCGGGCGAGGCGGAGGCGGTTGGGGTCGGCTCGGTGGTCCCACCGCCGTGGTCGTCGGGCGAGGCGGTGGGAGTGGCGGTTGCCGTGTGGGGCCGTGGTGTCTGGGTGACACCCACGATGCGGACGGTGGGCGGCGACTGGCTCAACGTGCTGCCGGCCAGGGCGAACGCCCCAAGGGACATCGTCAGCGCGAGAGCGATGCCGCCCAAGCCGTACGCCACCATCTTCGTGTTGCGTCCCATGGCAAGGAATCTAACGATTCGCGGGCTAAGGCTGGGTTAAGGCCTGCGTCGCGGTCAGCTCGCGGCACCGGGCCGGCGATCGCGCGGCCAGCGCTTCAGCTCGTACAGGTCGGGGCGCTCCAGCGCGAAACGAACGTGGGTCCACCACGCCTCTGCGTCATCGCCCGTGGGAGCAAGCGGCAGGATGGGTCCGTAGATCACGCTGCCCCCGGGCAGCAGTTGCAGGGTGGGTACACCGAACACGTCGAGTTCGCGAGCGGCCAGGTACTCCTCGCGAACCGCATCGGCCAGGGTCGGGTCCTTCACGGCCCGCTCGACCAGGTCGGGCATGCCCGCATCGACCGCCGCCTTGTTCGCTAACTCGGGTGCGAGCTCCAGCCGTTGGTCGTGACGGAGGGTGCCGTAGGCGGCGTAGTAGGCCTCGAACGCCTCGTCGCCCCCTTCCCGGTGCGCCAGGAGCAGTGCGACATGGGCCTCGCCGTAGCGCTGCGAGGCCTCCCAGAAGGGAACGTCACGTTCGGAGCTGTTCAGCTCGAGGCTGAAGAGCTTCCACTCGAGCGAGAGCACGCCGCGGTCGCGGAGGTCGCGGAGCCACAGCGCTGTCTGCCATGCCCACGGGCAGGCCGGGTCGATCCACAGTCGGATGCGGGGGATCTCGGGCTGGTCGTGCGGCACGGGCGCTCCGTCCTCTAGGACGCGTCGATCGGTGCGGCGGCTTCCTGGTCAGTATGGGCCTTCGGGAAGCGAGCCTCCACGCGCGTCCCCCCGTCCGGGGGGTTGTCGATGCTCAGCGTGCCGCCCCACTTCTCGGCGAGGTCGCGTGCGATCGCCAGTCCCAGGCCCGAACCGCCCGGAGGCGAACCCTTTCCCCGGTAGAACCGCTCGGTCACCTTCGATCGCTCCTCCTCCGGGATCCCCGTGCCGTGATCACGGATCGCGATGAACGCTTTGCCGTCGTTGTTGCCCGTCTCGATCTGGATGGGACCGGGTGCATAGTGGATGGCGTTGTCGATCACGTTGTCCACCAGCTGCTCGACATCGGTCGGATTCGCCTGACTCGATGCAGCCACACCCTCGACCGTCAGGGTCGATCCACCGGCACTCGCACGGTCCCGCCACCGTTGGACCGCGTCGTCCGCGATCGCATGCAGATCGACGGCGGCGGGGACGCCTTCCTCGATGTCGTGCGCCATCTCAAGCATGCGGTCGACCGTGGCGGCCATGCGGTCCACATCCTGGTCGGCGGCGAGCAGTTGCCGACGAAGCTCAGGGTCGGTCGCATCACCGGCGGCGCGTTCGATGCGCAGCTTCATGCCCGTGAGGGGTGTGCGCAGCTGGTGCGAGGCGTTCGCCACGAATGAACGCTGTGCTTCGAACGTTCGTTCCACTCGGTCGGCCATCTCGTCGAACGACGCGGCGAGATCCTCCACCTCGCGTGGCCCCTTGATGTCGCCGGCGCGGGCCGTGAGGTCTCCGTCGCCGAGCCGCTTGGCCGTGGCCGCCAGGCGCGTGAGCGGTCGTGCGAGCGAACCGGCCAGACCGAACGCGATCAACATCCCCGCGAGGAGCCCTCCGATGCCGATCACGATGATGCCGAGCGTGATGTTGCGCACCGTGTCGGTCACGGTCTGCACTTCGAACGTGATCCTGACCGCGCCGGCGATCGTCGTCTGTGACGATCCCGGGGAGGCGTCGTCGATGATGGGCGCGGCAGCCACCATGATGTCGTAGCCCAATTCCTCGCTCCGACGGATCCGTGCCTCGGGCTGACCGTCGTCGAGAGCGATGCCGATCTCCTGGCGTGCAGGGGTGTTGTAGTTCTGGCCCACCGCGGACGTCGGTGGATCCGGGAACGGGTTCGCGTCGGCCAGCACGACGCCATCGGCGTTCAGGATGAGGACCCTGCCATCGATCTGTTCGGAGTAGACCTCGGCGCGGGCCTGGAGCTGGTCTCGCTCCGCGGGGGCGAGGGCTTCGGCACCGATCACGGCGGCGAGCGCCTGTGCGGTCACCTTCGCCTGCCCCACGAGTTCGCTCACGGCGCGAGCTCGCAGGTTGAACGCCAGCGGCACGGTGAGGGCCACGATCACGGTGAGCAGGATGTAGGCGAACGCGAGGACCAAGCGAGTGCGGACCTTCACGCCGGCCTCCTTCTCACTCAGTCGAGGTCGTCGGGGGATGCGAACCGGAACCCGACGCCGCGCACGGTGGTGATGTAGCGCGGGTGTCGAGGGTCGTCCTCGATCTTCCTCCGGAGCCAGGACACATGCACGTCCAGCGTCTTCGTCGGACCGAACCAGTGGGGGTCCCACACCTCGTCCATGATCTGCTCCCGCGGTGCGACGTCGCCGGCGCATGACATCAGGTATGCGAGCAGATCGAACTCCTTGGCCGCGAGTTCGACCGTCTCACCATCCTTGGTCACGATGCGAGAAGCCGGATCCAACGTGATGGCGCCCACCGTCATCGCCGTCTTGCGTTCGGTCGTTCGCCCACGACGGGTGATGGCCCGCATCCGAGCGACGAGCTCACCGGCGCTGAACGGCTTCACGACGTAGTCGTCGGCCCCGAGTTCGAGCCCGACGATGCGATCGATCTCCTCCCCGCGGGCGGTCAGCATGATGATGGGGACGTCGGAGTGTTTGCGGATGTCCCGGCAGAGGTCCCGTCCGTCGCCGTCGGGCAACATGACGTCGAGCAAGACGAAGTCGGGGTCGAACTGCTCGAACGCCTCGGTTGCCTGGCTGATCGACGCGGCGACGCGCGGTTCGAAGCCTTCCCGCGCGAGATGTTCGCCGAGCGGTTCGGAGATCGTGGTCTCATCCTCGACCAGCAGGACTCGTGCCTTCATCGCCAAAGGGTAGCGGGCAGGTCCTGCTGACGGCCCCAGGCCTCGAAGTTGTCATTCTTGTGAATGTCATCCCCCTTGTGTAGAACACGCCCAACTGGTCGATTGGGATCGACGAGCCAGGGGGAGGACCGGATGTCGACGACCGTTGAGCACGCCAGGGGTGCGAGAGAAGCTGGCAGCTTGCGGGAGTCGAACCATTATCGGATCTTCGTTTCCGCTGTTTGCTTGATCGCCCTGACTACGCTTTTCCTTTGTGCGATTCCAACCAGTTCCGGCTTCTCGGCGGTGCGGTCAAACGGCTGGGACGTCCTGGTGTGGACGCTCCTTGTTGGTTGCACATCCTGCCTCCCGATTTACAGCGGCCGAGGTGCCTGGTTGTCGCTAGACCTCCCACTCCTATTGGCGGCAGGGTTTGTCTTCGGGCCAGCCATCGCCGGGGCGATCGGGCTGCTGGGCGCTTGGGACATGCGTGAGATTCGCCGAGACATCTCGCCAACAAGAGCCGTCTTCAATCGTTCCCAAGTCGCACTGAGCGCGATGGCTGGAGCCCTTGTTTTCGAAGCTGTGGGTGGCAGGATCGGAGTTTGGCCGGGGGCAGGACTGGCCGCATTCCTCGGACTGCTTGCAGACTGTGCGGTGAACTACTCTCTCGTTGCAATGTCGACCTCCATTACTCACCGCAGGCCGTTCACATCCGTCCTCATAGAGATGCGGCTTGGCCCTGCCAGGTCATTCGTGCCCTGTTACTTGGCGCTTGGCCTAGTGGCCGTGTTGATTGCCGAAGCGTACGCATCATTGGGAATCGCGGGCGTTCTTGCATCGATCGCGCCAGTTCTGCTCGCACGACAAGCGTTCCAATCCAGCCACATGCTTCACGACGCGAACGACCTGCTCCAAGTGCGCGACAGGGCACTCAATGAGCTCGACTCAAGGATTGCCAACGAGCGACGTGACGAGCGCCTTCTCCTTGCCGGGGAAATTCATGACGAGGTCTTGCCCCCATTGTTCAAGGTTCACCTGATGGGGCAGGTACTCAAACAGGATCTCAGCTCTGGTCGGCTCCTTGATCTGGACGATGACCTGCCTCAGCTGCTCGAGGCAACTGAGGTAGCACAGTCCGCGATTCGAGACCTCTTGGGCGACTTGAGGCGGTCACCTCTTGGAGCGGGAGGCCTGCTGCCAACAGTGCGCCTGCTAGCTGATCGTCTCGAGTCCCTAGGGAGTCCGCGATTCCTTCTGGACCTGGGTGAAATTGATGCTTCTCCACAAGCGCAGCTGCTCGTCTACCAGGTGGTTCGAGAAGCCATGAACAATGCAGCCAAGTACTCCAGTGCTTCAGCGGTTGAGGTGAAGATTTGGGTAGAGGAGGACATGGTTCGCGTTCTCGTCGAAGACGATGGAGTGGGGTTCGATCCGCGTTCTGTGGACAGGTCACACCACTTCGGTTTGCAGCTGATCTCGGAACGGGTATTGGCGGCTGGGGGCCAGGTTGTTGTGGATAGCAGGTCTGGCTCCGGGACCCTGATCGTAGCTGCCCTGCCGAGGGAGACGACTTAGCCCGTCCGCGACGATTCTGCAGACCTTGCTTTCGGGGCGAAACGCAAAGAGACCCGGGTACTAACCCGGGTCCCCCGCATAACTGAAAGTTCTGTCAAATCTTGAAGTGGGCGCCGCCCGCGAGCATCACCGCGAGCAAGGACCCGAGTGCAATTGCGATTCGCTTCGCGCTCTTCATGAGTGTCCTCCCTCTATCCCCGGTACCTTCCGGCCTCGGGTTTCATCCTACATGTTCGGCCCCCGTCTAGGGGACACGCAGCACACTATCGGGGGACACCCACCTGGGGGACAATCCCGCTCTTAGGGCTACGCCAAACGTTGTAGGACGTTCCCCCCAATGGGGAATGGGCCATTCGGGGCTGCTTTCAGTACTGGCGAGTTGGGACGATGATGGCAACACATGGAAGAAGCGATGGAGCGAGCTCCTAGGCCCGTTACAGTAGCCAGCGGATCCGCCGCGGGCATCTTTGCGTTGCTTGTCGTGACCCCGACAGTCTTGGGTTTGGCTTTCTATGCTTGGCGCGATTGGGACGTTCTGCCTCAAGTGCTCCTTCTCTGGATCGCGATCATTGCTCTTGTTGAGCTGATGCCTGCGCCAGCTTGGGGTGGCATCCAAGTGAGCCTTGGATTTCCGCTGCTGACAGCCGTGGCGATCCTTTACGCGCCTGGTGCGGCTGCCCTAGTGGCCTTTCTGGGTTCCTTCGATCCCCGCGAGTTCAGGCGTGAGATCAACCCTCTGAGGACATTGTTCAATCGCAGCCAGGTTGCGATTGCCGTGCTCGCTGCTAGCGCGACATTCCATGCCTTTTCTTCGCCAGAGGAGCCGCTTGTTCAGATGGTTCCGGCTGCGCTTCTTGCGACCGTCGTCGACTACGCGATCAGCATTGGAGCGGTATCAATCGCAGCGGGGCTGATCTATCGACTACGACCTATGACGGTTCTCCGGCAGCTCTCAAGGGGTCAGGAGTTCCTCATCAGCTACGTCGGCCTCGGGCTGGTTGGAACGGTGCTGGCAAAGCTCTACTCGCTCGAGGAGGTTCGATTCTGGTCGGTGCTCGTGGTGCTAGCACCGCTCTTGTTCGCAAGGCAGATGTTCATCCGATCGCAGGCTCTCGAGGAGGCTCACAAGGAGCTCAAGGACCGCGAGCAGGTGCTCAAGACCCTGTCGAACGCTATGGCGGAGGAGCGTGCCGACGAGCGG
>Ga0190274_10000691_pt1 | contig 19742 bp, 25 predicted proteins | sample Popmic531T_FD_133002 | JGI IMG/M metagenome (GOLD analysis project Ga0190274, IMG submission 133002) | Populus adjacent soil microbial communities from riparian zone of Yellowstone River, Montana, USA - 531 T | ecosystem: Environmental > Terrestrial > Soil > Riparian zone | place: USA: Montana... | reverse complement strand
CTCCGGGGGGACCCTGAACCACATTGATATCAGCGCCGTTGTGCAGTGCCTCCGCAACGTCGGCGGCGACCCGATCGTAGCCGAGCGCGGTCCACAGGTCCGACACGATAATTCCTAGTTATCGCGCCTGCACGAACCTCCCGAGGACGTCGGCGTCTGAGACGACACGGCGGAGGGCGTGGTCGGAGACGTGGGTATAGATCTCCGTAGTGCTGAGGCTGGCATGGCCGAGGAGGCGCTGGATGTAGCGGATATCGACACCGGCCTCGATCAGCTGGGTCGCGGCGGTATGGCGCAGCATGTGTGGTGTTACGCGAGTGTCGAGGCCGGCGGCGCGAGCGGTCTTGGCGAGTCGGGATCGCATTGCGGGTGGGGTGAGTGGGTCGTAGTGAAGGTTGAAGAGGAGGAGGGGGTGTCCGAGGCCGAGTGACGAGCGCGCCTCGATATAGGCACCCGTGAAGGTGGTGATCCAGTCATTGGTCAGGAAGACCTGTCGTTCGCGGCGACCCTTGCCGACCAGGCGTAATGTCCTGCCGGAGAGGTCGATGTCCTGGCACCTGATGCTCACGCTCTCGTTGACCCGGACCCCTGTGGCGACCATCAGGGCGACCGCGAGAAGGGTTGTCGACTCATGCGGCTTCTCTTCAACCGTTCGGCGATCGGGTGGCCTTCTGGCATCGACTCCGGCTGCGAGCTCGAGGAACTCAATCAGGCGGTCGAGTTCGTGCGCGGGGAGAGTGCGGGGCAACCTGCGGGATCGGCCCAGGGCGAGGCTCGCACCGCTCCAGGGGTCTGCGAAGAGAAGATCTTGGGAGCGCATCCAACGGCAGAAGCCACGCAGTGCGGACGCCCGGCGTCTCAGCGAGGCTGGGGAGAGGCTGGCGGCCTTCTGCTTCTCGATGAAGGAGATGACGCTGTCTCGATCGATCTCGTCGACCTCGAGCTCGCCGCCAAGGTGTCGCTCGAAGCTGGCGAGGTCGCCGTCGTAGGCGCGAATCGTGTGGGGCGAAAGGTTCCTGGTCGCACGCAGCCAGCGGATGTACCGTGTGCGAGCTTGATCGATCTGCATGGATTCCTTCCTTACGACGTCACAAACCAGACCGTTTATTGCTCGGTCGGAGCAGCGCCTACCTGAAACTGCGGGACAACTTCTGCGCTCTGATGTCGCTGCAACGCTGCCGCAGAATGGGGACGGTCGATCTGGTCCTCGTCTCCTTCAGGAGCGCCGCTCCTCGCGGAACATCGCGAGTGCGTGCTCTCCGGCCGGATGCGCTCGCAGCTCACGGACCGTTGCGGCCATTGCTGCCGGGAGCTCCTCGGGCTGGGGGAGCGGGACGCCGTACTCGGGCGGCATCAGCAGCGGCGCGGCCAATGAAGCGAAGGTCAGGTCGGCGGCGCTGAAGCGCTCGCCACAGAGGTATGGGCGCCCGTCACCGAGCCGTTCGGCGACACCGTCGAATATCGCACGCACCTCGGCCTCGGACTGCGCGGCGGTGGCCGGCGTGACGTCGAGGTAGCGGTCGATGATCCGGGCGGCCAGCGGGTAGGCGAACGGCAGCCCGCGGCGCTGCCAGGTGGGCACGCCCGTGCACCCATAGGCGATCGCGATGTCGCGGCGGCCGCGCAGGCCGTGGTACATCCACCTGCGCCCCTCGGGGCCAAGTCGCGCGTCGAAGTCACGTTGCAGCGTCCGCACCTCGGTCGCGGCGGCGGGGTCGTCGGGGAACAGGCTGCGGCCTGGCGGCGCCTTTGCGCTGGCCTCCTCGACGATCTCTGCCGAGTCGGCGAAAACCCGGTCTCCCCAGACGAGCACGGGCGCCGTTTTCCTGCCGCCGGCCCGTGCAACGGGGATCCAGTGGATCACCTGAAGGTGCGCTCGCTCCTGATACCTGACCCCTGCCCGATCGAGTGCCCAGCGAGCCTTCTCGCAGTAGTGACTGATCGGAATCGTGATCAAGACCGGGGTCTCACTCATTACTGGAGGAAGGGTAGGACATTCGTACGTTTCCAGGTCAAACTGCGCAAAGACCTATAGAGTGCGCGACTTAAATCGACCTGGAGGGCAGCAATGGTGACTTCTCGTCCAAGAATTGGCCTGATTTGCGTGGCGGCGGCGACAGTTGTCGCGCTGTTCGCAGTGGCCGGAACCGCGGCGGCGGCAACGGGCAATATCGAAGGGAAAGTCGTCGATGCCGTCAGCGAAGCCGGGATCGAAAACGTCGAAGTCTGCGCCTTCGATGAAGTCGAAGTGGTCGAAGTCTGCGAACTGACCGGCTTGAACGGTGGATACGTGCTCAGCGGCCTCCCGGAAGGAAGCTATCTCGTCGAATTCTGGGCGCCACTCCTTGGCTACGAACCGCGTTACTACAACGAAAGCGCCAGCTTCGAAGGCGCGGATCTGGTTAGCGTCATTGGCTCGAGCACGACCACCGGCATCAACGCCAAACTGAGCAAACCGGCTCCCATTGTGGATTTTCTTCCCCCGTCGCCTCCCTCCGTCCCTCCTCTCCCTGCGCCGGTGGCGGCGCCTCCAGCGTTGCCGGCGGCAGCCAAGCCGAAGCCAGCGCCTCATTGCAAGAAGGGCTTCAAGCCGGTCAAACGACATGGCCACAAGGTCTGCGCGAGGAAGCACAAAAAGAAGCATCGGTCGTGAGGCGCTCGGCCGGCGCCGATCTTCCTATTCCTTGACGTAGACCAGCCTGCCGTCGGGCAGCCGGTAGACCTGTCCGACGGCTTCGCCGCGCGCACTCCCGCGGGGCGCCGGGCCAGGTACCTGGCCCTAAACTCGCCCCTTGATGACCACCGCCTCGATCTTCACCGACTTCTGGAGCAACCTCGAAGAGCACCACGAGCAGGCCGTCTTCCTCGTCCTCGTCGGGTTCATCGGATCCTTCGCCTTCATCCGCATGAGCACGCGAATCATCCGCAGCGAAAGCGTCTCGTGGTGGCCCGGCAACATCGAAAGCGACAGCGGCGTCCACGTTCACCACCTGGTCTTCGGGATCGTGACGATGATGGCTGCCGGGACGCTCGCCTTCGTCGCCGACGGTCGCACGCCCTACGCCGAGATCTGCGCCCTCTTCTTCGGCATCGGGACTGGCCTGACCATCGATGAGTTCGCCCTTTGGGTCCACCTCGAGGACGTCTACTGGGAGAAGGAGGGGCGCAGCTCGATCGATGCCACCGTGATCGCCGCGGCCGCGATGCTGCTGGTGGTTTTGGGTGCCAACCCGCTCGCGATCGAGTCCGGCTCGCCCGAAATCGTGATCGTGAGCGTCCTCGCCACCCTCTTCGTCTTCGTCATGGTCGCGATCTGCTTCCTCAAGGGACGGATCCTCCACGGCGTCGTCGGCTTTTTCGTCTTCCCGATCGCGATCTACGGCGGCTGCCGCATCGGCAAGCCGAGCTCGACCTGGGCGCGGCGCCGCTACGGCGAACGGCGACCGAGGAAGCAGGACAAGGCCGAAGCGCGCTTCGCCCCCGACCGCCGCACCGAGCGCTTCAAGGAAGCCTTCCGCGACATCGTCGGCGGCAAGCCCAGTGAGGGACTGGCCGCGGCGCGCGAGGAGGGCATGGCGGCGACCCGGGAGGCGACGGCGGAAGTCCGCCAACGCGCCGAACAGGCTGCCCACGCGGCCGACCCGACTCGCCGAAACGACGACCGCTAGGAATCGCTCGCGGATCGCGAGCTAGCCTCCTGGCAACAACTAGCGAGGGAGGGCAGATGCTTTCGTGGCTTGCCGAGAAGATGATCGCCCGCAACATGAAGTCGATCCGCGCCGGCGATGCCGGGCCGACGCTGGCGATGGACGCCGACGACGTCAAGTTCACCTTTCCCGGTGACAGCTCATTCGCGCCCGGGGCCAACAACAAGCGGGAGCTGGAGCAGTGGCTCAACCGCTTCGTCAGCCTCGGTTTGCAGATCTACCCGGATCAGGTCGTCCTCAAGGGCTTCCCCTGGCGCCAGACGATTTGCGTCCGCGGTCACATCCATCTTGACGACCCCAAGGACGGGCGCGTCTACGACAACCGCTACGTGATCTGGGGCCGGATCGCCTGGGGAAAGCTGCGCGAGTACGAGGTCTACGAGGACACCGAGGAGACCAGACGGCTCGACGAGTACCTGGAGAGGGCCGGGAAGGCGTAGCCAGCGTGCCCAAGGACACGGACGCGATCGCGGTCAGGGCGGTATTGCGCGGCGAGGTGCAGGGCGTCGGCTGCCGCGATGCGGTGCTGCATGAGGCGAGCCAGCTGGGCGTGATGGGCTGGGTGCGCAACGCCGAGGACGGCAGCGTGCTCGTCCACGCCGAGGGTCCGGAGCCGGCGGTCGAGGAGCTGATCTCGTTCCTGCGCGACGGTCCGGCGGGCGCCCGGGTGGGTGAGGTGGAGATCGAGCGGGTGAAGGTCGAGGGCCACGAGCAGTTCGCGATCCGCGGCGTCAGCGCCGGCGCCTTCGTCGTGCAGGAGCACGCCGCCACCGCCCATCATTTCGACCTCCGCCTGGAGGTGGATGGCATGATGCGCTCGTGGGCGGTTCCGAAGGGTCCTTCGATGGATCCCGCCGTCAAACGTCTCGCGGTCGAGGTCGGCGATCACTCGCTGGCCCACAACACCTTCGAGGGTGCGGTCGGAGGGGGCCACGTGATCGTCTGGGACCGGGGCCGCTACGAGCAGGGCGGTCGGGTGGCGTGGCCCGAGGCGCTCGAGCGCGGCCACGCCGTATTCGTCCTGCACGGCGAGAAGCTCAATGGCGGCTTCGCCCTGCAGCGCACCCGGCCCGGCGAGAAGCCCCAGTGGCTGCTGATCAAGCGCCGCGATGAGCAGGCGCGGCCAGGCTCCGACCTGGTCGCCGAATGCCCGCAATCGGTGCTCAGCGGCAGCACGCTCGACCAGCTCGCTCGAGAGGATTAGCTCTTCGTCGTGGCGTGAGTCGTCGCCATCCCGGGTACGGGGGGACGACAGTCGAAGACGAAAGGAAGAGATTCGATGACCGATGACGTGCGCAACAAGGACGACGCCAAGGGTCGCCTCAAGGAGGCCGCCGGCAGCCTGACCGGCGACGACGAGCTGAAGCGCGAGGGCAAGATCGACAAGGCGACCGGCAAGGCCAAGGAGGGCGCCGACAAGCTGGCCGACAAGGTCAAGGAGACATTGAAGCGCGACTAGCTTGGCGTCGGGATTGCCGCCGCCGCTTCGAGGTCAGGATTCGGAGCTTGGATGCCCGGTGGAGCTGAGGGTGAGGTGGGACCATTCCTGGGTGAAGCCATCAAGCGGGCGACATCGGTACTCGCCGGCCCCAGCGTGCCGCCATTCGCCTTCATGAGCTCGTGGATGGCAACCCCCACCCCATGCACGCCGTCGCCCTCCGCCGAACCGACGTTGAGCCAATCGCCGGGGGTTGCCTCGATCTGAAAGACGAACATCATCGAAATTAAGTAGTACCCCGCCGGTTGGCGTCGAAACCATCTCATCTCGCCCCCGCGACCGCGTGCTGGAGCTCGTCCTTGCTCATCTTCGAGCGGCCTTCGATGCCCAGCTTCTTGGCATCGTTGTAGAGCTGCTCGCGGGTCCGGCCGGCTGGGCCTTGGCCCGCAGCCCGAACGCCGCTCCGCCAAGGCGGTTGGTCTTCTCACCCATGCGGGAACCGGAGGCGTCCGGTGAAAGCCGCAGGGATTCGGGCTGGCCCCGCTCCTGGTGCGTACCCGGCGGCGGGTCGGTGAAACGACGATCGCTGCTTTTGCAGAGACGACTACGGTTTGCGCGTGGCTCCGACGCTCGATGAGTTGACGATGGGGGACGCGCCTGAGGCCTGGCGGGACTGTGGGTTCCGGGTCGAGGACGAAGTCTGCGTCGTCGCGGACACTCGGATTCGCCTCGCGGCAACCGACGAAGCAAAAGGGCTCACTGGGTGGTCGCTTCGCGGTATCGAGGGCACAGAGTTGGATGGACTTCCTACCGCGCGGTCCGATCGGCCTCCGCCCACCGCCCAGCCGGAGCATCCCAACGGCGTCACCGCGCTCGACCACGTGGTCGCGATCAGCTCGGATCTCGACCGCACCGTTGCCGCACTTCAAGCCGCCGGCCTCGACCTGCGCCGCATCCGCGAGGAGCCGACTCCCGCGGGAGCTCCCCGGCAGGCGTTCTTTCGGCTCGGCAGCGTCATCCTCGAGGCCGTGCAGGCTCCGGACGAGGCGATCGAGCGGACCGGGGGGGACCGTCCCGCCTTCTTCTGGGGCCTCGCCTTCGTCGCACCCGACCTCGAGGCGACCGTCGCATCGCTGGAGGATCGCGTCAGCGAGGTGCGCGACGCGGTTCAGCCCGGCCGTCGCATCGCCACCCTGCGTCGCTCCGCCGGTCTCTCGGTCCCGGTCGCGCTGATCACCCCGCGGCCGGCGGCGGCGGCCGAAGGTGCTCGACGCTGAAGCCCCAGTCCCTCCGCAAGCGCGCGGCGATCAGCGAGCGGTGGCAGGCCTCCGCGTCGCGCTCGACGCAGAGGAGGGCCGCGGAGGCCCCGCCCACCCACTTGACGACCGGCTCGAGGTCCGCTTGGTCGAGGACCTCCTCGGTGTAGCGATCCGCGTACTCGGGGGACAGGACCGTGCGGGATCGCTTGCCCTCGCCGCGCCTGGCGTCCTCGCGGTACTGGGCCTGACGCAGGTCGGTCGTCGGCGCCAGCTCCTTCAGGTGGGTGTAGCGGATGCCGGCCTCCGCCAGCGCCGCCTGCAGGCGGCGTGAGTTGGCCCAGGCGTACTCGCTGCCGCGCACGCCCCGTCGCTGCCGCACGTCGAGCACCAGCTCGACCTCCGCCCCGGCCAGGGCCGCAAGGAACGTCTCGCGGTCGAAGCCGTAGACGCCGATCGTCGTGATCGAGGCCATCTGAGGGTCGGGTCGGCTGCTCAGCCCCGCTGCTCGGTCGGGCGGATCAGGATCTCGTTGAGCGAGACGTGCCAGGGGCGCGTCACCGCGTAGGCGATCGTCTCGGCGATGTCGGAAGACTCGAGCATCCGCATGTCGGCGAAGCGTTCCCTCACCTGCTCCCGCACGCCGTCGCGGATGTGGTCGGAGAGCTCCGTGTCCACAGCGCCCGGCTCGACGATCGTCGTCCTCACCTTGCGGCTGGCGAACTCCTGGCGAAAGGACTCGCTGAAGGCGCCGACCCCATGCTTGGTCAGGTTGTAGACGCCGGAGCCGGCGCGGGCGATGCGGCCGGCGACGGAGCTGATGTTGACCACGTCGGCGCAGCCGCGCTCGGAGTCCTCGGCGGCGGAGAGCAGGTGGGGGAGGGCGGCGTGGGTTGTATTGATCAGTCCCTTCAGGTTGAGGTCGATCATCCGGTCCCACTCCTCCGTGGGCGCGTTCTCGATCGGGCCGAGCAGCATCTGGCCGGCGTTGTTGACGACGATGTCGAGGCGGCCGAGCTCGTCGACGGTGCGGTCGACAGCGGCGATCGCCTGCGCCTGATCGGTGATGTCGGACTGGATCGCCAGGGCGGTGTGTCCCTCGCCGCCGATCTCGCTCGCCAATCGCTCGAGCCGCTCGAGCCGCCGCGCCGCGACCGCGACTTTGGCCCCCTGGGCCGCCAGCGCCCGCGCGGTTGCCTCGCCGATGCCGCTGCTGGCACCGGTGATCAGCGCAACGGTTCCATCGAGTGGGATGTTCATCGCCTTCCCTTCCGTCGTGTCACGGTAAGCCGTTCTGCCAACCTACCTCCCGGCTTTCGCCGGCTCCACACGAAGCTGAGATTGGCCAGTGGCGAGTGGGGGTAGGAGATGAGCGTCCCTGAATCGCCTCTAGGGAAGCGTCGGCTGTCAGCCGGTCCTTCACGGGCATCGACTGACAAGGAGAAGCTCATGGCCGATTTGACGACCCTCGAGGAGAAGCTCGCCGAGGTCACGGGTCTCGCCGGTGCCGCGCAGGAGGCGACCAAGAAGGTGGAGTCGCTGCTCGACGGCAGCTCGCTCGCCGACAGCTTGCGCCAGATGCGCGCGGAGGCCGAGGAGACCGAAAGCCGCTGCACGCAGCTCGCCGAGCGGCGCGACGGCAAGAAGACGGCGATCCTCGAGAAGGCCCAGGAAACGAAGAACGAGGCCACCGAGATGATGCGGACCTACCTCGGCGAGGACTCCGACGAGCTCGACGGCTTCGAGTTCCTGACCATGGCCGAGGCCGGCGAGGTCGGCCACTGGGCGATCCTCGGCAAGCTGAACGAGGCCGCCGGCGAGGACGAGGTCCAAGAGTTGGTCGACTGGGCGCTGCCGATCCAAGAACGTCACCTCAGCACCGTGCGCGAGGGCTCGCTCGCGCTGGCGGCTGAAGAGGATCCGAACTCCTAAACGGGACGAAGTTGGCGACCGCGAGCGATCGGATTGGGGCCAGGGCGGAGCGCCGACCCCAAGCCGGTGCTCGCGGTCGCTTGCGGAGATCGGACTGTCGTGGCGAGGGGATCGTCCGCCGCCGCGCCGGTCGCGGCTTCAGCTATCGCGACGCGGACGGCGAACGGGTCGATGACAGCGCGACGCTGGAGCGGATTGGCGAGCTGGCGATCCCGCCCGCCTGGAGGGAGGTCTGGATCTGCCCCGACCCGCTCGGGCACCTGCAGGCGACCGGCATCGACGCCGCCGGCCGCAAGCAGTACCTCTACCACGAGCGCTGGCAGCAGCGGCGGGCCGAGCGCAAGTTCGAGGCTGTGCGCGGATTCGCCGCCGCCCTGCCGCGGTTGCGCCGCGCCGTCACCGCCGATCTGCGACGGCAGGGGATCCCACGCGAGCGGGCGTTGGCCTGCGCCGTGCGCCTGCTCGACCTCGGCTTCTTCCGGGTCGGCGGCGAGGTCTACGCGGAGGAAAACGAGAGCTACGGGTTGGCGACCGTCCAGCGCGAGCACGTCTCTGTCAAGGACGGCGAGGTCATCTTCGACTTTCCGGCCAAGAGCGGCCAGCGCCGCGTCCAGTCGATCCGCGATCCGGCGGCCCAGCGCGCGATCGAGGCAATGCGCCGCCGCCGCAGCGGCCCGGACGACCTGCTTGCCTGGCGCGATGGCCGCCACTGGCGCGACGTCCGTTCCGGCGACGTCAACTCCTACATCCAGGAGAAGATCGGCGAGGGTTTCTCGGCCAAGGACTTTCGCACCTGGCACGGGACCGTGCTGGCCGCGGTCGAGCTCTCCGGTGAGCCGGGGCCCACCTCCGAAGCGGCCGCGAAGCGGGCAATATCAGCCGCGGTCGGGCGCGTCGCCGAGGCGCTCGGCAACACGCCCGCGGTCTGCCGCCGCTCCTACATCGATCCGCGCGTTATCGAACGCTTCCGCGAAGGCGAGACGATCGATCCGACCGCCTCAATCGACGGCCGGATGACCGCCAGGTCGCGGGCGAAGCTGGAGCGCGAAGTGCGCCGCCTCGTCGCCTGAGCCTGCCTGCGCTACGGCGCTCGGGCGGCTACTGGCTCGCGGTGAACGTCGCGCTGGTGTAGGTGGTCCCTGCCGTCGTTTTCGCCGTGATCGTGTCGGAGAAGGTGCCGGTCGATTTGGCCGTGTAGGTGAACTGCGTGGTCGATTCGGCCGCGCCGGTTGCCGGGAACGCGAGCGTCCCGCCGCTGATCGTCGCCCCGGCGGTCGCCGTGACCGTCACCGTATGGCCGCTGCCGATGGCGCTGACCGTGTTGCCGACGCTGTCGGTGACCTTGACCTTCGCTATGACCGTGCCGTTGTTGCCGAGGCCGGTCACCGAGCAGGTGAAGAGGCAGGTCGAGCCGAGCACGCCGGCGCTGATCGAGACGTTGGAGAAGGCGAGTTTCGTCGCCGCGCCGGGGGAGACCGTCACGACGAGGGGCACGGGGCTGGAGATCGATCCGTCGCTGGCGGTGATGTTCGCCACCTCCGCCCTGTTCAGTTTCATCAGGCCGTTTTTCGACGCGGAGACGGCCGCGGCCCCGGAGGTGAAGTTGAGCGCCGTCGCCGCGCCGAAGGCGACCGCCGTGCCGGTGCTGTTGACCACCGTCGGCGGGGTCGCGCTGGGGCTGGCCGAGGCTCCCGAGAAGGTGATGTCATGCGAGCCGGCATAGGACGTGGCGGTATTGGCGTAGGTGTCCCTGGCGGTGGTCGTGAGATTGACGGTGGCTGCTGCGGCCATCGTGGTCGAGGAGGCGGAGAGGAGGAATTCGACGGCGGGGGCGGCGGCCACCGTGACCGCCAGGGCGGTCGTGCTCGAGAGCGTTCCGTCGCTGACTTTGACGCTCGTCGCCCCGCTTTTGTAGAGGGTCATGACACCGTTGGCGGCGCCCGAGGCGTTCGCCACACCGGCGCTGAAGTTGACCGCGGTCGTGCCGCCAAACGCGATCGCGGTGCCCGACGAGTCGGAGACCGTAGGCACGGTTCCGCTTGGGCTTGCCGAGGCCCCCGAGAAGGTGAGGTTGTGCGAGCCGGCATAGGAGGTGACGGTGTTGCCGTAGGTGTCGACGACCGTGGTCGTGAGGCTGTTCGCGCTCCCCGCAGTCGGCGTCGTCGAGCTGGCGCCGAGGGTGAACTTCGAGGCCGCCGCGGGGGAGACCGTCACGGCGAGCGGCGCATCGGCCGAGATTGATCCGTCGCTGACGTCGATGCTGGCCGCGCCGCTGCGGTAGAGCTTCATCAGGCCGTTCTTCGACGAGCTGACGGCGGCGACGCCGGTGGTAAACGTGAGCGCGGTGGCGGAGCCGAAGGCGACCGCCGTGCCACCGCTGTTGACGACCGTTGGCGCCGTGCCCCCGGGGCTGGCGGTGGCGCCGGAGAAGGTGAGGCTGTGCGAGCCGGTGTAGGTGGTGACCGTGCTGTTTTTTTCGTCCTTGGCGGTGATCGTCAGGTTGTCCGACGCCCCGGCCGTGGGGGTCGAGGATGCGGCCGTGAGGGCGAAATGGTTGGCGGGCCCGATCGTGATTTTCGCCGTCGAGGTCGAGCTGGAGGTGGTCCAGGAGCGCCACTTCGCGGTGACGACGTAGCTGTGGGTGCCGACTTCGAGCCCGCTGTCGGTGCAGGTGACGACCGTCGCCGGCGAGTCGGAGCTCGGGCAGTTGCCGGCGGGCTTACCGCCGTCGCGAGTGACCCAGTAGGTCACGGTGTCGGAGCCCGGTGGGGTGACGGCGGCCCAGCTCAACGCGACCGTTCCGCCCGCCGCCGGGGTGGCGGAGGAGATCGTCGGCGTGGAGAGTTTTGACACCCCGGCCGATGCGCTGCCGGCACCTGTGGTCGAGAAGTAGGCGAAGGCGCTGCCGGAGACGGCCGCGCCAAAGGCGGCGACCAGCGCCAGGCCGGTGATGCCGGCTGGAAGCGCCCGCTTCATCCGCGTGCCCTGCCGGAGAAGGCGAGCGGGAACTGGGCGTTCTGGCAGGTGTCCTGGTTGAGCGGGAGGTCACGCAGCTGGATCGACGGCGGCGATACACCGGCCGCCGGCAGGCTCACCGATCCTCGGGCGGGAACCTTGAGCGGGGCCGAGCCGGAGACGCTGGCGGGAATGAGCGCGAGGTTCTCGGCGCTGGCGCACCCCGGTGGGCCCGCGGTTGTGGCGACCGCCAGGCTGGTGACGAAGATCGGCACCGGATTGGGGTTGGCGATCACGAGCGGCAGTGCCACCGGCGGTGCCCCCGGGAAGAGCAGGCTGAGGCTCGCCAGCTCCGGCTGGATCGAGAAGCCCTTCGGTTCCAGCACTCGCCAGCGGAACTGGGCTGCGCGGCCATGGCGTCCCCGACTGTCGCGGGCGCGCACGGAGAACCTGTGGCTGCCGGCCGTGAGCCCGGCATAGAGCGCCGGCGCCTGGCAGGCCTTCCATCCCCGGCTGTCCAGGCGGCATTGGAAACGCAGGTTGGCGCGGCGGGCAGTGAAGCCAAATCTGGCGCTGGTCGACGTCGCCACCTTGTCCGGGCGCTGGTTGATCTCCGGCACCGGGATCGGCCCGGTCTCGGGCCGGCGGGAATCGCCTGGGGCTCCCGGCTTGAGGGCTTCGGCTTGGCGCATGTGCGTGGCCTCCGGATCGGAGTCGGCTGGCTGTGGCGGGGTCGCCGCGTAGGCGACCGCCGCGAGGCAGCCGGCGATTCCGAGCAGTCCGACGAGCGTCTTCGCGACGGTGCCTCGGCGCCCGGCGATCCGGCGATCCGACATCTTCCCTGGCTCGCTTGGGCCGGCCGCCGAGGCGTCGCTGCTTCTCGCTCGCGGGCTAGTTGTTGGTCAGGTGCAGGGTCAGGGTCGCGCCCTGGCACGCGTCCTGATTGAGCCCGGTTTCGTTCATCGTCAGCGTTCCCGAAGGCGTCACGCTCTGGCCGTTGCCAGGCCCGAAGACTTTGTTGACGGTGACCGCGGCCATGGTGAAGTCCGGGTTGCCGCCCGTGATCGTCGTGCTGCAGGTCGAGTGCCCGGCATCAACGGTGATGCTCGCCAGGGTGACCGTCCCGACCCGCTGAGAGCCCGAGGAGGGGTTGTCGACCGTCAGCGTCACCGGCGAGGACGAGCCGGGGTAGAGGTTGGACGAGGTCGTGGCGTGAAGCGTCACGGCCGAGCTCGAGCCAACTGTGGCAGTGCCTGTTCCCGATCCGCTCGACGTGAAGTAGGCGAAGGCAACGCCGGCCACCGCCAGCGCGCCCGTGCATCCGAGTGCCACGAGAGCCCTCTTCTTGGTGATCCAGCGCATGCTTCTTCCCCCTTGTGGTCAATTGAACGAGCGGAGCCAGGCTCCGGCAACGCAGAGGCATCGGCGAAACACCAGATCTCTTTAGGGATGCAGCGGCAGACAGGGTTTTTTGCGTTTGTCCGTCTTGTACAAGTTGCGCTTAAGCATTTTGAGTAGTTGTCGATGGGGGACGATGCCAATCCGCCAAGACGCGCCAAGGGTCCTGCAAAATCGCCTCGCACTGGCGCTGACCCTTCTCGTCGCCTCGGCGCTCGCCGTTCCGGCGATCTCGGCGGCCGCTCCCACGCCCTCCGTCCTGACGCTGAAGACCGTCAGGGTCGGCGCCCCGGGGAATCCCTCGGTCGGCATCGTTCCCTTCAAGGACGCCATCTACGCCTCCTGCGCCGAAGCGGCAGGAATCAAGCCACCCTGTCAGCAGGTCGGCGGGGTCGACTACCGCTACGGCATCGGCCAGATCGAGGTCACCGTCGCCCAGTACGTGGCCTTCCTCAACACCGCCGACCCGGCGGGTCGCAACAGGCACAAGCTCTACAGCTCCAACGAGAGCTCAGCGGAATGGCCCAAGTACGGGCAGATCGACTTCTCCGCCGGCGCCGCACGGGGCCGTCACTACACGGTCGCTTCGCCCGAATGGGCCGACAAGCCCTACGGCTTCGCCAACTTCCTCCGCTCCGCCCGCTTCGTCAACTCCCTCTACAACGGCCAGCTGCTCTCCAAGCGCGCCAGCGCCAATGCCGGCTTCAGCTACGTCACCTACCGGGTCCGGCTCTCGCGAAGGACCGAGAGCGGCATGTACGACATGGCCAAGCGAGCGACGACCCGCTCGCACAAGTCCGGCTTCGTCGTGCCCAGCCAGAACGAGTGGATCAAGTCCGCCTACTACGACCCGAACGGCGGCGGCAAGTACTCCTACTGGCAGTACCCGACCAACCCCGGTGCGTTCGGAGACGAAGGGGCATCCGCTCCGCACTCGACCACGCTCGACCCGACGAGCGGCGACGTCACCAACGCCTCGACCCAGCCTCTGGCGAACTTCCACGCCGAAAAGCAACCGGCTCCGAGCTGGTGCCCCTCCGTCTTCAGCGCCGAAACCTGCTCCAGCGTGAACCCGTTCGGCATGGACGCGACCGCCTATGCCAAGGGCTACCAGGGCAGCCTGAGCACGGTCGGCCAGGCGAAGACCACCTCGCCCTGGGGGACGCTCGACCAGGGCGGCAACGCGGTCGAGTGGACCGACACGATCACGCCGCCCCCGTCGGGCCGCAGCGGTGCTCACGGGCGGATCTGGCGACGGTTGCACGGCGGCATCGCCAACGCCCCCGTCTACCAGCTCTGGCTCTCTGCGGTCGGCCTGCAGCCGCAGGACAACACCTTCTTCACCGCCACCTACCCGTGGCTCGGCATCCGCATCGGCGTGCTCGGCGACCTGAAGCTGGGCAAGCGCTGACACGGATCTCACGATCCTGAGCATTCGTGGCTGTCCGCGGCGCCGACTAGGTTCTGCCCGAGTGACCGCCACGCGCCAGCGCTGTCTCCACCTAGCGCCGCGAGCGCTCGCGGCGCTGGTGATCAGTGCGGTGCTGGTGCTTCCAGTGGGCGCGCTTGCGGCCACGAAACCCCAGGCGCAACAACATCAGCAGGCGCGGGGCTCAGGAACTCTGACGCAACTGGCGGGACCGCGGGGGTGCCTGGTCGATCGCTCGGTGCCTTCCGGTGGGTGCGGGACCGCGCGCGGACTCAAGGGCCCGGGGCCTTTCATGGGCTCGCGCGCCATCGCCGTCAGCCCCGATGGCAAGAACGTCTACGCCGCCTCGTCCAAAAGCGATGCCCTCGCGATCTTCAAACGCAATGCGCGCACGGGAACCCTGACGCAGCCGAAGGGCGCGGCGGGGTGCATCGCCCTCAAAGGCGCCGGCGGCTGCGCGACGGCGGTCGGGCTCGACGGCCCGAACTCGGTCGCGATCAGCCCCGACGGCCGCAGTGTCTACGCGACCTCGCGGGCGAGCAACACCGTCAGCATCTTCCGCCGCAACCAATCGACCGGTGCGCTGAGCCAGCTGCCCGGCGCCGCCGGCTGCGTCTCCGGGCTGCCCGCCCCGGTCTGCGCCAGCGGCCGTGCCCTGGTCGGGCCGGACGTCGTCGTCGTCAGCCCGGATGGCGCCAACGTCTACGTCGGCTCCTTCCTCGGCAATGCCGTCGCCATTTTCGACCGCGATCGAGCCAGCGGCTCGCTGATCCAGCCGGGCGACAGCACGGGCTGCATCGCCGAAGCGATCGGCGGCTGCGCGCTGGGCCTCGCCCTGGGCGCGCCGGAGGGGATGGCGATCAGCGGCGACGGCGCCAACGTCTACGTCGCGACGGCCCTCTCCAACGCCGTCGTCGTGCTCGCCCGCGACAAGTCCACGGGCACGCTGACCCAGGCGACCAACGGCAGCGGCTGCATCGTCAACAGCCCGCTCGCCAACTGCACGACCGGCGTTCAGCTCAGCGGCGCCAACGCGGTGGCCTTCAACCCCGGTGGTGACGTCTACGTGACCTCGCTGTTCAGCAACAGCGTCACCTCGTTCGGCCGTGACTCCTCCGGCGGCCTCACGCAGAGGAAAGGCACGCTCGGCTGCCTGGTCTACCTGCGTGCCGTCGGCTGCTCCTTCGGTCGCGCGCTCGTCGCGCCCGAGGGCCTCGCCGTCTCGCCCGACGGGGCCAACGTCTACACGGCCGCGTTCAAGACCGGCGCCATTGACGTTTTCGACCGCGGCAAGCGGTCCGGCACGGTGACCCAGAAGCCGGGCCGGGCGGGTTGTCTCGCCCCCCGATCGGTTCCGGGCTGCAGCCGCGGCCGTGCGCTGCGCGGCGTCAGCTCGATCGCACTCAGCCCCGACGGCCGCTATCTCTACTCGACCTCGTTCGGCAGCAACGCCGTCGACATCTTCCGGAGGAACAAATGAGCCAGTCGGATGAGCGCAAGGACGGCCTCACTCGCAAGCAACTGCTCGGCAGCGGGGCGACGGCCGCCTCGGCGCTGCTGCTCTCACAGGGCGCCGGCGTCGAGCGGGCGCTCGCCGCGGCCAAAGGCAAGCGGCGCGACGTCGCCGGGATGAACATCGTCCTCTTCCTCACCGACCAGGAGCGGGCGATCCAGCACTTCCCACAGAACTGGCTGCGCCAGAACCTGCCGGGGATGAGGCGGCTGCGGCAGCACGGCCTCAGCTTCGAACGCGCCTTCACGAACGCCTGCATGTGCTCGCCGGCGCGCTCGACCCTGATGAGCGGCTACTTCCCAGCCCAGCACGGCGTCAAGTACACGCTCGAGGAAGACATGGAACCGCCGACGAACCCGCAGGTGAGCCTGCCGACGGATCTGAAAAACCTCGCCACGGTGATGAAGGCCGCCGGCTACAACGTCGTCTACAAGGGCAAGTGGCACTGCTCGAAACCAGCGGTAAAGGAAGACGCGCAGCCGTCCGATCTCGAAAAGTACGGCTTCCTGCGCTGGAACCCGCCCGACGCCGGCGCCAACCAGAGCGTCCCGGAGGCGGGGGGCGGCTTCATCGACAACGACGGCCGCTTCATCAACCAGGTCGGCACTGTGCAGGCCGGGACCGAGGGCGTCCTGCAGTACCTCGACTCGGCCGCGGCCCAGCAGCAGCCCTTCTTCATGGTGATCTCGGTGGTCAATCCGCACGACGTCCTCTTCTACCCGAGCAAATCCTTCAAGGAAGCCGGCTATGACCAGTCCTGGCTCGAGGGCGGCATCCACGCCCCGGAGACGGCGGAAGAAGACCTCTCGACCAAGCCCACCGTCCAGGAACAGTTCCTCAAGATCTTCAACCTGACCGGCAAGCCGAAAGACAGAGAACAGATGCGCAACTACCTCAACTTCTACGGCAACCTGATGCGCTCCTCCGACAGCTACCTGGTCAACGTCCTCGACAAGCTCGAAGAGACCGGCCTCTTCGACAACACCCTGATCGTGCGCACCGCCGACCACGGCGAGATGGGCCTCACCCACGGTGGCCTGCGCCAGAAGAACTTCAACTTCTACGAGGAGGCGACCCGAGTGCCGCTCGTCTACTCCAACCCGAAGCTCTTCCCGAAGCCGGCCCAGACCGAAGCGCTTGTCTCCCACGTCGACTTCCTGCCGACGCTGGCGAGCCTTGCGGCGGCGCCGAAAAGCGCCCGCGCCAACTGGCAGGGCGTCGACTACTCGAAGTTGGTGCTGCACCCGCACTCGAGCAAATCGGCCCAGGACTACGTCGTCTTCACCTACGACGACTACCAGTCCGGCCAGAAATCCGGGCCATATCCGAAACCGCCCAACCACATCGTCAGCATTCGCGAAGGGCGCTGGAAGCTCGCCAAGTACTACGACACCAGCGAAAACCCGGTGCCGCCGCAGTGGGAGATGTACGACCTGAAGGCAGATCCGCTGGAGAAAACCAACCTCGCCTACAGCGGCCACAAACGCACTCCCACGCAGGAAAAAGAATTCAAACGCCTCAAAGCCAAGCTCGCCCGGGTGGAAAAGACCCGCCTCAAGCCACCGTCGTAGGTCCGGGTTGCGCGCGACCAGGATCGAGCGGGCCTGGCTGGCCGTCTTGGTCTGCTCGGTGCTGCCCCTTGCCGGCTTGGGCTGTGGTGCGAGCGGCGATACGGCCGAGAGCGAGACGAAGCGGCCCTCGCCGGTGGAGCGCTCTTTGTCCAGGGAGCATCGCGAAAAGCACGTCGTTGAAAAGGTCGCCTCCTCGCATTGCCAGCCAGGCCTGCCCAGCTGTCGCACCACCAAGGGTCGGATCGTCTACGTGGAGCGGGTCGATCCCGATGGCGACGGCGATGCCCACTTCGTCGTCACCGATTCGCAGGGCATCACCCTTCCCGGCCTGACCGCGATCGACGTCCGCAAGGGCCTGCGCCCCCATCCGCTGCCCGTGGCGGGCGACCTGATCAGCGCCGCGGGCCCGGTCCAAACCGGTTCTTACGGTCAGCGCCAGATCCACGCGCTCGAACTGCATGTCACCGGGAGGTAGTGCTGTCGAGTTGACATGTGACTAATAGGTCACCTATAGTCTTGGTCATGGACAAGGTGTTCAAGGCGCTGGCGGACCCGACTCGGCGGGGGCTGCTCGATCGTCTTTTCGAGCGCGATGGACGGACGCTCGGGGAGCTCGAGGAGGGCCTGTCGATGACTCGGTTTGGCGTGATGAAGCACCTGCGGGTGCTGGAGGAGGCGGGGCTGCTGACCACGCAGCGGCGCGGTCGCGAGAAGCTCCACTTCCTCAACCCCGTCCCGATCCGGCTCGTCTACGAGCGCTGGGTCAGCAAGTACTCGGAGCCCTGGGCCTCGGCGCTCAGCGAGCTCAAGACCGAACTCGAGGAGGAAGACAGATGAACCAGGAAGAGCTCTACACCGTGGTCGGCGGACGCGGCACGATGACCGTGTTCGAGATCTACATCAAGGCGACGCCGGAGCGCCTCTGGGAGGCGATCACCGACGGCGAGATGAGGAAGAAGTACAGCTTCGGCGTGGCGACGGTCTCCGACTGGGAGCCCGGTTCGGAGTACCGCTCGTCGGTTCCCGGCGTGATCGACATCGCCAGCGGCGTGAACATCGAGGTGGACCCACCGCGCCGGCTCGTACAGAGCTTCACCGCCCTGTGGAGCGAGGAGGTCGAGCGGGAAGGCGAGTCGAGGGTGACCTGGGAGATCGAGCCGGTTGGCGACTCCTGCCGCCTCGCGGTCACCCACGATCAGCTCGGCGAGGGAGCCAACTCGGAACTCTGGGGCGGCTGGCCGATGATCCTCTCCGGCCTCAAGACCCTGCTCGAGACGGGCGAGATGCTGGATACCCCCGGCTCGCTGCGCTATGCGAGAGCGGGTGGGTAACGGCCGGCAGCTCGAGGCGCAGCACCTCGGCGCCCGGCTCTGGCGAGTGAAGCCAGGCCAGGCGTCGACCCGGCATCGGCACTTCGAGCAGGAGGAGCTCTACCTCCTAGCCGTGGCTCTTGAGCCCCAGCTCTTCTGCCGCCGCGGCCAGATCCTTGTCGAAGCTCGCCACCGCGCCCGCGTGCTGTTGTGCTGTTGCCAACACGCAGCAGTCCGGCAGCTTCAGGCCTGTTTCTGCTCGCAGCTTCGCCAGTCGAGCCGGCGCGTCGTCGCCCAGGTCGAGCTCGCCCACACCGATTCGCTCCAGGGCCGCCTCCGCCTCCTCGAGCCGTCCGGCACGGGCAGGGGCAACCAGCGTCTCGGCCAAGCTGATCGCGCTGGCTCCCAACGGCTCGGCGCCACTTGCTTCGAGCAGCGCCCGTGCCCTGGTGTGATGGGGGTCCCTGCCGTCCAGCTGGCCGATCAGCACGCTCGCGTCGAGGACGATCACGCCGGCCAGTCTTCGCGCAAGCGCGCCAGCTCACCGGGCTCGTACACCCCGCTCAGCGCTCCCGCCGTTTCCTCGATCGCACTTCGTCGCGCAGCCCCCTCCCGTGCGATCGCCTCGCGTCCGGCCGCCGCCAGCCTCAGCAGCAGCTCCTTGCGATCGCGAATCTCCGGCCAGCGTCGCTGCGCGTCGTCGAGCAACTCGCTGACCGCGCCGCTGTCAGTCACGGTGTAGCGCGGCTTAGTCGTTGGCACGAAGGGGAGTGTAACACCGCATTCTCATGGTGCAGCACCACTCCAGGACGAGTCGGCTCCTTCGGCTTGACCGAAGACCGCGTCTAACTCAGCGCCAGCTCGCGGTCGATGATCGCGGCGAGCTCGTCGTTGACGCCCTCCGCCGGGGTTCCTGAGATCAGCGCGCTGGAGGCGACGCCCCGCACGCTTTCGGCGGCTCTGAGCGCATGCCAGTGGGAATCGAACGACTCCCCCGATGTCGCGACGGTACGGCCGTTGCTGCCGAGCAGCCGCCAGCGCCACTTGCCTACGAGGTCTTCATATGCGTCGAATTGGGGCATTTCGTCTCCTGTAGTTCGAGTACGAACATATGTTCGCATGGCCATCGGCGGCAAACGCGCCGAAGCCCCGGGGCCTCCCTAGGATCGTGTAACTGTCAACGTCGGCCCCAAGGTCGGCGGCAGCGTCCGACCCGGTCGGTTGGTTCTCGGG
>Ga0190274_10000690_pt1 | contig 19744 bp, 17 predicted proteins | sample Popmic531T_FD_133002 | JGI IMG/M metagenome (GOLD analysis project Ga0190274, IMG submission 133002) | Populus adjacent soil microbial communities from riparian zone of Yellowstone River, Montana, USA - 531 T | ecosystem: Environmental > Terrestrial > Soil > Riparian zone | place: USA: Montana... | reverse complement strand
GGTTGACCGAGATCTGGTTGATGTCGAAGTCGAAGTCCTTGGGCCCGGGCTTGTACGACGAGTTGAAGGGGACCTTGATCCACTTCACCTGGTCCTTGCTGAAGCCGAGCTGCTGGGCCACGGCGTACGCCACGGCGGACTCGAAGCCCTTGCCGTTCGACGGGTCGTTGTCCACGAACCACGGCTCGTACGCCGGGGAGTCGGTGCCGACGGTCAGCTGGCCGGCGGTCTTCAGCGCGAGCGTGTCGGTGGTGCACGCATCGCCGCTGGCGCTGCCGGAGTCGGCCGGGTCGGTGGCGGTCGACCCGCCGTCGGACTCCGGGGCGCAGGCAGCTGCGACGAGGACGAGGGGCAGGACGGCCGCAGCGGCCAGGGTTCGGCGTACACGCATGGGAGAAGCGTAGAGGGGATACCTGCCGAGGGGCGGCTACGGTCTCAGCATGCCTCGCGGGCTCGTCGCCTCGGTCACACTCGTCGCCCTCGCGACCGGGTGCTCCGGCGCGGACCTCGGAATCCCGCGGGATCCGCTCGTCACGACACTCACCGCCACCCCGCGGCCGTCGACGGCCACCCCGACGCCCACGTCAACGCCAGAGCCACCCCGCCGGTTCGACGCCGCCCGGGCGATGAGCGTCGTCGACCACCTGGCGGGATCGATCGGTCCGCGGCTCGCCACCGGACCGGCCTACCGCAAGGCGGCGAGGCACGTCGCGGCGGGCCTGGCCGCACGGGGGTACGACGTGCGGCAGCAGGCGTTCCGGGTGCCCGCCGGCGACTCGTGGGGTGTGCCGGTCCGGGCAGGTCGGTCCACCAACGTGGTCGCGACCGGGTGGGAGTTCGACCCGGCCGCGCCGTACGTCGTCGTCGGCGCGCATCTCGACACGGTCGCGGTCGCCCCGGGCGCCGAGGACAACGCGTCCGGCGTCGCGGTGCTGCTCGAGCTCGCCCGGGTGCTCGGCGGCGCCGGTCAGGTCGTGCTGGTCGCGTTCGGCGGCGAGGAGCCACGCGGTCCGGGCGACCTCCACCACTTCGGGTCCAAGGCGTACGTCGCTCGGCTCGGCGACGAAGGGCGCAACCTGCGCGCCATGGTGTCGTTGGACCGGGTCGGCGTCGGCACGGTCGTCCCGCTGTCGTCGGTCGAGGGCACCCCCTCCGCGCTCCGCGATCGGCTCGCCCGGATCGCCGACGACGCGGGGATCCCGACGGTGGTCGAGACCGACTCCGCCAGCGACCACGAGTCCTTCACCGACGCCGGCTACCTCGCGGCGCGGATCGGCAGCACGCCGTACGCCGGCTACCACTCGGCCGCCGACGTGCCGGCCGTCGTCAGCCCGGCCCAGCTGCGCCGGGTCGGCCGGATCCTCATCGCCTGGCTGCGAGCGAGCTGAACTCCCAGAAGGGCTCGAGGATGCTCGCCGCCCGCGACGACGGCACCATCCGCGGGGCGTGGTCGGCGCCCAGTCGGTAGGGCACGAAGTCGGCCGCCATCAGCCGGTCGCCCCAGAAGGTCGCCTCGAGGACCAGGCCCTCGTTGGTCTGCGGGGTGGTCATGTCGAAGACGAAGTTGCCGAGCGAGTGCACGACCAGCGAGTCACCCACCTCTTCCGCGCCCTGCACCCAGTGTGGATGCCCGCCGACGACCAGGTCGGCCCCGGCGCCCGCCAGCTCGCGCGCGACCTGGTGCTGGATCGGCTCCGGCCGGTGCGTGTACTGCGTGCCCCAGTGCGGCAGCACCACGACCACGTCGGCCCGGCGCTGGAGCCGGCGTACGTCGGCGAGGACCCGGTCGAGCTCGCGGCGGTCCAGCGGCCCGGTGCGCGGCGGCATGCTGACCGACAGCGCTCCGGGCCGGCCGGGCGTCACCTCGGGCGTCTCCCCGATCGCGTTGAACCCGGTGAACCCGAAGCGCACGCCGTGCCGCTCGACCACCACCGGCTTCCGGGCCTCGGCCAGGTCGCGCCCGGCGCCGAAGGTCGCCAGTCCACCGGCCCGCAGCAGCTCGACCGTGTCGACCAGGGCCCGGTCGCCGTAGTCGCCGGCGTGGTTGTTGGCCAGCCCGATCGCGTCGAACCCGGCGAGCCGGAGGTCGCGGCGTACCTCCTGGGGCGCGTGGAACGAGTCGCCGCCCTGGGTCGGCGAGCCGGCATCGGACAGCGTGCTCTCGAGGTTGCCGACGGTGATGTCGGCGGCGGCCAGGCGGTCGGACATCGGTTGCAGCACCGGCAACCCGGTCACGCGGCGGCCGAGCATGATGTCGCCGACGACCGTCAGCGTCGTGACCGGCCCGGGCTCCGGGCCCTGGACCTGGATCGGGTACGCCGCGGGCTCGCGCAGCGGGTCGAATCCGCCGACCCTCGCCACGCGCACGGCCGGGCCCACGGCGTCGGCGACCACCACCGCCACGGTGTCCATCGGCAGCTGGTCGAGCCGGTCGCTGCGGTCGGTCGTGCGCAGCCGGCCCGCGGGCTCGCCGAGCTGGCGCCAGTCGGTGACCGCGCCCCGCATCACCCGCCGCGCCTGGCGCTCCGTCAGCGCGAGCGGCGGCCGGCGGGCGTTGACCGCGAGCACCAGCGGCCGGGTCTCGGTCGTGGCCTCCTGGGTCTGGGTGACCCATGGCGGCGGGGCGGACTCGGGTGCCGGTGGCTCCTGGTCGTCGTCGGTGCAGGCGCTCAGCAGCCCCGAACTCAGCACAGCGGCGAGGACCGCCACGCACCCAGCTCGTCGCCACATGGCTCAAAGGTAGGTTGCCGGGGTGATTCGCGATCTCACCGACGACGAGGCCCGGGCCGCGCTGCCCCTCAAGTGGGAGACGCCCGACGTCGTGCCGGCGTGGGTCGCGGAGATGGACTACAGGCAGGCGGAGCCGATCACCGAGGCGCTCGTGGCCGCCGTACGACGGGGCGCACTGGGCTACCCGCCGCACGGCGACGAGCTGGGCGAGACGTTCGCCGGGTTCGCCCGGCGGCACTGGGGCTGGGAGGTCCCGGCCGAGGCGTCGGTGCCGACCGGCGGCGTCGTCGGTGGGATGCGGCTGGCGCTCGAGGTGCTCTGCCCGCCGGGCCCGGTGGTGGTGCCGATGCCCTGCTACCCGCCGTTCCGCGATGTCGTCGAGGCGACCGGCCGCACGATCGTGCCGATCGAGCTCGACCCCGATGCCGAGGACGCGAGCCTGGACCTGTGCGCCGTCTCCCGTGCGTTCGCGGGCGGCGCCCGCACGCTGCTGCTCTGCAACCCGCACAACCCGCTCGGCAGCGTGCCCCGCCGCGAGCAGCTCGCCGCGCTGGCGGCGCTCGCCCGGGAGTACGACGCCCGCGTGATCTCCGACGAGATCCACGGTCCGCTGGTGCTGCCGGGCGTCGCGTTCACGCCGTACCTCTCCGTCGACGAGCGCGGCATCGCGGTCACCAGCGCGTCGAAGGCCTTCAACATGCCGGCCACCCACGGCGCGCAGCTCGTCGTCCTCGACCCGGACGACCGGGCCTGCCTGGACGCCGTACCGATCCCGGCCCAGAACACCTGGTCGAGCCTCGGTGTCGTGGCGAGCACCGTCGCCTGGCGCGACTGCGACGACTGGCTCGCCGCGCTGGTCGAGCGGCTGGCGGCACAGCGCACCCTGCTCACCGGACTGCTCGCCGATCGGCTGCCGGCGGCACGGATGCGGCCGCTCGAGGCGACGTACCTCGCCTGGATCGACCTGCGGGCGTACGGCGTCGCCGACCCGGCCGGGGCGGCGCTGACCCACGGCGTACGACTGGCGCCGGGGCAGGACTACCAGCCCGGGCTGGCCGGGCACGTGCGGCTCAACCTCGCCACCAGCCCGGAGCGGCTGGAGCGGATCGTCGAGGGGTTGGCTGCAGCCTTAACCCAGTGACTTAGCCCAGTGACTTAGCCCAGTGACTTGGTCTGCGCCGCGACCATCTCGGCGAACCACTCGAACGACCGCTTCGGCGTGCGCTTCTGGGTCTCGTAGTCGACGTGCACCAGGCCGAAGCGCTGGCTGAAACCCTCGGCCCACTCGAAGTTGTCCATCAACGACCACGTGTAGTAGCCGCGCACGTCGACGCCGCGCTGCACGGCGGTCGCGACCGCGCGCAGGTGTGAGTCCAGGTAGTCGATGCGCGGCTGGTCGTCGACGACGCCGTGCTCGTCCGGACCCATGTTGTAGGCGCAGCCCGACTCGGTGATGTAGATCGGCGGCAGCGCCGCCCGGAAGCGGGCCCGCAGCAGGATCAGCCACTCGCGCAGGGCGTCGGGCACGACCGGCCAGCCGAAGTCGGTGACCGGGTAGCCCAGCAGCTCGCGGAACTCGAACGGCATCTCCGCGTCCTCGCCCGCGGCACCGATCTTGAACGGGTTGTAGTAGTTGACGCCGTAGAAGTCGAGTGGCTGCCGGATCGTCGCCATGTCGCCGTCCTGGACGATCTCCTCGAAGAGGGGCGCCAGGTCGGCCGGGTAGCGCCCGAGCAGCATCGGCTCGCTGAACATGCCGTTCCACAAGGCATCGAAGAGCTTGGTCGCGCCGACGTCGGCCGCGTCCTCGCTCGCCGGCCACATCGGGGCGTGGTTGTTGGCGCAGCCGACACTGGTCGCGCCGGCCGCTCGCAGCGCCACCGTCGCCCGGCCGTGCGCGAGCAGCAGGTGGTGGGCGACCGGGATCGAGTCGAACATCAGCTCGCGGCCGGGAGCGTGCATGCCGCTCGCGTAGCCCAGCATCATCACGACGTTGGGCTCGTTGACCGGGATCCAGTGCTCGACCCGGTCGGCGAACCTGTCACCGAGGATCGCGGCGTACTCCGCGAACCGGTCGACGGTCGCGCGGTTGAGCCAGCCGCCGTCGTCCTCGAGCGCCTGCGGCAGGTCCCAGTGGTAGAGCGTCACCATCGGCTGTACGTCGTTGGCCAGGAGCTCATCGATCAGCCGGTCGTAGAACGCGAGGCCCTTGGCGTTCGCCGGGCCGGACCCGTTCGGCTGGATCCGCGGCCAGGAGACGGACAGCCGGTAGCCGCCGACTCCGAGCCGTTTCATCAGCGCGACGTCCTCGGCGTACCGATGGAAGTGGTCGCACGCGACCGCACCGCTCGCGCCGCCCTGGATCCGCTCCGGCTGCGCGCAGAAGGTGTCCCAGATGCTGGGGCCCTTGCCGTCCTCCGTCGCGGCGCCCTCGATCTGGTACGCCGCGGTGCTGGTCCCGAATCGGAAGCCAGGTGGGAGCTGAGGAAGACCCGAGGTCGGGCGAGGGTCGGGCACGGGCACAATGATGCCTGTGAGCGTCGAGATCCGCCGTGGAACCGGCCGCTTCCTCACCCGGGGTGAGGGACATTTCACCCGGCACTCGTTCTCGTTCGGCGAGCACTACGACCCGGACAACGTCCGCTTCGGCTCCCTCGTGTGCCACGACGACCACCTGCTCGGCCCGGGCGTGGGCTTCGACGAGCACCCGCACCGCGACCTCGAGATCGTCACGTGGGTGCTGACCGGCGAGCTGCACCACTCCGACTCGTCGGGGCACACGGGTGTCGTCCGGCCGGGCCAGGTCCAAGTGCTGTCCGCCGGCTCCGGCGTCACCCACGCCGAGATCGCCGGACCGTCCGGCCCGACCCGGTTCGTGCAGGCCTGGCTGGCGCCCGCGGAGATCGGTACGCCGCCGGCGTACTCCGTCACGCCGGTCTCGCTGACGCCCGGTGAGCTGACCGAGGTCGTTCGGATCGGCGACGCGACCTTCCGGGTCGCCCGGCTCGCCGCCGGCGACACGGTGGAACTGCCCGGCGAACCCCTCCAGCACGTCTACGTCGCGAGCGGCGCGTTGGTGCGCTCGTCGATGGCCCAGCCTCTCGAGGACGGCGACGCCTTCCGGATCACTCGCACCCAAGAGGAGCCGGGCGCCGGGCTCGCCGTCACCGCCGCCGCCCGCACCGAGCTGCTGGTGTGGTCCTTCACCGATTGAGTCGGGAGTTGTGACCGTTGAGTCGGGAGTTCTGACGGTTCATTCGCCAGACTGAACTGGTCAGAAGTCCGGACTCGAGCGTCAGAAGTCCCTACTCAACAGATGACCGCAAGCGCCCCGGGGACGACCTCGACCACGGCGGGCGGGGCTCCGAGGGCGGGCAGCGGGCCGAGCGGCTCGCCGTCGCCGCCGACCGGGATCGGGGAGCGAGCGCTACCGGTCACCTCCACCCGCTTGCCGGAGAGCACGGTGACCTCGTCGAGATGGACGTGTGCGCCGTCGTACACCTTCGGCAGCGAGCGCATCAGCGCCAGCCGCGACGCGGCCTCGATGACGACCACGTCGAGGATGCCGTCCTCGACGGAGGCAGGAGGCGCGATCTGCATGCCGCTGCCGTAGTACGCCGAGTTCGCGACGACGACCGTGGCGGCGTCGTACTCTCGCGCCTCGCCGTCGACCGACACGACGTAGCGGCCGGGCCGGTAGGTGGCGAGCGCGCGGAGCGCGGCGTACTGGTACTGCAGGGAGCGCGGCAGCCAGGTCGCGCCGTCGACGATCTCGGCCGCGCGGGCGTCGACGCCGGCGTAGACGGACCCGGCGACCATGCGGGGCGCGCCGAGGCCGGAGACCGAGAGCAGGTCGATCCGGCGTACGGCGGACTCCAGCAGCACCCGCGCCTGGCGCTCCGGGTCGTCGGGCAGCCCGAGCATCCGGGCGAAGTCGTTGCCGCGGCCGGCGGGCACGACCGCGAGCGTCGCGTCCCGGCCCGCGACCAGGCCGGCCAGCGACGACAGCATGCCGTCGCCCCCGACCGACACCACGACGTCGCCGCGGCCGACGGCCTCGTCGACGAGCCGGGCCATCGCCTGCGGACCGGGTGAGTAGGTGACGTCGACGACCGCGCCGGCCTCGCGAAGCACCCGCGCGACGGGTACGACGGCGCCGGGTGCGGCGCCACCGCCGGAGGTCGGGTTGACCAGGAAGGTGAACGAGCGGCTCATGGGATCAGCACCCCGGGGTTGAGGATGCCGGTGGGGTCGAGGTCGGCCTTGACCGCGCGCAGCACCGAGACACCGAGCGGGCCGATCTCCTGGGCGAGCCACGGCTTGTGGTCGGTGCCGACCGCGTGGTGGTGGGTGATCGTCGCGCCGGCCGCGATCATCGCGTCGCTGGCGGCGACCTTCGCGCGGTGCCACTGCGCGAGCGGCTCGTCGGCCTCCTTCGCGGCGACGGTGAAGTAGAGCGAGCAGCCGGTCTCGTAGACGTGCGAGATGTGGCAGAGCACGATCGAGGGGTCGCCGAGCGACGTCGTGAGTGCGGCCTTCACGTCGGCGTACAGGCGGTCGACGTTCGACCAGAAGGTCGCGGTCTCCAGCGTCTCCACCAGTACGCCGACGTCCAGCATCGAGTCGCGGAGGTACGGCGCGTCGAAGCGCCCGTGCGCCCACTTCTCACCGGCGGGCTCACCGACGGCCGCGCCACCGAGGTCGGTGAGCACGGCGGTGACCGCGGCGCGCTTCGCGGCGACCGCCGCGGGCGTCCCCTCGAAGCCGGTAATCATCGCGCAACCGGGGCCTTCGGTGGTCGAGCTTGTCGAGACCCCGCCGATGGCACCGGGGTCGGCCAGGTTGATCGCGGTCTCGGCCTCGTCGGAGAGCCGGATCACGGTGGGCAGCAGGCCCGCCTGCGCGAGGGTGCGCATCGCGGCGGCGCCCTCCGCGAAGGAAGGCCAGCGCCAGCCCTCGTAGACCTTGAGCTCCGGCAGTGCGCGCACCCGGACCGTCACCGAGGTGATCACGCCGAACGTGCCCTCCGAGCCGAGCACCAGCTGACGCAGGTCGGGTCCGGCGGCGTTCGCCGGCGCACTACCGAGATCGAGCCGGCCGCGTGGGGTCGCCACGGTGAGGCCGACGACGAGCGCGTCGAAGCGGCCGTACCCCGCGCTGGACTGGCCGCTGGACCGAGTGGCGGCGAAGCCGCCGATGGACGCGTACTCCCACGACTGCGGGTAGTGCCCCAGGGTCAAACCCTCCTCCGCCAGCAGCGCCTCGGCCTCCGGACCGCGCAGCCCGGGCTCGAGGGTCGCGGTCATCGAGGTGTGGTCGACGGCGAGCAGCCGCTTCATCCGGACCAGGTCGAGGCTGAGCACCCCGGCGAAGCCCTCGCGGCGGGCGACCAGGCCGCCGGTGACCGACGTACCGCCACCGAACGGCACCACCGCGACGTGGTGCTCGACCGCGAGGGACAGGACGGCGGCGACCTCGTCGTGGGTGCCCGGTCGTACGACGGCGTCGGGGGCGTCGGTCAGGTCGCCGGACCGCATCTTGAGCAGGTCGGGCGTGGACTTGCCGCGGGTGCGCAGTCGCCGGGTGTCGTCGTCGGTGCGGACGTGTTCGGCGCCGACGACCTCGGCCAGCCCGGTCAGCACCGCCGGCTCGAGCGTCGACGGCGCGGGAGCCGGGTCGACCAGCGCCGGGTGATCGGCAAGCCCGAAGACCAGCTCGACCATGCCGCGAGCCTCGTCGGGAAGTGCCTGGGCTCGGGCCGGGTCGCCCCAGCGGGACGGGTGCATCTCGGACTGCTCATTCGACTGCATGCGTTACACTGTGACATATGACGTCACTTCGTCACAACAGCGATCCACGGGACACCTCACGGGACACCTATCTCGACGCGGCCCGCGACTGCATCCTCGACGTCGGCTGGCGGCGTACGACGCTCACCGAGGTCGCCCGCCGGGCGGGGGTCTCCCGGATGACGATCTACCGCACCTGGACCGACATGCCGCAGCTGCTCTCCGACCTGATGACCCGCGAGTGGGGCACCGTCGTCGCCGCCGCGCTGGCCGAGGAGGACCCGGACACGCCGACCGTCGAGCGCCTGGTCGGCGACATCGTCGGCACCGTCCAGCGGCTGCGCGACAACGAGCTCTTCCTCCGGATCGTCGACCTCGATCCCGAGCTGATCCTCCCCTACCTGTTCTCCCGGCGCGGCCGCTCGCAGGACGCGATCCTCGAGCTCACCGTCGCCGCGCTGCGCGAGGCCCAGGCCGCCGGCGAGGTACGCACGGGAAACCCGGAGCTGATGGCGCGCGCCATGCTGCTCGCCGCGCACGGCTTCGTGCTGTCGGCGCACACGATGGTCGGCGACGAGGTCTCCCTCGACGACCTCGACGCCGAGCTCCGGCGCGCGCTCACCCGGGGGCTGCTGCCATGACCCGGATCACCCCCGGACTCACCGACGCCCCCACCGAGGTCGACGTCGTCGTCATCGGCCTCGGCATCACCGGCGCCGGCGTCGCCCTCGACGCGGTCACCCGAGGGCTGTCGGTGCTCGCCGTCGACGCCCACGACCTCGCCTTCGGCACCTCCCGCTGGTCCTCGAAGATGGTGCACGGCGGCTTGCGCTACCTCGCCAAGGGCCAGGTCGGCGTCGCCCACGAGAGCGCCGTCGAGCGCGGCATCCTGATGGAGGTCACCGCCCCGCACCTCTCCCACCCGATGCCCATGGTGATGCCCCTCGTCGGGAGCGGCCGGCTCCAGAGCGCCTTCACCACCGGAGGCCTGTACGCCGGCGACGTGCTGCGACGCACCGCGCACACCTCGGCCGACACCCTGCCCAAGCCCCGCCGGCTCTCGGTCACCGAGACCCTGCAGCTCGCGCCCGCGCTCCGGATCGGCGGCCTGCGCGGCGGCATGCTCTCGTGGGACGGCCAGCTCGAGGACGACGCCCGCCTGGTCACCACCGTCGCTCGCACGGCCGCGTCGTACGGCGCGCACGTGCGCACCCGCGCCCGGGTCCTCAGCGCCACCGGCACCTCGGTCGAGCTCCGCGACGAGCTGACCGGTGCGACCACCACGGTCGCCGCACGCGTCGTCGTCAACGCGACCGGCGTCTGGGCCGACACCCTGGTCGACGGCATCACGCTCCGGCCCAGTCGCGGCACCCACCTGGTGCTCCGCCAGGCCAGCCTGCCCGGCCTCCAGGTCGCGGTGTTCTGCCCGATCCCGGGGACGTCCAACCGCTTCGTCATGGTGCTGCCACAACCTGACGGCACGCTCTACGTAGGCCTCACGGACGAGGCCGTCGAGGGCGAGATCCCCGACGTGCCCGAGCCCTCCGAACCCGAGATCGGGTTCCTCCTCGACGTCGTCTCCGCGGCCTTCGCCCACCAGCTCCACCGCGACGACGTCGTCGGGGCGTACGCCGGGCTCCGGCCGTTGCTGCACACCAACGACGGCTCGACCGCCGACCTGTCGCGTCGGCACGCGGTGCTCACCAGCTCTGCCGGCGTGATCACCGTCGTCGGCGGCAAGCTGACGACCTACCGGCGGATGGCCGAGGACGCGGTCGACGCCGCGATCGCACAGGGCGCGCTCACGGCCGGCCCGTGCCGCACCACCCAGCTGCCGTTGCTCGGCGCGGCCCCACGCACGCAGCTCGCCGCGCTGGAGGAGCCGGCGCGGCTGGTCCGCCGCTTCGGCACCGACGCCCGGCTGGTGCTCGACAACGCCCGCGCGGTCAGCGGCCTCGGCGACGACGAGCTGCTGGCGCCGGTCGCCGAGGGTGTCCCGGTCACGCTCGCCGAGCTGATCTTCGGCGTCACCCACGAGGGCGCCGCCGACGTCGACGACCTGCTCGACCGCCGCACCCGGGTCGGGCTGGTCGCGGCCGACCGGGCGCTCGCCGTACCCGCTGCGGAGCGCGCGATGAGTTTGGCGGTCGACGCTGGTCGGTAGTGCCATGCAGACTGGAGCGACCATGGCCACTCTCGACGGACCCGAGACCGAGCTCGACGACTTCCCGACGCTGACCCAGCGCTACCAGCGCGAGCTGCTGGCGCACTGCTACCGGATGTCCGGGTCGGTGCACGAGGCCGAGGACCTGGTGCAGGAGACGTTCCTGCGCGCATGGCGGGCCGCCGACAAGTTCGAGGGTCGCTCGTCGGTCCGCACCTGGCTCTACCGGATCGCCACCAACGTCTGCCTCACCAACCTCGAGAGCCGTCCCCGCCGACCCCTGCCCGCGGGGCTCGGCACCCCCGACGCGATGGCCGGCGACGCCCTGGAGATCGACCACGAGATCACCTGGCTCGAGCCGGTGCCCGACGCTGCGGTCGAGGTGGCCGAGCGGGACACGATCCGGCTCGCCTTCGTCGCCGCCCTCCAGCACCTCCCGGCCCGCCAGCGCGCCGTGCTGATCCTGCGCGACGTGCTGCGCTGGTCGGCCGCGGAGGTCGCCGAGGCCCTGGACACCTCGACCGCCGCGGTCAACTCCGCCCTCCAGCGGGCGCACGCCCAGCTCGCCGAGCGAGGCCTGACCGCCGACACCGTCGAGCCCGACCTGACCGCCACCCAGCAGCAGCTGCTGGAGCGCTACGTGGACGCCTTCTGGCGCAAGGACATCGACTCGATCGTCGGGCTGCTCACCGCCGAGGCGACGTGGGACATGCCGCCCTTCACCAGCTGGTACCGCGGCCGCGCCAGCATCGGCTGGCTGATCGGCACCGAGTGTCCCGGCGGTGCCTACGACATGCCGATGCTGCCGACCACCGCCAACGGACAGCCGGCATACGGGCTCTACATGCGGACTCCACAGGGTGACTTCGCGCCGTTCCAGCTGCAGGTGCTCGACCTCGACGGCGACCGGGTCCGGCACGTCACGGCGTTCTTCGACCTCTCGCTGTTCGAGAAGTTCGGGCTGCCGGCCGGGCTGCCGGCCGACTACGCCGCGGCCGACCACTCCCTGACAGAGCCGGCGCCGAGCACGCCGTGACGGCGACGCTCCCCGCCTCGGTCGAGCTCCTCGGTCGGGCACTCGAGTACACCCAGGCGCGGCTGGCTGGGGTCCGGGCCGGGCTGCTCGACCGGCCGACGCCATGTGCCGCCTGGCGGCTGAGCGACCTTCTCGTGCACATGGAGGACTCCCTCGACGCGTTCACCGAGGCGGCCGGCGGCCAAGTCGCGGTGCACCTCACGCACACCGCCCCGGGCCGGGTCGCGGCGATCGAGCAGAAGGCCTGCGCCCTGCTCGGGGCGTGGAGCCGGCCCGTCCCCGGCGACGTGCTCGTGGGAGGGCTCGACCTGTCCAGCCCGTTGCTGGTCGCCACCGCGGCGCTCGAGGTCACCACCCACGGCTGGGACGTCGGATGTGCCACCGCCCCGGCACCGATCCCGGCCGACCTCGCCGCCGCCCTGCTGCCCGTCGCCCACCGGACGGTGACCGCGGCCGACCGCCGGGTGCGGTTCGGGCCGGCGGTCCCGGTCGCCCCGGACGCGGCGGCCGACGTCCGCCTCTTGGGATTTCTCGGTCGGACGTGACTGGTCCAGCACAAAGTTTCCAGGATTTCCCCTCGCCGGAGAGCCCCGGTTCCTACGCTCGGCACCATGCCGTCCCCCCAGGTCAGCTCCGGCGCAGAGGTCGCGAAGAGTGCCGCCATCGTAGACGCGTCGGACTTGCTCGGCCGCGGACTCTTCAACGCGCGCGCCGGCGCCATCGAAGCCGCGCTCGACTACCTCGCCCGGGCGGGTGAGGCGGCCGAGGGCGCGCTGACCGACGTCCAGCGCGCGACGCTCCTGAGCACCTCCCTCGACTGCCGGCTCGCGCGCGGTGAGCTCGCCGAGGCGCGCACCGTCGGCGACCGGCTCGGCAGCTACCTCGAGCAGCCCGGCCTGACCGGCGCGATCGCCCACTACGGACGCGGCGAGCTGTGCGCCGCGGTCAACGAGATGGACCTCGCCTCCGCCCACTTCGCCCGGATCCCGCGCCTGCTCGAGCCCGGCAACGACAACCCCGACCTGCTTCCGTGGCGGACGGCGGCCGCGCTCGCCGCCGTCCGGCTCGGTCGCCGGGTCGAAGGCACGGCACTCGCGCGCGAGCACCTCACCCTGGCCGGTGCCGCCGGGGCGGCGTACCCGACCGCGCTCGGCCTGCGCACCCTGGCGACCGTCGACGCCCACACCGACCGCGCCTCGCTGCTGCGCCAGGCTCTCGACGAGCTCGACGGCGTGCCGGCCGCGCGGCTGAAGGCCCAGATCCAGACCGACCTCGCCGGGCTGCTGCTGCTCGCCGGCGGCCCGAGTGACGCGCCGGAGGGCCTGGCCCTGCTGCGCGCAGCGGAGACGTACGCCGGCAACGAGAACCTCTGGCCGCTGCTCGGCCGGGTCCGCCGGCTGCTCGGCCGGATGGGCGAGGACCCGCAGCCGGTCCTCGGCGAGACCCTGGCCTCGCTGACGGCGGCCGAGCAGCGGGTGGCGCGCCTGGCCGCGACCGGGCTGACCAACCGGGAGATCGCCGACCAGCTCGTCGTCACGGTGAAGGCCGTGGAGTGGCACCTCTCGCACGTCTACCGCAAGCTCGGCATCCACTCCCGCGGCTCCCTGGCGGCCGCGCTCGGCCCCGGAATCTGAGCGCTCCCTCCCTCTAGGCTGCCCGCATGCCGGAGCGGATGACGCACTCGGTCCTGCGGATGACGGGTCGGGACCCCCACGAGGCCGGTCGCGCCGCGACCCCGCTCGAGCTGCTCTTCGACCTGACCTTCGTCATCGCCTTCGGCGCCGCGGCGAGCGAGCTCGCGCACTTCCTCGCCAAGGGGTACGTCACGGACGGGGTCCTCGGCTTCGCGTTCGCGATCTTCGCGGTCAGCTGGGCCTGGATCAACTTCTCGTGGTTCGCCTCGGCGTACGACACCGACGACTGGATCTACCGCCTCAACACCATGGTGCAGATGGTCGGCGTGCTGATCCTCGCGCTCGGCCTGCCGCAGATGTTCGACTCACTGCACGAGGGCGACCACGTCGACAACGGCGTGATGGTGCTCGGCTACGTCGTGATGCGGGTGCCGATGATCTTCCAGTGGTGGCGCGCGTCGCGTCAGGACCCCGAGCGCACGGCGGTCTGCCGGACGTTCATCGTGACGCTGCTGATCAGCCAGGCCGGATGGATCGCGCTCGCGCTCGCACCCACGTCGATCCCGGTGACCTTCGTGCTGATCGTCGTGCTGATTCTGATCGAGTCCATCGGTCCCCTCGTCGCGGAGAAGAAGCTGGTCGGCACCCCGTGGCACCCGCACCACATCGCCGAGCGCTACGGGCTGCTCGTCATCATCGCCCTCGGTGAGGGCCTGATCGGCACCGTCGCCACGCTCGCGGCGATCATCGACGAGGCGGGCTGGACCGTCGACGTCGCGGTCCTCGGCATCGCCGGCGTCGGCGTCACGTTCGGGATGTGGTGGACCTACTTCGTGCTCCCGAGCGGCGACCTCCTGCATGCCCACCGCGAGCGCTCCTTCACCTGGGGCTACGGGCACATCCCCGTCTTCGGCGCACTGGTCGCCGTCGGCGCCGGACTGCACGCGGCGGCGTACCGGCTCGAGGAGCACTCGGAGCTCAGCGACACCGAGACGGTGCTGACGGTCGTGGTCCCGCTCGCGGCGTACGTCGGCTTGCTCTTCGTGCTCTACGCGCTGCTGACCCGGACCTTCGACCCCTTCCACCTGGTGCTGGTCGTCGGGTCTGCGGTGGTGCTCGCGACGGGTGTCGCACTGGTCGCGTCCGGGGCATCGCTGACCTGGTCGCTGCTGGTCGTCGCGCTGACGCCATGGGTGACCGTGGTCGGCTACGAGACCGTGGGACACCGGCGCCACGAGGAAGTGTTGGCCGGTCTCTAGCTCAGTCCAACGGGTGGGCGATCTCGTCCTGCGGCAGCTTGGCGACGACGATCGCGACGGCGGCGGCCACCGCCGGCAGGGTGCCCGCGATCAGGAACGTCGTGCGCAACCCGATCGCCTCGGACACCGGGCCGGCCACCGCCATCGAGACCGGCATCAGGCTGATCGAGACGAAGAAGTCGAGCGAGGCCACCCGGCCGAGCAGGTGCGGGGGCACCCGGCGCTGCAGCAGCGTCCCCCAGATCACCATCGGCGCCGAGAAGAACACCCCCAGCACGAAGCCCGCGACGACCAGCATCCAGATCTCGGTGGCGATGCCCATCACCGCGAACGGCAGGCAGCCCAGGCCCCACATCAGGTTCATCCAGGTCAGGTATCGCCGCGGCATCCGCAGCGAGGCCACCGCCATCGAGCCGACCGCACCGCCGACGCCGAAGGCCGCCAGCACCAGCGCGTGGTCACCGGGCCCGCCGCCGAGCTTGTCCTTGATCAGGAACGGCAGCAGCACGTCGAGCGGGCCCATGATCAGGAAGACCATCAGCGACGCGAAGAGCAGCGTCGCCAGCAGCCACGGGGTCCGCACCATGTAGACGAAGCCTTCGCGCAGGTCGTGCAGGACCGACGTCGCAGGGTGGTCGGCGGCCCGGCGCACCGGCGTCAACGGGACCGTCGCCAGCGCGACGAGTCCGGCCAGCGAGGACAGCGCGGCCACCGAGAGGGCCGCCCCCGGAGACGCGGCACCGACGACGACACCGGCCACGGCCGGGCCGAGCGCCTGCCCGATCGTCGGGCGGATCATGCCCTCGAACCCGTTGACCGCGAGCAGGTCCTCCTCGGGCACCAGCGCCGGCAGCCAGGCCGAGTACGCCGGGTAGTAGAACGCCATCGCGGCGCCGATCACGCAGCCCACCACCGCGAGCTGCCACAGCCGGGTCAGGTCGGACACGGAGAAGACCGCGACCACGCCCATGCAGACGAACTCGGTCATGGCGACGCCGAGCAGGATGATCTTCTGCGGCACCCGGTCGGCGACGACGCCGCCGAGCAGCGCCGGCAGCAGCACCCCGACGGCGCTGGCCGTCGAGACGAAGGAGAGCTGTGCCGGGCCGCCCCCGAGGCGGATGACCTCCCAGACCAGGCCGACCACCCAGACACCACCCGCGAAGGTCGCCAGCACGAGCGCGATCGCGAGGCGGCGGTACGCCGAGTGCCGGAACGGCGTCAGGGCGCGCGGGAGCCGCGTGCCCTTCGACGCGACGTCGGTGTCGGTCATCTGCCCTCCTGGGGACCAGTCTGTCTGTTGGGACCGACAGTCCCCACCGCATTAATCGGCCACGGCACCCGTGGACGTCAGCACGACCTTGCCGAGCGCCCGTCGACCCTCGAGGTCGGCGTGCGCACGGCCCGCGTCGGCGAGCGGGTACGTCGTGACGAGCGGGCGCCACCCACCGGCTGCGACCCGGGCCAGCGCCCGGGCGGCGAGGCCGGGGATCCCTCCCGGCAGCGCCGTCATCCGCGGGCCGAGGCTCCACCCGGCCGTGATCGACCGGCGCATCAGGTCGCCCGTGTCCAGCTGGGTCGGCGCACCCGCGGAGAAGCCGAACATCACCAGCCGGCCACCCGGGCGGAGCAGCTCGAGCGCGGACCGGCCGACCGCGCCGCCGACCCCGTCGTACACGAGGGTCACCCCCTCGACCTGCTCCTCCCAGCCCTCCTCGCCGTAGTCGACGACCTGGTCGGCGCCGAGCTCGACCAGGCGAGCGACCCGCTGCGCGCCACCGGCAGCCGCGACCACGGCGGCGCCGCGCGCCAGGGCGTCCTGGACCAGCAGCCACCCGAGCCCGCCCGCCGCCGACGGCACCAGGACGACGTCGTCGGGCGTCGCGGGCTCCAGCTCCACGACGCCGAGCGCCGTCCGTCCGGTGCCGATCGCGGCGACCGCGTCCGGGAAGCCGAGGTGGTCGGGCACGGGGAAGAGCAGCTCGCCGCCGGTGACCGCCTGGTCGGCGTACCCACCCGGCACCGGGCCGAGGTGGGCCACGACCCGGCGCCCCAGCCAGGACCCGTCCACGTCCGCCCCCACCCGGTCCACGGTGCCCGCCACCTCCCGCCCGGGGATCGTCGGGAGCGCCGGTGGCGGGAGCGGGCCGGGGTCGCCGCGCCGGATCGTGGTGTCCAGCAGGTGCACCCCGCTCGCCTCGACCGCGATCCGCACCTGCCCGGAGGCGGGCGTCAGGTCGGGGAGCTCCTCGAGGACCAGGGTCTCGGGTGGGCCGAACTCGTGCTGGCGGATCGCGTGCATGAGCCCATCCGACAAGTTCAAGTTAACTTGAAGTCAATGGCACGGTGGTGGTTCCGAGGCTCGGGCCTGGCGGCCCTCACACCTCAACCACCGTCTCGGTGGTTGAGGTGTGAGCCGCGCTAGCGGCGAGCCTCGAAACCACCACCGTCGAACCAACGCAGCCACCGTCCGTGACCGTGCGCCCATGCGACGGCCTGCCCGTCGATGCCGAGCACGAACCCCCGCACGTCGGCGGGCATCGGCGGACCGGTCTCCGTGACCCGGGGCAGCACGCGCGGTGCTTCGTTGCTCACCCAGTGACACCGACCGGCGTCGACGAGCGAGGTCATCAGCTCCTGGAAGCTGGCTCGGTCGTCGTCGTCGAGGTAGGCGATGACCGCGCTGTGGAAGACCACGACGGTGCCGTACGCCGCCGCCTCGTCGACCAGGGCCGGCAGCTCGGTCAGCAGGTCTCCGCGCGACAGTCTCGGCGGTTCGGTCCGGGCGACCTCGATCGCCCGGCCCAGCTGGGCCCGCCGCGCGTCGTCCTCGGGCCAGACCAGGTTCGTCAGCCACGCCATCTGGTCGTCGTCGGCGACGTCGAGCGGGTTCAGGTCGACGCCGCCCCGGAACGCGACGGCCGGTGGCGTCTCCGGCAGCGGCGCCGGTCCGCTGACGTCGCAGGTCAGCTCGGGGCCAGAGCCGGACCGCCGGTCGCCGTCGGCGGTCGACCAGACGTAGGTGTAGCGGTCGGGATAGAGCACCAGCCCGGCACTCGGTCCCACCTCGACCAACGCCAGGGGCCCGTCCCCGGCCACCAGTCCGAACGCCGGCACCAGGGTCGCCAGCCGGCCGACCTCGTTGGTCTGGGTCGCTCGGGTGCGGATCGTCTCCTCGATCCGGCCGTCGTCGCCGAGCAGCGCCCGGCGCAGCCCGTCGTACGGACCGGGTGCGGGCACGCCGTGCCAGCGAGCCGCGGCGAAGACCAGGTTCGGCTGCCGCTTCGGCACCGGAAGCCGGTCGAGCCAGCCGAGCACCTCCGGGTCACTCGCGACGCCGCTCGCCCACTCCTGGAAACAGGCCGAGTCGCCTGCCGCATCCGCGGCGAAGGCGACGTACTGCTGGCGGGTCGCGCCGTACACGTCCATCGGTGTGATCCTCGTCGTTTCGGGTCCGGCTCTCGCGTGGATAGGCGACCATTCTCGACATGGGGATCGTCGGGGTGGGTCGCGCCCTGGCGATGAGCACGATCGTCATGGTGATAACGGGTCTGACGCTCTCCGGGTGCTCCGAGCCCGTCGACGACGCGCGGACCGTGCAGACGCACCTCGGCCGCCTGCACCAGGTGGTCGACGTCGACGTCGCGACCCCCGGCACGGACCGGACCGCGGCGATCACGGTGACGTACGACGGGGACGTCGAGCAACCCTCGGTGCTCGCCGGCCTGGTCGGCGAGATCGTCCAGGTCGCCGACGACCTGGGCTACCCGGCGTACCCCCTCACCCTGGTCCCGGCCGTCCGGCCCGAGTCGTCGCTGACCGTGCGCGCCAGCTTCCACGAGGACAACGTCCTGGCCACGTGGCTCACGCTCACCGACGCGCTGCTCGGCTCGGTGGAGTACGTCGCGCAGAGAGACAGCGAGACGATCACGGTCGCCTCGGAAGGCGCGGTCGCCCACGACGTCGCCGAGGTGCGGCGCATCGGGCACGGCACGCGCAACACGACGTGGGTGTTCCGGGCAGGCGCCTCGGCCTTCACGGTCGACGGGCGGGTGCGCGCGAGCGACGTGGCGCTCTTCCAGGCCACCCAGCGCACCGCCGGCCAGGCGGGACAGCCGGTCTGGGCCCGCTCCTGGCAGCTCGACCGGCGCGCCACCCACGTCCGGCTCGACCTGGACGTCGCGCTCGGGACCGCCGACGTCAGCCCTCGCGAGCTGACGGTCACCCGCTACGGCCGCACGCTGGCGGGGCTGGCCCGCACCTCGCTGACCACGCTCGAGGCCACCCGGAAGCCGGTGTGGCTGACCCTGCACAGCGGCGACGACACCTTCGCGACCTGGGCGTCCGGCCGGGCGCCCACGAAGGGCCGCGACCCGCTCGGCCGCGGCTGGGACGCCTGGCTGTCCCGGCGGGCCTAGCCCGCGGGCAGCGCGACGTACGTCGTCTCGAGGTACTCCTCGATGCCCTCGAACCCGCCCTCACGGCCGAACCCGCTCGCCTTCACGCCGCCGAACGGCGCGGCCGGGTTGGAGATCAGCCCCGAGTTGATCCCGATCATGCCGAACTCCAGCGACTCGGCGATCCGGATGGTGCGGGCGAGGTCGCGCGTGTAGACGTACGACGCGAGCCCGTACTCGGTGTCGTTGGCCTGCCGGATCGCCTCCTCCTCGGACTCGAACGTGCTGATCGGCGCGACCGGCCCGAAGATCTCCTGCACGTTGATCTCGGAGTCGAGCGGCACGTCCAGCAGCACGGTCGGCGGGTAGAAGTAGCCCGCCCCGTCCGGCGCCTGGCCGCCGGTCACGACCGTGGCCCCGTCGTGGATGGCGTCGGTGACGAGCTGGCTGACGCTCTCCACGGCCTTCTCGTCGATCAGCGGGCCGACGTCGACACCGTCGTCCTGGCCGCGGCCCAGGGTGAGGCCGCCCATCCGCTTGCCGAGCTTCTCGGCGAACTCCTGCGCGACCGAGCGGTGCACCAGGAACCGGTTGGCGGCCGTGCACGCCTCCCCCATGTTGCGCATCTTCGCGATCATCGCGCCGTCGACGGCCGCGTCGACGTCGGCGTCCTCGAAGACGATGAACGGCGCGTTGCCGCCGAGCTCCATGCTCAGCCGCTGCAGCTGGTCGGCC
>Ga0190274_10000689_pt1 | contig 19746 bp, 17 predicted proteins | sample Popmic531T_FD_133002 | JGI IMG/M metagenome (GOLD analysis project Ga0190274, IMG submission 133002) | Populus adjacent soil microbial communities from riparian zone of Yellowstone River, Montana, USA - 531 T | ecosystem: Environmental > Terrestrial > Soil > Riparian zone | place: USA: Montana... | reverse complement strand
GCGTCACGTCGAGATCCCGGAGCAGGTCGTCCAGGTCAACGACGACGTCATGGTCAAGATCATCGACATCGACCTCGAGCGTCGCCGGATCTCGCTGTCGCTCAAGCAGGCCAACGAGACCGCTGCCGCGGGTGACGTCGAGGACTTCGACCCCACGCTCTACGGCATGGCGGCGACCTACGACGAGCAGGGCAACTACGTCTACCCCGAGGGCTTCGACCCCGAGACGGGCGAGTGGCTCGAGGGCTTCGACGACCAGCGCGCGGTCTGGGAGGACCAGTACGCCAAGGCGCACGCTCGCTGGGAGCAGCACGTCAAGCAGCAGGCCGAGGCCAAGGTCGCCGAGGCCGAGGCCGGCGAGGCCACGTCGTACTCCTCCTCCGCCGAGGCGGACGAGGACGTCGACGCCGGCGGTTCGCTCGCCTCCGACGAGGCGCTGCAGGCCCTGCGCGAGAAGCTCACCGGCGGCGGCGCCTGAGACAGGCGCTAGCCAGCTGAACGCACGAGGGCCCGGTCACCGACAGGTGACCGGGCCCTCGTGCGTTGTGGGGAGAAGCGGTTCAGCGCGCCAGAGGAGCCACGAAGCGGGAGTCCTCGAAGTGCGAGACCGGCGGGCGCTGCGGCCCCCGGCCGTCACGGACGATCAGGTAGACGCTCGCAACGCTGAGCGCCACCACGACTAGCAGCAGGATCATCAGGAAGGTCATGGCAGTAATACTGCGCCTGTCGTGATCCTGCCACGAGTGGCAGGAAAGCCACTCTACGTTGATTTTCTGCCAGATCGGGTGTTTGCTGTCGGGATGAAGAAGGTCGCGGTGATCGTGCAGGAGGGCGCCGAGCCGTTCGGGCTGGGATCGCTGGTCGAGGTGTGGGGCGAGCCGTACCACCCCGACGACGACAACCCCGTCTTCGACTTCCAGGTCTGTACGCCGCGCCCGGGTCGCCTGCGGGGCCGCTCCGACTACGACATCGTCGTGGAGCGCGGGCTCGAGGCCACCGAGGACGCCGACCTGGTCTGCCTGGCGCCGAAGTACGACTTCCTGGACCATGACCCCGCCGTGCTGGACGCGATCCGCGCCGCCGACGCCCGCGACGCGACCATCTACGCCCACTGCTCGGGCGTCTTTGAGATCGGGGCGGCCGGTCTGCTGCACGGACGTGAGTGCACGACGCACTGGCGCTACACCGACCTGCTGGCGTCGACGTACCCCGAGGCCAAGGTCAGCCCGGACGTCCTCTACTGCCACGACGGCAACATCCTCACCGGTGCCGGCGCGGCGGCCGGCATCGACGCCTCGCTGCACCTGATGCGTGACCACTTCGGGGCCAAGGTGGCCGCGACGACGGCGCGCCGCATCGTCGTACCCCCGCACCGTGACGGCGGCCAGGCGCAGTTCATCGCGAACGCCGTGCCCGACTGCGACGCGGAGACGCTCGGTCCGCTGCTGCAGTGGATCGTCGCCAACCTCGGCGAGGACCTGGGGGTCGAGACGCTGGCGCGCCGCAACCACATGTCGGCGCGCACGTTCGCCCGTCGGTTCCGCGCAGAGACCGGCACCACGCCGCACTCCTGGGTCACCCGGCAGCGGGTGCAGGCCGCCGAGGAGCTGCTCGAGCGCACCGACCACTCCGTCGACTGGATCGCCGACGAGGTCGGCTTCGGCAACGCGGCGACGTTGCGGCATCACTTCGCCCGGGTGCGTGGGCTGAGCCCGCAGCAGTACCGGCGCCGTTTTGCCGGCTGAGGCCCACCGACTGGGATAATCTCGCCCGGGTTTCGAGACGGCTCGGGGGAGTTTGATGCAACATCGCGGGGGCGCCCGGTGTGCGGGCGCGTTGGCACTGCTGTGCGCGCTGGTCGGGCTGCCGACGGCCGCAGTGTCCGCCGCACCGGAGCCGGTGCGGATCCTGGTCCTCGGCGACTCGGTCGCCCAGGGCTCCGCCGGTGACTGGACCTGGCGCTACCGGTTGCACCAGATGCTGGACGCGTCCGGGGCCGTCGTCGACTTCGTAGGACCGCGCGACGACGTCTTCGAGAACTCTGATGCCTATGCCGACCCGGCGTTCGACGACCGTGAGCATGCCGCCCGGTGGGGGATGAAGCTGGCGTTCCCGGACGACTCGATCGAGTCGTTGATGGAGCGGTACGAGCCGGACGTGGTCATCGAGACCCGTGGCATCAACGACTTCGCATGGCTCGAGAGCAGCCCCGAGCAAGTGGAAGACCTGGTCGCCGACGAGGTCGCCGCCGCGCGCGAGGTCGACGACACCGTCGACTTCGTCGTCGCCCGGCTGCCGCAGCGGTGGGTCGGCGGGGTCGAGGCCTACAACCAAGCACTGCCGAAACTGGCCGCCGAGCTGTCCCAGGACGACTCCACGGTGGTCGCAGCGGACACCGGTCACGGCTTCCAGGAGTACGTGGACACCTGGGACCCAGCCCACCTCGCGGCGACGGGCGAGGTGAAGATGGCCGCCGGGGTCGCGAACGCCCTTGCCGAGCTCGGGGTCGGGACCGGTGCGGGTGCGCTGCCGGTCGTCCGCAATGGGCACTGGGCCAACGCGACCCTCGCGGTCGAGGCCGGTGACGGCAAGGCTGAGCTGAGCTGGGTCGCCCCGCCGGGCGCCCCCGAGCAGTACGTGTGGTCGCGCGACCTGACCGCCTGCGCGGACTGGGCGCGACTGCCGTACACGCTCGTCGGCACGTCGTGGGACTTTCCGGTGACCCCGGGACACCGATACGACTTCCGGCTGCAGGCTGCCAAGGGCTCGGCGATCAACGACGACTTCTCCAACGTCGTCGACGTGGTCGTGAGCGGTCCGGCGGACCCCTGGGCGCGGCAGGCGTGTGCGCCCACCAAGGTCAAGGCGACGCCCGGGCCGGACCGGCTGACCGTGGACTGGGTCGCGGTCCCGACAGCCTCGTCGTACGACGTCACCTGGACCAGCGACGTACCCGGGGACACCGGGACCCGGACCGTGTCCGGTGGACCGGTGGCCCTCAACGGCCTGGTGGGCGGTCGCGAGTACCGAGTCTCCGTCACCGCACGCAACGACGCCGGCACCGGTGCGGCTGCCGTCGTGACGGGCACCCCCCTCACAGCACTTCCCGGCCGTCCGGGCCGGGTGGTCGTGAAGCCCGGCTCGCATCGTCTGAACCTGACCTGGGCGCCGGTGCCGGGCGCCACCGCCTACGACGTCACCTGGGTCGGCCAACGCCTCGGGCTGCGTGGGTCGGCGGTCGTCACGAGCCCGGCCGCCGCGATCGCCCACGTGCTGGCGGGGGAGCCGTACGACGTCACGGTCACCGCACGCAACGTCGGCGGCTCGGGACCGGTCGCCACGACGGTCGGCGTGCCGCGCGGGCCGAAGGTGCCCGCCCCCGCCGGCCTGCGGGCCGAACAGATCGGAGCGCGCCGGGCCCAGCTGACCTGGCGTTCCCGGTCCGCCGCGTCGTCGTACTCCGTCGAGGTCCGCCGGCACGGACGGTGGGCGCCGGTGCGGACGGTGGTGGCGTTGTCGACGGTCGTCGGGGGGCTGCCGCGGGGCGTGGCCACGTTCCGGGTGCGATCCTGGCACCAGTTCGTCCCCGGCGCCTGGTCGAAGGTCGTGCGGGTCCGCATGCAGTAGGCGGGAACTCGGGGCCGGCCGCGGACATGATCAGGTATGCGAGGAGACGTGGTGGCGACCGAGCGTGACGAGCTGGCCCTCGTCGCCGGTCTGCGCGCCGGTGATCCGGACGCGCTCGGCGTCCTCTTCGACCGGTACGCCGACCGCATCTACAACCACTGCTTCCGGGCAACGGGCGACTGGGCCGAGGCGGAGGATGCCACCGCGACCGTCTTCCTCGAGGTGTGGCGGCACCGCAGCCGGGTCCAGGCGCACGACGGGTCGGCGCTGCCGTGGCTGTACGGCGTCGCGACCAACGTCTGTCGCAACCTGACCCGTTCGCGGCGTCGGCGCCGGCGGGCGCTCGCGACCATGCCGCCACCGCCGGTCGAGCCCGACCACGCCGACCTGGTCGCCGAGCGGCACGGCTCGGCGGCCCGGATGCGGGCCGTGCTCGCCGCGATCGACGCGCTGCCCGCACGCGAGCAGGAGGTGCTGGGCCTGGTCGCCTGGTCCGGGCTGACCTACGAGCAGGCAGCGGTCGCGCTCGATGTACCGGTCGGGACGGTGCGGTCCCGGCTCTCGAGAGCCCGCGCGCGGCTCACCGGCCTGACCGAGGAGGGCTCCGATGCCTGACGACCTGACGCCCCCGCCCGACGAGTCCCTGCCCGAGCAGTCGCGGGCCCGGATCCGGGCCGACCTGCTCGCTGCGGCCCAGGACGGTCGGAGAGGCAGCCGCCGTTGGCTGGCCCCGAGCGCCACGGCGGCGGCCGTGCTCCTCGTCGTGGGGGTCGCGGGCTGGGCGGTCCAGGCAGGCGGTGACGACGACGGTGCTCCCGCCGGTGTCGCGACCCCGACCGTCCCCGGCGCCGACTGGACGATGGGCTGGACCGACGACCCGGAGCCGAGCGAGCCGACGGGCAAGGCCACCCTCAACCTCTCGACCTGCGTGGATCCGGTGGGACAGGTCCTGGCGGGCGCCCAGCAGGCGGTGGCCTTCCCGGCCGACGAGGGCGGCGGGGAGACGACGATGTGGGTCGCCGGGGAGAGCTACACGCTCTGCGACGTGCGCGCTGGCACGACGACCGTGCACAAGCCGGTGGCGATGACCACGGTCGACGACATCGCGCCGTACCAGGTCAGCAGCATCTACCCCCGCACGGCCGAGGGCTTCAGTACGGTCCAGGTGGCCGGCGGGCTGGTGCCCGAGGGCGTGATGGCGTTCGACGTGAGCTACACGTTCCCCGACGGGCACACCGAGCGCGCCACGACGACGACGGACGACCAGGGACGCACCTGGTGGCGGATGGTCTACGCGTACGGCGACGGTGCCGAGCCGAGCCGGACGCCGATCCGGGTCACCGTGCGCTACTCCGGCGCGGAGCAGCAGTACTCGCTGAAGCCCGGCGTCGACACCTGCGCGCAGGTCAACGAGACCTGCTGACTACGCGGTCAGCCCCAGGTCGGCGACGAGCTGCCCGGTCACTTGCCGGAAATGAGTGTCGTAGTCGAGGATGCCGCGGTGCATGTGGCCGAAGAGCTCCATGCTCACGTGGCCGAAGACCGTCGTCCAGGCCATCAGCCAGCGCACCGTCCGCTCGTCGGCGACCGGGGTCTCGAGCGCGGGCCGGACCCCTCCGAGCGCCTGGCGCTCCTTCGGCGGCACCGCACCCGTCGGCGCACCGAGCTCGTCGCCGGCACGCTCCGACTCCTGGGCGAGCCCGAGGAAGGCGCCCGTGATCCGGCCGGCAGAGGTCACGGTGTCGACCGGGGCGACGTAGCCGGGCACCGGGGAGCCGTAGAGCAGCGCGTACTCGTGCGGGTTGACGCGGGCCCAGTCGTGGATGGCGTCGCACACGGCGAGGAACCGCCTGCCGAGGTCCGTGCGCCGTCGTACGCCGGCATCGGCCTGCTCGACGGCCTCGCCGAGCTCGTCGTACGCCTCGATGATCAGGGCGGTCAGCAGCTCGTCACGACTCGGGAAGTAGCGGTAGACGGCCGACGAGACCATGCCGACGTCGCGGGCGATCTGCCGGACCGACAGCGCGGCGGGTCCGACCTCGGCGAGCTGGGCGCGGGCGCGATCGAGGATCGCGCGGGTCTGCTCGGCGCGGTTCTCGGCGCGGGACTTCGGAGGCATGTCGACATCGTGGCACATTTCGAGAGCAGTGCTCTTGCTTTCGCCGGGGAGTCGTGCCAGTCTGGAGAAATAGAGAGCGGTGCTCTCGTTTCGAGTCTTCAGGAGGAACCATGTCCGAGCTCCACGTCGTCGTCGGCGCCGGCCCCGTCGGCCGCGCCACCTCCCTCGAGCTGGTCGCGGCCGGTCACGAGGTGCTGCTGGTCAGCCGGTCGGGGAGCGGTCCCGACCTGCCCGGCGTACGGCGGGCCGCGGCCGATGCCGCCGACGCCGACCGCCTGGCGGAGCTGGCCACCGGCGCCGTCGGCCTCTACAACTGCGTGAACCCGTCGGACTACACGATCTGGTCGACCTTCTGGCCGCCCGTGGCCGAGGCGTTCCTGGTCGCCGCCGAGCGCACCGGCGCCGTCCTGGTGACGGCGTCCTGCCTCTACGGGTACGGCCCGGTCGACGGCCCGATGGTCGAGGGTCTGCCCGATGCCGCCACCACGAAGAAGGCCCGGATCCGGGCCGGCATGTGGGCCGAGGCGAAGGCCCGGCACGAGGCTGGCCGGATCCGTGCGGTCGAGGTGCGCGGCTCGGACTACATGGGTCCCGGCGTCACCGTCGAGGCGGGGCACATCGCCCGGGTTGCGCCGGCCGCGCTGGCGGGCAAGACCGTCCGGGTGATGGGTCGCCCGGACGTACCGCACTCGTTCACGGACGTGCGCGACATGGGCCGGGCGCTGGTCGCCGTGGCAAGGGCGCCGCAGACCTGGGGCCGGGTCTGGCACGCGCCGACCAACGCCCCGGTCACGCAGGCGCAGGCTGTCGCGGATGTCTGCCGGGCGGCTGGTCGTGAGCCCGTGCAGGTGAAGGGGTTCCCGAAGGGCACCCTGGCCCTCAGTGGGCTGTTCGTGCCCGTCATGCGCGAGCTGCGGGAGACCGAGTACCAGTTCCAGCAGCCCTACGTGCTGGACTCCAGCGCGATCGAGCGGGAGCTCGGCCTCACCCCGACGCCGTGGGACGAGGTGTGCCGGGCGACCGCCCTCAACGCCGACCCGAGCCTTCAGGCGGCGACGGTCGAGAGCCCGCTGCGCACCAGGTCGGCGTAGCGTCCGCCGCGGAGCAGCAGCTCCTCGTGGGTGCCCAGCTCGACCACGTGGCCGCGGGCGAGCACGGCGATCTGGTCGGCGTTGCGCACGGTCGAGAGCCGGTGGGCGATGGTGATCGTCGTACGCCCCTCGGCCAGCTCGTCCAGAGCCGCCTGGACCTCGCGCTCGGTCTCGTTGTCGAGCGCGCTGGTGGCCTCGTCGAGCACCAGGATCCGCGGGTTGCGCAGCAGGGTGCGGGCGATCGCCAGCCGCTGCTTCTCGCCACCGGAGAACCGATGGCCGCGCGAGCCGACCATGGTGTCGTAGCCCTGGGGGAGCGCCTCGACGACGTCGTGGATGCGCGCGGCCCGGCAGGCCGCCTCGATCTCGGCGTCGGTGGCGTCCGGCTTCGCGTGCAGGAGGTTGTCCTTGACCGTGGCGTGCAGCAGGTAGGTCTCCTGCGTCACCACGCCGACGGTGGCGGCGAGGTCCTCCAGGGTCAGGTCGCGTACGTCGACCCCGTCGATGCGCACCGAGCCCCTGGTCGGGTCGTGCAGCCGGGCGACCAGCGAGGCGAGGGTGGTCTTGCCGCTGCCGGTCTCGCCCACCAGGGCGAGGGACCCGCCGGCGGGCACCGTCAGCTCGATGTCGTGGAGGACCGTGGCGTCGCCGTACCCGAAGTCGACGTGGTCGAAGCAGACCTCGCCGCGGACCTGGCCCAGGCGGACCGGATCGGCCGGGTCGTCGATCTCGACCGGGAGGTCCTGGTACTCGAAGATCCGGCTGAAGAGCGCCAGTGACGCGGTGACGTCGGCCTGGACGCCGAGCAGCCCCATCAGTGGCCGGAAGAGCGCGCCCTGCAGGGCGACGAAGGCGACCAGGGTGCCGATCGTCATGCCACCCGAGGTCGCGGGGAGCCCGGCGGCGAGGTACAGGGTCGCGGGGACGGCGGCGAAGACCACGTTCATGGTCGCCATCCGCCACCGACCGGCGAGCTGGGAGCGGACCTCCAGGTCGACGAGGTCGGCCGAGGTCTGCTCGAAGCGGCGGGCCAGCGTGGGTGCGGCGCCGAGGGTCTTGGTGAGCTGGATGCCGCTGATCGAGAGGCCCTCCTCGACCTGCACGTGCAGGTCGGCGAGCTTGCGCTGGCGGGCCGCCGTCACGGCGTACCGCATCCGAGCGACCTGGCGGGTCAGGATCACGGCGGGCGGCAGTACGACGAGGGTGACCAGGGCGAGCTGCCAGCTGAGCAGCAGCATCGCGACCAAGGTGCCGGCGACCGTGGTCAGGTTGGACGCGATCGAGGTGGCCGTCGAGGTCACGACCGACTGCATGCTGCCGATGTCGTTGACGACCCGCGACTGGATCTCGCCGCCGCGGGTGCGGGTGAAGAAGCCGATGGACTGGCGTTGCAGGTGGCCGAAGAGGTCGGAGCGCAGCCGGTGCATCACGCGCTGGCCGACGGTCGTGGACTGCCAGGTCTGGACGACGCCGATCGCGGAGGACGCGACGGCGATGCCGACCATGAGCAGCACGCAGGTGAGCAGCAGGGCGACGTCCTGCTGGGGGATCGCGTCGTCGATGACGCGCTTGATCAGGAACGGCTGGGCCAGTCCGATCAGCGAGCTCGCGACGATCAGGACGACGACGAAGGCGAGCCGGGCTCGGTGCGGCGCGAAGAGGCGACCGATCCGGCGCAGCGAGACGGGTGCGTCTGCGAGCTGGGCCTTGTCGGCCTGCCGGGACTCGGGGTTGCGTGACGGGGAGCGGCCTCCGCGGCCGCGGCTGATGGTGTCATCCATCTGACCACCACTTCCTTCTGCTGGGGTTCTCGACATTGATGAGGTTACCTCACCATGAGGGAACACGCGCATTCGCTAGGATGTTCCCGTGCACCCCCATCCATTCGGTCCATCCGGCGACGAGTCCACGAGCGATCTCCTGATGATGGCGGCGCGGTCGATGCGTCGCTCGTTCGGCGAGGTGATGGCCGAGTACGACGTGACGCCGAGCCAGGCGCGGGCGCTCCGGGTCGTCGCGGAGCTCGAGCCGGTGCGGCTCTCGGCGCTGGCCGAGCGGCTGCGGATCGCGGCCCGGTCGGCGACCGAGGTCGTCGACGCGCTCGAGGAGCGCTCGCTCGTGGCGCGTCAGCCCGACCCGGCGGACCGGCGCGCGACCAGCGTCGTGCAGACCGAGGCCGGCGCCCGGCTGCGCGAGGTGCTCGACGAGGCGCGTCGTACGGCGACCGAGCAGCGGCTGTCGGTGCTCAGCGACACCGACCGGGCAGAGCTCGACCGGATCCTGCGGCTGGTGGTCGCTCAGGAGTAGCGGTGGCTCTTGGCCGCGTGGCCCGCCTCGCGGGTGCAGGTGCGACCGTTCATGGAGCGGTGGCCGCAGAGGCCGTCCGACTCCGTCTCGACGGTCGGCTCCGGGGCGGCCTTCTTGGCCGGCTCGGGCGCCACCGGCACCGGCTTGGGCCGAGCCTGGGGCTGTCCGGCCCGGGCAGCGGCCGCTCGTGCGTACTTCGCCTCGCGCATCGCGCGCAGCTCGTCGGTCTTGCTCATCGTTCGCTCACGTGGCCAACCTATGCCACGGCGCCGACATCGCCGGTTCCCCTGCCGTCAGGGAGACGCCAGGCGGGCGTCGGGGAGCGTGACGTTGCCCCGGTGCTCGGCCGTGGAATCGCGATGAGAGGTCGGACGGATAACACCGGGTGAATTTCTGGACCTCATTTCCCGGCTATTTCCGGGATACCTGAAACGCCGAAGATCCTTAATCTAGATAATTGCGGACCGCCTGGGCGAGCAATACCTTCGACGAAGCGCACATCCCCCGTCAGATCTCGCCGACCCGGCGAGAAATCCGGGCCTGACGAAAGAGCTCAATCATGGATCGTTCGGCAATGGCGGCTGCCTTCGGGCTGGACCAGGCACAGATGGCCGACGGGGCCGTGCGGCAGAGAGTGCAAGTCACCTCGATCGACCAGTTCCGTGACCTCTTCTCCGGGCACGTGGGTGCGGAGCAACGCGACGCCTTCTCCGCGGGCGCGGTGCGCGATCCCGAGCTCACCGACGCGATGCACACGCTGATGCACCACGTCTACGGCAACGGGGAGCTGGACGCCGCCGCCTCGGAGCACGCCAACGCGCTGTTCCCGGTCAGCGTCGACCTGATCGCGGGCAAGACCCACAAGATCGACACCGACGAGCACGTGGGGCCGGCCAGTGCGCCGGTGGTCATCGACGTCGACGAGCTGGTCTTCGACGGAGGGTCGCTGACGGTGGAGACCACCGTGCTCACCATCAAGACGCGCACGCTCAAGATCACCAAGGGCAGCTCCAAGCCCGGCATCAACTACCTGGTCGGCGTCACCGGCAGCCGGGGCGCGCTCGGCCAGCACGGCCAGCCCGGCGGGCCGTACAACGAACCGGCGCAGGCGGGATCCGACTCCAGTGGCAACTCGCCGGGCATCTGCACCGGTGCCCCCAACGGGGGCGACGGCAAGGCGGGCGCCAAGGGCCAGATCGGCGAGAGCCCGAGTGAGCCCGGCGGGAACGGACGTCCCAACCTGCCCGCCAGCCTCACCTTCAGCTCCCTCGACCCGTCCACCCAGATGCCGTTCGTGCTGATGACCCAGTCCGGTGCCGGCGGCAAGGGCGGCACGGGCGGAACCGGAGGCAAGGGTCAGGAGGGCGGCAGGGGCGGCAATGGCTGCGACACGGGTTGTGAGGGCACCAACGGTGGTGTCGGAGGCGCGGCCGGGGAGGGCGGCGACGGCGGCAAGGGCGGACCTGGCGGCAACGGCGTCGCGGGCCAGCCGATCGAGATCACGCGTCCTCGCTCGGACAAGTCGCAGTTCCAGGTGGTGGCCTACTCCGCCCCCGCCGGCGAGGGCGGGGATCGCGGTGAGCCCGGCCCGCCCGGCAGTCCCGGCAAGGGCGGCAAGGGCGGCAAGCACCGGGTCAACGGCGCCGACGGTGGTGGCGCCACACAGGGCAGCGCCGGCGGCATCGGGATACCCGGCAGCCAGACCGGCGCGGCCGGCATCGTGACCTTCCACGACGCGTGACTGCCGCCCGCGTCGCGCAGGCGGCCACGACGTCGACGGACCTGGGTCTCGGCGTACCGGTGCGCGGCCCGTCGGGATGGGCCGAGGCGGTTGCCGCGGCCGGTCACGTCGAAGAGGTGCCGACGGCGATCGGTGACCTTCCGTTCGGCATCCACTACGGACTGGTCCCCTCTCTCGCACAGGCCCGGCAGCTGCTCGGTCCCGCATCGGATCTTGCCCGCGCCGAGCGCGGACGTGACTACTTCGCGCCCGACCAGTACCGCCTCCGGAGCCGGCTGCGCCTGGGCATGCACGACCGGGGAGAGGCCTACGTGTTCGCCGACGCCCCCCTCGCCGAGGAGGACCTCGCCGGCCATGCCCGCCATCTGCCCGGTCACCTGACGACGATCCGGTTCCGACAGCTCGAGCTCGAGCCGGGTCAGGTGCTCGACGTGACGACGCCGCCCGGAGCCTGGCCCGGACTGGATCCCCGCGAGGAGCTCTACGTCCTGCTCGTCGTCGACCGGCTGACCGCCGCGCCCGGCTGTGCGCTTCGGGTGCGGGGCAACGTCGCCGTCCTCGACATCGGTGAGCTCGAGGCGGACGGCGATTTCACGATCCTGGTCCGGGGCACCGACCACGCGCCGTTCAGCGCGGTCCGGACACGAGCCGCCCTGCACGGACGAGACGGTGACGACGGCGTTCGCGGTGCCGACGGCCGTGCGGCCCGGGTAGCCGCCGGGGCCTTCGGGCCGGTGGTGCTCGAGGCCGGTGCCCCCCACGGGCAGGACGGTGCGGACGGCGATGGCGGAGAGCCGGGGACGGCCGGGGAGAACGGCGGCATGGCGATGCTCGCGGACATCCGCATCGGCGAGCTGGTGAGCTCCCCGCCGGCAGTCCTCCACATCGACGGTAAAGGCGGGCCGGGGCACCCGGGCGGTGCGGGCGGTGCCGGCGGCGCCGGTGGTGACGGTGGCGACGGCATCGAGTCGCACCCCGGCACGGGCGAGCCCCCGGGGCGCCAGGGGCTCGGCGGGGCCGGAGGCGGTGGTGGCCGTGGCGGGGCTGGAGGCAACGGCGGGCTGTCCTCGCACATCTTCGTCACGCTTCCCGGCCGGCAGCACCACAGCGTCCGCCTGACGTCTCGCCCCAGCACCGGGGGCACCGGCGGAGGTGGGGGCCCGGGCGGTGCCGGTGGCCGGCACGGCCGCGGCGTACGTGGGCAGCACACCGACGGCGACGACGCCGAGGCGGGTCCGCGCGGGCAGGACGGTCGGCCCGGGTGTGACCGCGACGGACCACCGATGACCTTGCTCTCCTCCGACCCGGTCTGAAGACCGCAGAAAGGCACACCATGACCGACGAACATCTCCACCTGCTCGGGACCTTCTCGACGGCTCGGGTCACCGACGAGCTGAAGGACGACAGCACGGGCAACGCGTTCGGCACCTCTATCGCCGACTACCGGATCGTCCGCAGGCGCGACGTGCGCAACCTCGAGAGCAAGCTCGGATACATCCTGGCGATGCGGCACCGGATCGTGGTGCCAGCGAGCGACTTCAAGCCGGGTCCCCGGCAGCAGAGCTCCTACGACAACTACCCCGCGCTGCTGCTCAACTCGTTGGAGGTGACGACGAACAACAAGGGTCGGGTGCGCATGCAACGCCTCTTCCCGCGCACCCTCAACGCGGCGGTGTCGGTCTCACGCAGCTCCGACCAGCAGACCTCCGGCTCGATCTCGCACGAGACGTCCACCGGCTCCACCAGCACCAACGTCAACACGTTCGGGGTGGGCGTCTCTTTCGGCTTCTTCGGTGAGCTGCCCGTCGGCAACCTGACCCTCGACTACAGCCACTCCTGGGAGGACAGCCAGACCCGGGCACAGAGCGAGAGCGCCACCCAAGGCACCAGTGCCTCGGCCATGGCCGGCGAGACGATGAGCGTGAAGGACTGGAGCTCGTACGGGTTCACCTCGGAGGACTCGGTCAACCCCACCTGGGTCTGGTGCCAGAGCTATCCGTGGGACGTCGTCGAGTACAGCCACAGCGAGGACGGCGACGTCATCCACCTGCCGAAGTTCGTCAAGGACCGGCTGCACGATGGCGACATGGTGCTCCCGCCGAGCCAGCTCTCCCTGTTCGGGCTGGACTTCACCATGACCGCGACCTGGCTGCTCGACTTCCCGGATGCGCTGTCGTCCGACGAGACCATCTCCATCAGCCACACGACGAAGCTCTTCCGCGCCTCGCACTCGGTGCAGAACGACGAGGTGACGGCGCGCCTGGAGAACGTCAACAAGGCTTCGGTCGCGTCGTACGAGTCGGGGGAGCTCCACCTCAGCAAGTACTCCTTGGTGCCGCTGGCCGGAGCCACGCCCGCCAACGGCGCCGCCATCGGTTTCCGGGCAACCCCGTTCGCGATCGCGCCGAAATCTCGCACCACCGAGTTCAAGATCCTCTCGCCGGCCAACACGCTGCAGGTGACCGGTACCGGGTTCGACGCCCGGATGACCACGGACTTCTCTTCCCTGACAAAGGTCGAGTTCCTTTTCAAGATCGCCGACTACAACGTGGAATACGCGCTGCACCTGCTGCATTGGATCGGGCCGGCCAGCGGCGCTGCCAAGCTTTCGTGGACCGTCAACAAGATCCACTCGGGGGTGAACTACGTCGACAGCCCCGAAGGTGACGGCGGCCAAGGAAATCTCCTGCAGATCGACCTGCGCAACCTGGACTTCACCTCGATCAACTTCCACGACTACCTGGTGATCGGCACGAACGTCATCGAGATCACCGTCGAGCCGGTCGATGCCGCTGTGAAGAGCGAGTACTCGTTGGTGGCCGCCACTGTCGGCATGGCCTGACCGGAGGGCGGGACGTTGTCCAGCACGGTAGCCCTGCTGAGGCTCGGGAAGAAGCCCGGCAAGGCCGCATTCGGCGGTGGCCGGCGTGGAGGTTTCAAGGCACGAACCATCAACCTCGGCGAGTACTTCGGCAGATGGTTTCCGACAACCCCGCCGCCCAGGCTCACCGTCCCGCTCAAGCTGAAGGTAGATGTCGCCCTCCGGCTGGTGGACAGCCAAAAGCCGCGGCTCGTCCCGCGCAAGACGGCGGCCAGGCGGTACCGAGCCGCTCTGAAGGGGTCGGACGAGCTCTTCTCGACCGCCACCACCCTCGACTTCATGGAGGGGATCCTCAAGACTCCCGGGTTCACCAACGCTCTCGTGCAGCGGGTCAGCCCGTGGATGGACATCCTGTCGAGCCTGAGGATCCCCACCGAGGACTCGGGGTTCGCCACGTTGACTGAGATCATGCAGCACCCCGCCAACCGCCAGAAGGCGCAGTTCGCCGACCCGTACAAGACCGCGGCGACCCACTCCAAGATGGACACCGCCAGGGTCGATTACATCCTGCGCGCCATGGAGCGGGCGCAGGCCAACAATGCGAGCGGCGACCAGGTGCTGCTGGCCGGAGGGCGGGCCGCTATCGAGTTCACCCTCAACCACTTCACCGCGCCGATCACGGCGTCGAACGTCAAGTCGCTCTCGCTGCGGGCGAAGAATCCCGTCAGCGATCGGGAGCTGATGGACCAGGTCGCGAACCGGGAGCTGATGAAGACCACCTACGAGGAGCTGGGCGGCACGCTTCGCGCACCCATCGTCGGCGAGACGGCGCACGAGGCGATCACCCGCAAGTGGAAGTTCGGAATGCCGCTCGCCACCAAGAACGACCCGTACCCCGAGGCTCCACCCAGCCCGCGCCGATAAGGCGATCGCTGTGGGACGATCCGGGCATGCGAAGTGTGAGACGGACGTCACTTGCGGCTCTGGCCACGGTCTCCCTGGTCGGCGGGCTACTGACCGCGACGGACGTCGCCACGGCTGTCCCGGGCGACTTCGTCGTACGGGGGAGCGTGAACCAGCTCTACCTGCTGGACGCGACTGCCGGCCAGGGCGTCGAGCTCGTCAACGGCACCAACACGGTGGTCGGCACGGGCACCGTGGACACCGCCGGGAGCTTCGCGTGGCGCGAGCTGGACCCCGGCAGCTACACGGTGCGTACGACGAACGGCCCCGCCGCGTCGAAGTCCGCCACCGTCACCGACTACGACGACCCGGCCCCGGCGTCGTCGTTCTACTCGGGCCAGACCCTCGACCAGGGCTTCCGCTACATCGAGACCCGCGACGGCACCACGCTGTCCGCGAATGTGGTCTTCCCCCCGGGTGCGACCGCGCCGTACCCGACCGTGGTCGAGTACTCCGGCTACGACCCGAGCAACCCCGAGAACGACACGATGGCCCAGCTCTACACCAACCTGGGCTTCGCCTACGTCGGCGTGAACATCCGCGGCACCGGCTGCTCCGGGGGCTCGTTCCGCAACTTCGAGCCGATCCAGAGCCTCGACGGCTACGACATGATCGAGACCATCGCCGCGCAGCCGTGGGCGCAGTTCCACAAGGTCGGCATGGTCGGCATCTCCTACCCCGGCATCTCGCAGCTGTACGTCGCGCAGACCCAGCCGCCCAGCCTTTCCGCGATCTCGCCGCTGTCGGTCATCGACGACACCTACCAGGGCACGCTCTATCCAGGCGGCATCCTCAACACCGGCTTCGCGGTGCCATGGGCCGCTGAGCGCGCGACCCAGGCGGCGCCGTACGGCCAGAAGTGGACGAAGGACCGGGCCGACGCCGGCGACACCGCCTGCGCCGCCAACCAGGCGCTGCGCCTGCAGAACCCCGACCCGCTGCAGCTGATCAAGGACAACCCGTTCTACACGAAGGCCGTCGGTGACCCGATCTCGCCGATGCTCTTCGCACCCAAGATCAACGTGCCGGTCTTCCTGGCCGGCGCCTGGCAGGACGAGCAGACCGGCGGGCACTTCCCGGCGATGCTCGACGACTTCACCGGCTCGCCGCACCTCTACGCGACCATGACCAACGGCTCGCACACGGAGTCGCTGAGCCTCGGCGTCTTCGACAAGTACGCCGACTTCCTGGACCTGTACGTCGGCCGCCGGGTGCCCACCGGGCGCAAGGGGTTCGTGGCCCCGGTCCTGGCGCAGGCCCTCACCGGCGTCAAGAACCTCAGCATGCCGCCGGGGACCAACTACGCCGGGATGCCGTACGGCAAGGCACTCGCCACCTTCGAGGGTCAGGACCCGATCCGGATCCTCTTCGAGGAGGGCGCCGCCGACGGCAAGCCGGCCGGATCGCCGTTGCCGCGTTTCGAGAAGTCCTTCAAGTCCTGGCCGATCGCCCGCGCCAAGGCGACCGCGTGGTACCTCTCGCCCGGCAAGAAACTGCGTGACAAGCCCTCGAAGGCCGCTCCGGGCAAGACCAAGGCGCGCAGCTACCGGGCTCGTCCCAACGCGCTGCCGAAGACCACGTTCACCGGCTCGGGCTCCGCCATCTGGGCCGCGAACCCGACGTACAACTGGAAGCAGATCCCGGCCGGCACCGGCCTCGGCTGGATCACCCCGCCGCTCGAGAAGACCGTCGTCGCGATCGGGACCGGCTCCGTGGACCTCTGGATTCGCACGCCCGCCGCCCGCGACACCGACCTCGAGGTCACCCTCACCGAGGTGCGGCCCAACGGCCGGGAGGTCTACGTGCAGTCGGGCTGGCTGCGCGCCAGCCACCGCAAGCTCGCCAAGGGCAAGTCGACGGTGATCTCGCCGGTGCACACCAACCGGGAGGCGGACGCGAAGCCGCTGTCACGCAAGCGGTTCACGAGGCTCCGGGTCGAGCTGTTCCCGTTCGCCCAGCCCTTCCGCAAGGGCTCGCGGATCCGGATCACCGTGGACGCGCCGGGCGGCGCCCGCCCGACGTGGGCGTTCGAGACCATCGCCCACGGGGAGCGGGTCCAGGTCGCGGCCGACCGGAGGCACCGCTCGCGGATCGTGCTGCCCCTGGTGTCGGGGATCGACGTACCCAAGAAGGCGCCGAAGTGCGGGTCGCTGCGCAGCCAGCCGTGCCGCACGTACGGCGGGAAGTAGTCGTCCGGCAGGATGACGCCCATGCGAGTGGGACTGACCGGAGGCATCGCCTCGGGCAAGAGCACGGTGTCGGCGATCCTGGCCGAGCTGGGCGCCGTGATCATCGACGGCGACAAGCTGGCGCGCGAGGTGGTCGAGCCGGGCACCCCCGGACTGGCTCAGGTGGTCGAGGCCTTCGGGCCCGAGATCCTGCTGCCGGACGGCGGCATGGACCGCGCCAAGGTGGGCCAGATCGTCTTCAATGACGAGGCCAAGCGCAAGGTGCTCGAGGGGATCGTGCACCCCTTGGTCTTCGAGAGGTACGCCGCGCTGGAGGCCTCGGCCCCGAAGGACGGGATCGTCATCCACGACATCCCGCTGCTCGCCGAGTCCGGCCGCGCGGACACCTTCGACGCCGTCATCGTCGTCGAGACCCCGGCCGAGGTCCAGATCGAGCGGATGCTCCGCGACCGCGGCTGGACCCGGGCCGACGCCGAGTCCCGCATCGCCTCCCAGGCCACGCCCGAGCAGCGCCGCGCGATCGCGACGTACCTGATCGTCAACACCGGCACCCGCGAGGAGCTCCGGGCTCGTGTCGAGGCGGTATACGGCGAACTGTCGGGATAGTCCCTCACCTTTTGGTGGCCCGGACCGGCGTGTCGGCAACCAGAACGTGAGGGACTATCCCGACGACAGCCCCCGAAATGGTCTCGACCCGCCCGCGACTGCGCGTCGGGCGGGTCGAGCGGGCTGGTTGCCGGTCAGGCAGCCAGGTCTGGGTCGCCGAGGCGGCGCAGCTTCTGCAGGGCTTCCCGCTCGAGCTGGCGGACCCGCTCGGCGGAGATGCCGTGCTTGAGGCCGATGTCGGCGAGCTTGTGCTGCCGGCCGTCGACCAGGCCGTAGCGCGACCGGATGATGTCGGCGGCACGGTCGTCGAGCTGACCGACCAGCGAGTTGAGCCGCTCGCGCGACTCGACGTCGAGGACCGAGAGGTCCGGCCCCGGGGTCGTCTCCTGGGCCATCAGGTCACCCAGTGAGGTGTCGCCGTCCTCGTCGATCGGCGAGTCCAGGCTGACGTGCTCGCGTCCCCACGCCATCAGGTCGAGGACCCGCTCGAGGCTCATCCCGAGCTCGGTCGCGATCTCCTGCGGGTCGGGGTCCCGGCCGAGCTGCCGCTCCAGGGTGCGGCGGGCGCCGCCGACCTGGTTGAGCTCCTCGACGACGTGCACGGGCAGGCGTACGACGCGAGCCTGCTGCGCGATGCCGCGGGTGATGGCCTGACGCACCCACCAGGTGGCGTACGTCGAGAACTTGTAGCCCTTGGTGTAGTCGAACTTCTCGACCGCGCGGATCAGGCCGGTGTTGCCCTCCTGGATCAGGTCCAGCATCGGCATCTGCGCCCGGCCGTACTTGCGAGCGATCGAGACGACCAGCCTCAGGTTGGCCGTGATGAACGTGTCGATGGCCTTCTGGCCCTCGGCGGCGAGCCACTCGAGCTCGTCCTGGGTGGCCGTCATCGGCGCGCCACCCTTCTTGCGGCCGACGCGGCCCTCGGCGAGCAGGTGCTCAGCCATCAGGCCGGCCTCGATCGTCTTCGAGAGCTCGACCTCGGACTCGGCGTCGAGCAACGGGTTGCGGGCGATCTCGTCGAGGTAGAGGCCGACGCTGTCGCGACCCTCGATCTCGCGCGTTCGGGCCGGAGCGGTACGTGTAGCCATGGGACGCCCTCCTTCCGTCGTGGAGGACGCCATTGCGTCTCCACACGTTCTCGTCAACGTCCACGGTGACCTTTGGATTCCCTTGGTAAACGTGAACCTTCACTAGTGACGACGTGCGGGACGGTCGGGGAGTTGCATGGGCGTCGTACTCTCAGGGACTTCTCAGGGGACGACCCTGATCAAACGCGGGGTTCGACCCCGGCGAGGTCCATCCGGTCGAGGATCCAGGCGAGGGTGAACGCCCGGTCGTGCCACGACTTGTAGCGCCCGGAGACCCCGCCGTGGCCCGCCGACATCTCGGTGCGGAGCAGGAAGTCCTGGCGCCCGACGGCGGTGGCGCGCAGCCGGGCCACCCACTTCGCCGGCTCGACGTAGAGCACCCGGGTGTCGTTGAGCGAGGTCTCGGCCAGGATCGGTGGGTAGTCCACCGCCGCGACGTTGTCGTACGGCGCGTACGACGCCAGGTAGTCGTAGACCGAGGCGTCGGCCTCCGGGTTGCCCCACTCGTCGTACTCCGTGACGGTCAGCGGGAGCGTCGCGTCGAGCATCGTGGTGAGCGCGTCGACGAACGGCACCTGCGCCACGATCCCCGCGAACTGCTCGGGCGCCTGGTTGGCGACCGCGCCCATCAGCAGGCCGCCGGCGCTGCCGCCCTCGGCCACCAGCGTGTCCGCGCTCGACCAGCCGGCCTCGACGAGGTGGCGGGCGCAGGCGACGAAGTCCGAGAAGGTGTGCTGCTTGTTGAAGAGCTTCCCGTCGTCGTACCAGTGCCTCCCCATCTCACCGCCACCGCGGACGTGCGCGATCGCGAACGCCGCGCCGCGGTCGAGCAGGGCGAGCCGCGCGATCGAGAAGTAGGGGTCGATCGAGGTCTCGTAGGCGCCGTACCCGTAGAGGAGCGTCGGCACCGGACCGGTGCGGCCCTTGCGCGCGACGATCGAGATCGGCACCCGCGCCCCGTCGTCGGCGGTGGCCCACAGCCGGTGCTCCTCGTAGTCGGCGGCGTCGTACCCGCCCAGCACCGGCGCCCGCCGCAGCAGCGTCAGGGACCGGCTGCGGACGTCGTAGTCGTAGACCGACGACGGCACCGCCATCGTCGTGTAGCCGAGGCGTACGACGGGCTGGTGGAAGCCCGGGTTGCCGGCGGAGCCCACGGTGTAGATCTCGTGGTCGAACTCGACCAGGTAGTCG